>Ga0302286_10000265_pt1 | contig 43619 bp, 25 predicted proteins | sample III_Fen_E2_3_FD_198765 | JGI IMG/M metagenome (GOLD analysis project Ga0302286, IMG submission 198765) | Peat permafrost microbial communities from Stordalen Mire near Abisko, Sweden - III_Fen_E2_3 | ecosystem: Environmental > Terrestrial > Soil > Wetlands > Permafrost | place: Sweden: Abisko...
ATGATATTCACAACATGAATGCTCACGTGATTATTTCAATTTGGTCTTCTTTTGGACCTCAAACAAAACAATACCGCGAAATGAAACCGAAGGGTATGCTTCTGAACTTCGGCACATGGCCACAATCGGGATTAGAAACATGGCCGCCTAATCGTGAATATCCATCGGGCGTAGAACCTTATGATCCATATAACCCAGAAGCCCGCGATATTTACTGGAAATACCTCCAGAAAGGACTTTTCTCGGTGGGGATTGACGGATGGTGGATGGATTCTTCAGAACCTGATCACCTGGATTTCAAACCTTCTGATTTTGACATTAAAACCTACCTTGGCTCATTCCGTAAAGTACGTAATGCTTTTCCATTGATGACGGTAGGAGGAGTTGCAGAACATCAACGTGGTGCAAGTTCCGATAAACGTGTATTTATCCTTACTCGTTCGGCATTTGCCGGCCAACAACGCTACGGAGCCAATACTTGGTCGGGCGATGTGAATTCTTCATGGCAATCGTTACGCAATCAGATACCTGCAGGCCTCAACTTTTCGATGAGTGCTATACCTTACTGGAATACTGATATTGGTGGTTTTTTTGCAAATGCGTATAACAGAGGTTGGAGTGAAGGAGCTAAAAATCCGTCATTTCAGGAATTGTATGTTCGCTGGCTTCAATTCGGGGCATTTACCCCTATGATGCGTTCGCATGGTACAGATATTCCCAGAGAAATATACAACTTTGGAAAAAAAGGCGAGACAATCTTCGATGCGATAGCAAAGACAATTAATTTGCGTTATTCATTGTTGCCATACATTTATTCTACTGCCTGGTCGGTTACAAATAGCCAGTCTACTATTATGCGCGCTTTGGTGATGGATTTTAAAGATAAGAAGGTTGTAGATATGAACAACGAATATATGTTCGGTAAATCAATATTGGTATCTCCTGTTGTTAATGCACAATATACCTCGGAAACTATATTAAGATCAAATGCTGAAACTGGTTGGGATAAAAATGATGCTAATAACGAAAATAAGAGTGTGGCAGTAAACTTTACTCAGGCTAAGTCAACGAAAGTTTATTTGCCGGAAGGAACTGTTTGGTATGACTTCTGGACAAACAAGAAAATCAATGGCGGTCAGGGAATTGCAAAAGAAACAACAATTGATGAAATTCCTTTGTACATTAAGTCGGGAAGTATTATACCATTTGGACCACAAGTGCAGTATGCCACCGAGAAGAAATGGGATAACCTTGAAATCCGCGTTTACCCCGGAGCTAATGGCGAATTTACCTTGTACGAAGATGAAAACGACAATTACAATTACGAAAAAGGGGTATATTCTACGATAACCTTTACCTGGAACGATGCAAAAAAATCATTAACTATTAATGACTGTAAAGGATCATTCCCGGGAATGCTTACTACTCGTAAATTTAATATTGTAGTCGTAGCTGATGGTAAAAATATTACTAAAGTTTTGACTTATAGTGGTAAAAAAGATATAGTTAAATTGTGAATGAAAAATTAGTCCAGCATAAAAACAAACAATGAAAAGAATCCTATTATTTATCTTTATTGGAACTATAATGTTCATGGGCTTGAATGCCCAAAATAAGAAAGCAAAGACTAATTCGAGTACTGACAAGTATTTGCTGTCAGCTTTTCCTAAGGTACCTGAAGTATTACCACATGATAGTGTTACTATGGGTGATTGGAAATCATTTCCGGAAATGAAGCTGAATATCCCAATCGCATCTGGGCCATTTGAACCAACGTGGGAATCAATTGAGAAAAATTATCCCGGAGAACCGGCATGGTTACGTGAAGCGAAGTTTGGAATTTGGGTTCACTTTGGCCCGCAATCAGCCGGTGAAAGTGGCGATTGGTATGCCCGTAAACTTTATACAGAAGGTACTACTGCCTATAAAAATCACCTCAGAAAATATGGTCACCCATCCGAAGTCGGCTACAAAGAAGTCCTTCGTGATTGGAATCCCACTAAACTTGATCCTGCTGCACTTACAAAAATTTACCAAGCTGCAGGTGCTCGTTTCTTGATGATTCAAGGGGTGCATCACGATAATTATGATATGTGGAATTCAAAATATCAACCGTGGAATTCTGTAAATATCGGACCTAAACGGGATTTTATTGGTGAATGGGCGAAGGCTTGTCGCGCAAATGGAATGCATTACGGCGTAACTTTCCACCACGAGTATACTTGGTGGTGGTGGCAAACTGCATTTGGCAGTGACAAAGAAGGTCCTAAGAAAGGTGTTCCTTATGATGGTAATCTGACGCTTGCCGATGGTAAAGGTAAATGGTGGGAAGGATACGATCCCAGCTTGCTCTACGGTATTAATCTGCGCGAGTATAAAGGTGTTGCTGAGAAAGCTGCAACGGAATGGAGTACGGCACCGGCAGGCATCTTTACCAATCACCTTGAATATGCAAAGTGGTATGCAACAAAGTGGGCCTTACGGATGATGGATGTAGTAGAACATTATGACCCGGACTTCATTTATACAGACGGTACAGTTCAAGGTCCTTTCACTGGAAATGGAACCGGTACAGGCCTCAAAGCTGATGCCATGCAGATCGTTATTGCCGATTACTATAACCGCACGCTCAAAAATCGTGGCACAGTGAATACTTTCAGCATTGTTAAGTTCCGTAAAAGGACCAACGGTACTGTGAATACCGAGGAATTTGGTGTGCCTGCCGATATTAAAACCGATCAGCCCTGGATTGCGGAAGCACCTGTTGGCGACTGGTTTTATGCACCAGGCTTTACCTATGATTCTGGAATGATGATTCGTTATATAATCGAAGCGATTGCACGCGACGGCAATGCAGCGTTATGTATTTCCATACTGCCAGATGGTTCCTTAGACGAAGGTAGTCTGAAAATGCTGAAAGAAGTTGGTACTTGGATGAGTCGAAACGGAGAAGCAGTTTATGGAAGCCATGCATGGACAATTCCCGGCGAAGGTGAACAAGTCAATGGCAAGTTGAAAATGCTTCCTGGTGGTGCTTTGAACCGGAAACATGCTGAATTTAAGTTCAACGCTCAGGACATACGTTTTACTATTGGCAAGAATGGTGCTTTTTACGCGTTTTGTATGAACGTGCCTGCACCTGGTGCTCAAATGAAAATAAAATCTCTTGGTACAAATGCTAAGTCCTTTAATAAGCCTATAAAAGATGTAAAACTGCTTGGGTATAATGGCAAGTTGCAATGGAAACTGGAAGCCGATGGACTTGCTATCATTTGTCCTGAAAAAATGCCTTTTGCAACTTCTGTTGTCTTTAAAATTGATTAACAGCATCTAATACAAAAGCTCTAAAATTTTATTTTACAATTCATAGAACGAGTACCAACTGTAGGGACTCGTACTATCAGTTAACTTTAAGACGAATTTTTCTCTGATAAAACAACAAAATGAAATTAAAATTTCTATTAATAGTTAGTCTATTTCCTCTTCTTTGTCTGGGGCAGGTTGTGAAAGGTTTTAAACAGCTATCTGACAAGGTAAACATTACTTTTTCGGATGGAATACTCAGCATTTCTCCTTTAACCGGGAACGCTGTCAGAATCAAATTTTATAAAGAAACAGAAGGAAGTCTTCCGGAACTGGTTTTTACTTCGGGTGTTACAATTCCAAAATTTAAGGTTTCAGATTCGCGATCCAAGCTTGAAATAAAGGTGAAAAATATTAGTGTATTGTTGGATAAGCAAACCGGAAGATTGTCGTATGCCGATAATACAGGTAAGGTTTTTTTGAGAGAAAAAACAGATGCCCGAAAACTAACTCCTGACTCCATTAATGGTGAACCCTGTTTTTCCGTTGAGCAAAGTTTTGAATCGCCATCAGATGAATATATTTTCGGTTTAGGACAATTTCAGGATGGACAATATAACCTGAAAAACGTAGCCCGTCGTTTGACTCAGGTAAATACGCAGATTTCTATCCCTTTTATTTATTCAAGCAAAGGGTACGGTTTGTTATGGCATCAGTATGGACTTACTGATTATAATCCGGCGGATAATTTCATTTCACTCGAAAAGCAGGAACAATCAACTCCGGGAAAAAATATAATAGCCGAAGTAACCACTACATCCGGCACTCAGAAAATATCTCAAAACCAGTCTTTATACCTAGGGAAGTTTAATGTTTTGAAAGATGGCGAATACTCCATCTTTCTGGATCTGGGAGATATGGGCAACCGGCAATATGTTGTTATAGACGGTAAGCCTTGCATTGACCAAAGTAATATGTGGCTCCCTCCAACTGCCGGTGCGATGATTAATCTGAAAGCTGGTGAACATCTGGTACAGATACTTTGTAAATCAACCAATACTCCCAAATTGTCATGGAAACAATGCGATAACTTTACCACATTCCGTTCGCCGGTTGCAAAAGCACTCGATTATGTTGTATTCTATGGCCCATCAGCCGATAATGTGATTGCCTCCTACCGAAATTTGTCGGGGAATGTACCTTTGTTTCCACAATGGGCATATGGTTTTTGGCAATGCCGTGAACGTTATACCTCAGGTACTCATTTAGTAGAAACAGTAAAGGAATTCCGTAAAAGAAACCTTCCAGTGGATGTTATTGTACAGGATTGGCAATACTGGGGTAAATATGGTTGGGGTGTCCCCAAATTTGATGAATCACATTATCCAAACCCGGCTGGGTTCATTAAAGAGTTACACGATTTGAATGCACATTTCAATATTTCTGTATGGGAAAATCTTGATAAAAAATCTGAAGTAGCAAAAGACTATGTGGATCACAATCTTTTTATACCAAATAGCCCGTGGGTTGATGTTTTTAATCCACTTGGGCGTGAAACCCACTGGAATGCACTTAACCAAAACCTCTTTCGTTTAGGTGTTGATTCATGGTGGATGGATGCCACTGAACCCGAAAACGATGCGTTGAAAGGTAAAAAAACTTTTCTTGGATTAGGGGATTTTTATCGTCTGACTTATCCATTGTTTGTGAGTCAGGCGGTTTATGAAGGACAACGCAAGACATCATTAGACAAAAGGGTTTGTATTTTAACCCGGTCGGCTTTCCTTGGTCAGCAAAAATATGGTATTATTAATTGGTCAGGCGACATTGGAGGAACATGGGATACCTACAAACGACAAATTGTTGCCGGTCTAAACTTTACTATTACAGGGTTTCCGTATTGGACTACCGATATTGGCGGATTCTTCCGGCCCGGAAGGTCGCAATATACGGACGAAAAATATCAGGATTTATTAACCCGTTGGTATCAATGGGGTGCAATGAGTCCAATTTTCAGGATGCATGGATATCAAACGGAAACAGAACCCTGGAAATACGGGCAAAAGGTGGAAGATAATATGCGTAAGATGCTGAATCTTCGCTATCGTTTACTTCCCTACATTTATTCCGAAGCCTGGCAGGTTACTAAAAATGGATCGACCATAATGCGTCCGTTGGTAATGGATTTTAACGGAGATACTGTTGCCGTGAACTGTCAATACCAGTATATGTTTGGAAAAGCATTTCTGGTTGCTCCGATTACTTTGCCTAATATAAGTGAATGGAATGTATATTTACCTGAATCAGCAGGTTGGTTCGACTTCTGGACAGGTAAACGTTTTAATGGAGGCCAGACTTTAAAGACTGATGCTCCAATTGATAAAATACCTCTTTTTATAAAGGCGGGATCTATTATTCCAATGGGTAAGATTATCCAATATGCAGGTGAAAAGACAGCAGACACCCTCGAAATACGTGTATACAAAGGTGCAGATGCTAAATTCGAATTATACGAAGATGAAGGAGACAATTATGATTATGAGAAAGGTAAATATACAATTATTTCGTTCAAGTGGGATGAAAAACGTCAATCAATAACAATTTCAGATAGACAGGGAAATTACACAGGCTGCTTAACAAAACGAATTTTTAATATTGTTTTGGTAAATGAAAATAGGGGTTCTGGAATTGATGTTGGTTCAACAGGGGAAAAAGTCTCGTATGCCGGGGCTAAAATAGAATTGAAATTACAATAAAAGTTGGTACTAGAACTTAAAAGTCTGGTAATCATAGTTAAGTTTAAATGAGCTTTATTTCCTCAATGGAAAATTTTGAAGATTACTTAAGTAGTTGTTTTCTTAAATCCCAGAATGGAGGACAGATTAAAATGTCATATGTGTAATGAAGGTCGATTACAACTCCTGATCGATAGCGGAACCTTACCTTGGTAAGTATATCTTCGGATTTTGCTTTAATATATGCATTCAATGTTGACATGGAGCAAACTTAGGAGATTCTCCCCATATTTCAAGCAGTTTAAAATAGTCTGTCTAATTCTATAATTTTCTTTCACATCCAATAGCTAGTATGACTATTTGATTATCTAATAAATAATTTGAATTGTAACTGCATCTCAAATAATATAATTGTTAATTCCTTATTCCTTATTCTCATTGGGGGCACTTGTTAGATAATTTATTCGCTATAAATCAAGTTTATAGTTGGTTCTGTTATGAAGGTGCTGGCAATAATACAGGCATAAATGAAATAACTCAATGTCACTTGTAAATTTAAAGGAATAGAAAAGGATTGCATATTCCGTTTTTTGGAATTATACAATCGCGAAAACTGACTCTGGATTGTATTTAATAAAAAACAATGACAGCGAATTCTTTATATCATTTTTCACACACTATATCAATATTATGTTTCAGGTATTAAAATCCATGTTTTGAGCTATAATCCATGTCTTTAGCATGTCTCTATCCTGTTTTTACGATCAATTCCAGTTTTTTTCTCGTTTATCTTACCTTTATCACAGATTATATCTGATATGGGATAAAAGTGGAATCTCTAAGGAACAATATAGAATAGGAGTAAAGGAAATAAAAAAAAGGAGAATAACCGGATAAGAAAATTGAAGAGCGGTCCTTAGCTTGTTCTGTTTGTTTATTGCTTATTGGAATACAGTCAATATTTCTGGATACAGGTAAGAATATTCAATTCTTTCTGTTATTTATACCTGAAACATGGTATTAAATATGACTAATTTAAGGCCTTTCATGAGATCTGAATTATCCTGAATTTTGTAACGTAACTCACATCCCGATGAATTAAAATGGGAACACCAATCCAACAGTTAGCCAGAACTGTTAACTATGAGTATTTTATTCCCTTTTATTTGAGAGATTGTGAGACTATGCTACATTTTTGTATGTTGTTAAGTGAATGTTGTTTTCCAATATTATTTTGCACGATACTTACAAAAAGGAAAGAACATTTTTTTTTGCAAGTCATCTCAAAATATTCTCTCTTGGTTAACTTGACAAAAAAATAAAAATATTTTGCATGAGTAGATTCAAAATTTTTATCTCATAAGTTCGCGAAGTCATATTACTTTCATATAAGCCAATAGTATTATACCATAAACAAGGTATATAAAATGCCCTATTGTTGGTATTTTGGGTGTGGTGTTCATTAACTACTTTTGCATTGTCGAAAGAAACTTTCATTTAAATGAACGTAAAAGTGATTTAATTAACACATATTTCTTAATAAAACAGATTAAATATGAAACGAGTTATTTATTACATTAGGCAAAGAATCCTGTTCGGCAAACAGGACGAGAAATTAATATTCTCAATTGCCAAAGTCCAACAGTTTTCATTCGCTAAAATCTCTTTTTCTTCAGTATTTCCTTCCAACCCTACCCCTGTCATGCGAATGTGCTGCTGCAGCATGTCATAATGATGTCCAAACCAATTTTCTAAGTCCTTTCTGTCAGCTTATAGCCTGTTTTAGATATCGGACAAACACTATTCTTTTAATTAAGTACTTAAAACATTCTTATTGCAGGTTCAACGAGAACCGGCAGTACAATCGTTATATTCATTTTTAATACAAATAAGAATATGAAAACAACTCAATTCCAATTATTGCTTTTAGCATTATTTATTTCAGCCACAAGTGTTAAAGCTCAAACTCCTATTAATGAAACGATATTAATAAGCGGTACTAAATTTACATATCCACTTATTGAAAAATGGATAACTGAATATTCAAAAGTAAATCCAACAACAACTATCCTCCTGGCAGTAAAATCCGGAAATCAAGGCTCTTCTGATTTGGACATTATTGCTCATCAACCAACTAAAGATGAACTTAAGGCAGACCAGGATATACTCTATACTGCCCGGTATGCATTGCTTCCGGTAACCAATAGCCACAATCCGATATTGACATCAACAAGAAAAAAAGGTTTAACCAAAAAGGAAATAGATAAATTGTTTTTTGAAGTTGTAAATTACGAGGAAGCGCCAGTAGTTGAAAAACCGAAATTCAGGGCGACTATTTATGCACGCGATAATAAGGCTTGTGCTTCGACGGCACTTGCAAGTTACTATGGGCATGCTTCCTCTGAAATCAGAGGGAAAAAAGTGCTGGGGGATGATATTTATTTACTCTCGGCAATACGGAAAGATACCATAGGAATAGCATTCAATAATTTAGGCTATTTGTTTGATATCAGTTCCCGCAATTTGAAAGATGGAATAGCCTTATTACCACTTGATCTAAAGAAAGAAACAAAAACGATAACTGCCGGTAACCTGGATGAAGTTATTTCTGTTTTAGAAATAACCAAGGTTGAAACAATTCCGGTTGAAAAGATAGGATTCATTTATTCTCGGCAGAATCCACGGAAAGAGGTCTCCGATTTTCTGAAGTGGGTATTGAATGATGGACAGAAATTCAATCACGAGAAAGGATTTCTCAATTTAGATAAACCTGAATTGGCAGAACAGAAGAACCATTTGGCAGAAAAGTTCTTATCGCAGAATTAAACTACTCTATTTATTTATAAACAAAAGCGAACGTCCCCCTTCTCCGTCGGCAAACTGATTGAGGGTACGCCCGCTACAATTCAAAAATTGTATGGCAAAATTACCACTTATTTTTGGAAACGGCAACCCGTTCCCATGTTATTCCTTACGCAAAATTGGAGTAATTCTTCTTTTTGCAGTATTTACCACACTTACGTCATTTGCACAACAGATTGAAGTAAAAGGGACCATCCTTGATGAGGGTTCCAGGTCTTCTGTTATAGGGGCAACCATCAAACTTAAAGGGCAACAGGGTGGAACGATGGCCGATGTAAAGGGTGATTTTAGCTTAAAAGTCCAAAAGCTGCCGGTGACCTTGTTAGTTTCCGCAATTGGATATAAAAATCAGGAAATTGATGTTTACGAAGCCGAACCTACTACCATTTACCTGCACGAAGATCAAAACAGGTTGAATGAAGTGGTGGTTACCGGTTATGTCCAAACTAAAAAAAATGCAAAATCAAGTGCAATCACCGAAATCAAATCGGAACAGTTTAAAAATATATCGGGAACCAGTTTTAACGAACAGATTCAAGGTTTAGCTACAGGGCTGTTGGTGTCATCGACTTCAGGTACTCCCGGTTCCAGTGTATTCGTTCGTTTACGGGGAACCACCTCTGTCAACGCCGGGAATGATCCGTTGTATGTGATCGACGGTGTGCCCATAAGCAGTAAAACATTGCAAACTATAAGTATCGGGGGTCAAACTACAAATCCTTTGTCGGATATAAATCCTGCAGATATTGAGACTGTGGACGTTTTAAAGGATGCAAATGCTACCGCAGTATATGGTTCCAGGGGTGCCAACGGAGTAATTCTAATTACAACAAAACGGGGAGTAAATAACACCAAGACGAAAGTAAATCTGGATGTTGAATACGGTTTTGCGAAAGCCGCGAAATTATGGGATCTGGCAACTGGTCCGGAAACAGCACAGATTTTAAACGAAGCCTGGATAAATGATGGAAAACCTAATGCAACCAGACCATATCGTCCTGTAAGCGAAGGAGGATTAGGCAACCCGGAAGATCAAAAGACCTATGACCGGCAGAGTCTTATTTTCCGTACCGCAGCAGTAAAAACGTATAATCTTTCAATCAACGGGGGAGATTCAAAAACATCTTTCTTCATTGGAGGAGGTTATACATCACAGGAAGCTATTGTAAAAACACAGGATTTTGCGCGCTACAACTTTAGGTTTAATCTTGATCATAAAATTAATAAGCAACTGTCAATTGGAACCAGTAATTCCATTGGTTACACCAGCCGTTCCCTTTCACGTACAGCAAACAGTCCAAAAGGAATTTTGCAAGCCAGTGTTCATAGTGCAACATTGCTGCCAATCTATAATGCAGATGGCTCGTATGCTAAATACGGCATTTTTGATAATGTGGTTGCCCTGATTGATAATAATAATCACCATGCCTATGGTTTGCGTTCTATCAATAATGTTTATGCAAAATGGAATATCCTTGAAAACTTATCTTTCAAATCGTCAGTAAGTACCGATTTAAACAACTATCATGAGAAAAGATATTTTAATTCGCAACTATCCGATGGACAGCCAAACGGAGTTGCTACTGATGCCACCAGTATTGAACAGACGTGGGTTGCCGAACAGTTGTTGAACTACTTCACGACCATCAATGATAAACATTTTGTTTCTGTATTTTTAGGTAATACAACGCAGAAACGGACTTATCAAAATGAGAATATAAATGGCTCCAGCTTCCCAAGCGATCAGTTTCAGACCATCTCCTCTGCATCCATAACTTCAGCAACAACCAGTGCATCTTCTTCGGGTTTACTTTCGTACTTTGGAGGTGCAAATTATAGTTTCGACAATAAATACAGTGTTGATGCAAATATACGTGCTGATGCTTCATCGAGATTTGGAAAAGCTAACCAGTGGGGCTATTTCCCTTCGGTAGGTGCAGCATGGCGAATTAGTGAAGAAAAATTTATTAAGAATAATGCCCGTTTTATAAATGAACTGAAGTTAAAAGGAAGTATCGGCTTGACCGGAAATCAGGATATTGGTGATTTTCAATCGACGAATTCCTGGAGTGGTGGTGCAAATTATGGAGATGCGGCGGGTATTTCTAATTCTCAATTGGGAAATCCTAACTTGAAATGGGAAACTACCCGTCAATGGAATGTTGGGCTTGAAACATCCTTTTTGCATGATCGACTCTCAGTTGAACTGAATTATTACAACAAATATACCTACGATTTGCTTTTAGATGCTCCTGTTGCAGGGAAAACGGGATTTGCTTCCACAATTCAGAATATAGGCGAAATGAGTAATAAAGGGATTGAATTTGATATTCATTCTACGAATATTAGAAAAAGAAATTTTGAATGGACTTCAACTTTTGAAATATCGCATAATACGAATTTAGTTGAGAAATTACCAATTTCATTTTCACAATATTCCAGGGATTGGGTGAGGTTGCAACAAGGATATGCCATGTATTCATTTTGGCTCTATAAACAACTCTCTGTAGATCCAAAAACAGGAAATGCAGTTTACCAGGATGTTAACAAGGATGGCAAAATTACCACTGATGACCGTCAAATTGTTGGGAATGCATGGCCCAAATTTACAGGAAGCTTTTCGAATACTATCAGATATAAAGATTTTGATTTGTCGGCTCTTGTCTATTTCTCGGTTGGCAACCAGGTATTTAATATGAACCGTTTCTTTCAGGAACATGGAGGGGTTCGTGGAACTAATTGGGGGCTGTTGGAAAGTCAAATGAGACGTTGGCAGAAACCGGGAGATATAACTGATATCCCTCGTGCCTCAACAGTTCAAAATCCGGATGGCAGCTATAACAACGACTTCCAAAGTAGTCGTTTTCTGGAAGATGGTTCGTTCCTGAGACTACGTAACTTAACGTTGGGTTATACACTTCCAAAAGCAATCATCTCAAAGGCTAAATTGACTAAATTTAGGGTGTATGCCAGTGCAACAAACTTATTTACGTTGACCAAATACTCCGGTGCAGATCCCGAAGGAAATACCGCTGCAGACCAAAGTAATGGAACCGTACAGGGACTTGATTTTGCTATTCCACCACAGCCAAGACAGATTTTATTCGGGGTAAATATAACATTTTAAATAAAATAATTATGAAAACAACAGAAATACAAAAATATAGCTTTAAAGTGTTATTTGTTAGTGCAATACTTCTTTTAAGTTCATGCAGTGATATCCTTGATTTGAAGCCAGAGCAGTCAATTTCAGACGTTTCAGCAATAGTAGATAAAAAGTCAGCAGAGGCGGCACTGGCAGGCACATACGATAAATTGCAATCGGGCAGCTATTATGGTACTGATTTCGTGGCAGCAGGTTATTTATCAGGGAATGATGTTACCTGGTCTGGATCGCTAAATTATTACAGGGCATATAACGAGCATTCTTATCAATCTGATAATACAAGTGTAAATTCAATCTGGTATGCTATTTATACAACTCTGAGAGCTGCAAACCAGGTTATCGATAAAACTACTGCCTTGCCTGTAACCCTATTAGCTGATGCCGATAAAAGCAGGATACTAGGTGAAGCCTATTTCATAAGAGCATTGGCCTTGTTTGACCTGGGGCGTACATTTGGAAATGTACCTATCATAACAAAAGGAACGATTACTGTTCATGACTTTGATGGTGTAAAACAAAGTACACAACCGCAAGTCTATGCACAAGTTATCACTGATTTGCAAACTTCACTTTCATTATTGCCTGAGGCGGTAAACCGTGCCAGAGCAACTAAAAATACTGCCAGGGCATTATTGGCCCGTGTGTATCTGTACACTGAAAACTGGGAACAGGCTGAGGCATATGCTTCCTTATTGATTGCAAAAACAACCGATTACCAATTAGTGGATTATCCATTTTTTTTTCAGAATAAACAGACGAAAGAATCCATCTTCGAATTGCAATTTACAACTTCGGATAAAAGCTCGCACTATTATTACTGGTTAGCATCTGCTAATGGTGGTCGTCATGAATGGGCACCTTCTGATAGCATTGTAACACTGTTGGGAAATTCTTCCATCGGGGGGACTAGAAAGGCTCTTTACAAAGATTTATCAACTACAACCAATCCGAAATTTTATGTAGGGTATTTATATTGGAGAACAACAGGCGATGATCCTACGTATATTTTGCGAATCGCAGAGCAATATCTAATCAGAGCTGAGGCACGGGCTAAAAAATCCACACCTGATCTTTCTGGAGCATTGAGTGATTTGAATGCAATCAGGTCGCGTGCTACGATTCCTACTCTCAGTGGAGTTACTCTGGCAGACGTTATCCTTGCAATCGAACGCGAAAACAGAGTGGAATTTGCATTTGAAGGTCATCGTTGGTTTGATCTTACACGTACAAAAAGAGCTGGGGCTGTGTTAGGTGTGACCGATACGCGGAAATGGATTTTCCCTATTCCATACAATGATTTACAAGCCGATAAGGATTTGATCCAAAATCCAAGTTATTAACTAGTATGTTAAATTGTTTTTAGTTGGTATTTCAGTCCAATTCTGAATTGAGATATTAAATAAATTCAATGAACATATCCTGTTGCTCAATAAATTTTCAGTTTAAAACTTACATTGAAATAATGATAACTTTATGATAAATATATCCCAATCTCAAAAAAACAAGAACGAGTTTCTTTCTATTCATTTAAAAACCTTTTTACTGCCAGTTTTTTTTCTTATTTCAAGTGTAGGAATGTCCTGTTTACAAGCACAGACAACAGATGCTCCAAATCCATTTGTAAAAACGGCTTCTTCACGGACTGCTGTAAAAGGACGCACACTCAATGATTTTCTGAGCTTAAGGCGCAATGCGCTTGAGCAAATACAGAAAACACCGAGTGATCAGATACAGCCATTGATTTTGAAAGCCAGTACTACTGCCGAACAACGATCGGGAGTACGCCGTATCCGTATTCGCGGACATCAGATTATCAGTGATAGTGATTACTCATTTGTCGGTTACAGCCTTGGCCCTGGTTCACCGGAATCGACACTTACTGTATTAGCCAGCGATATAGCTGATACGTACATTAGTCAGGCAGCACTTAATGGTGTTTCTATTGATTCGCTCGGAGTTTCTATTACCAGTCTTCCCGATTCGGTTAAACCTGCAAAACGGATTGTGTATCCGCATAATCTGTTATATACCATCTATGTAAAATCGTCAGCTACCGACAACCAACTGGAAAAGTTACGTCAGTTAACAGAGAAATATTCACCCAGCTTTAATCTTGTTTCAAACAAACAAGTTATTAAGGCTGAGATCGATTACAAACAGACGCCAAAGGATTTAGCAGCAGTAACACCCTATCAGCCAGGATTGCGTGAATATCTGAAATATAAACGCGCAGCTGTTCTATGGCGCAATGATCGCAGTAAAGCTATAAGCATCAAAACAAAACCTGAGAAAAACATTAATAAACAACCACAACTTGATATTCTACATGTGGAAGTTGATCCGGCTACTGGTGCGCGTCGTGTTCATGTTCGGTATTTCAACTTTATTCATGACAACCCTGCATACTTAGCCGGTAACGATCTTGGTCCAAGCTCTCAGGAACATCAATTGGCAACATTAACAAGTTGTATTACTCATATAACAGAGATTCAGGCTGCTTCACAAAATATTGTGCTTGACTCATTAGGTGTTAGCGTTGAAGGAGTACTTGATTTACGCGCTGGTCGTCTAGGCTTTGAGAATGTACCCGTAAACCTGCACGACATTCATTATACTTTGCATGTACGATCACCGCATACCTATAAAGAAATTGAAGCACTGAGGGATTCTGTTGAAGCTATTTGCCCGATATACAATCTTTTAATAAGCGAGCAAAAAATTAAAGGTAGAATTGTACGTACTAATCCTGATGCATACAGGCTGAATCCTCAATATGTGTATCAATATAAAGAATAGAAAATAATTAATTTTCAGTTTATGATTAAGAGATATTGTATATTCATACTTTCGTTATTTTTCATTGTTTTTGCGATGTCAGCACAAAATGCTGTGCAAAAGCCAATCGGAATAGATTTCTTTACACAGGTGAAACGCATTGCTAACCTTCAGGTACAGGATGGGAAAATATTTTTTACAATCAGTAAGGCAGACAAGGAGTCTAATAATTACTCCACAGCACTGTATCAACTGACAGATGGGAAACCGGTAAAATTAGCCAGAGATGTATCCGATTATTTTTTTCAGGACGCAGGAATTATTTTTCGATCTGCCCGTGAAGATAAGGACAAGGAGAATATTAAGAAAGGAGAAGAATTAACCGTATTTCAAAAATTAAATTTCGGGTATGGAGAGGCTGACGAATGGTTACGTCTGCCTTTCCAAACTGAACAAATAGAATGGATCGACAAAAACAATTTCTTCTATACGGCAGCCTATGACAATAATTTCGACAGGTTATTGAACGCGAATAAAGGAAATCGTAAAGAAACACTTAAACAGAAGGAAGATAACAAAGCATATCGTGTTTTTGATGAATTGCCTTTTTGGTCGAATGGCAGGGGTGATATCAGTGGACGACGCAGTCATTTGTTTTTTTACAACAAAGGCGAACGAAAATTATTGTCCGACACACTTGAGACTGTTTCTTCAACTGAATTAAGCCCGGATAAAAAGACTTTGGTATATACAACGAAAGTTGCTTACTACGGGAAAGCCCCGGAAGGGAATCAACTGGTAATATTAAATGTTGAAACATTAGAGAAAAAAGTATGGCCGCTGTTTGACAAAGCTTCTTATGGAGGTTTCCAATTTCTGAATAACGATGAAATTGTTTTGACTATCAGCCGAAGTCAGGAACACGATAAGATTGAGAATGCCGGTTTCTACCGTCTGCATTTACGAACCGGTAAGCTTACAGAGATATACGATGGATCTATATATGGTTTTGGAAATAGCATCGGATCGGATATTGGAGCTGGTGGCAGATCTAAAATAACGTTCGATAAAGAAGGTATCCGTTACATAACAACGAATATTGATCACGCTCCACTGATACATATTACGTTTAAAGATGGTAAAGTTACTTTTCTTACGAAAGGTGATATTTCTGTACAGGAATATGTCCCGTATAAAGATGGGTTTCTTGCTGTAGCATTCGTTGAACAGCAGGGAAGTGAGATATATTTTATTGACAGGCACGGAACTGCGAACCCATTGACCTCTATCAATAAACCTGTATTTGATGAGTACAACGTTGTTAAGCCTATTGAAATCACGTTTACCAATGAGGATGGACGGGTGCTAAACGGATATATTTTGCCTCCTGCCAATTATGAAAAAGGGAAAAAATATCCTGCTATCCTTGATATTCATGGTGGACCGAAAAGCACCTACGGAACTGTTTTCTTTTACGAAATGCAATATTGGGCAAATCAGGGTTATGCCGTGTTATTTACAAATCCTACAGGCAGTGATGGAAGAGGTTCAACGTTTGCCGATATACGTGGAAAAGTCGGTGGAATAGATTATCGGGAGATCATGACTTTTGTGGATAGTGCTTTGGTAAAGACAGCCTTCATTGATGAAAATCGTTTAGGAGTAGTGGGTGGTTCATACGGAGGTTTTATGACCAATTGGATAATCGGACATACAACCCGGTTTAAAGCAGCTGCATCATTACGGGGTATTTCTTCCTGGATAACTCATAGCAATACAAGCGATATAGGACATACATATACCTATAATAATATGGGAACGGATACCTGGAAAAACAGTCAGTTTTTATGGGATAGTTCCCCACTGAAATATGCTGATAAGGTTAAAACTCCAACGCTTTTTTTACATAGCGACGAAGACTATCGTTGTTGGCTGGGAGAAGGATTACAGATGTATTATGCACTCCAGTATTTCGAAGTTCCATCCCGTTTAGTTATATTCAGAGGCGAAAATCATGAGCTTTCACGTTCGGGCAAACCTCAAAACAGGATTAAGCGCTTAGAGGAAATTACCTCTTGGTTTGATAAATATTTAAAATACTAAGCTTTATTAAGTGATTGGAAAAACTAAATGTCGCATTTGCTATTTATTAAGTTTCTTGGTATTGTTTACCTCGTCAGAAACGCCGGTATTTTACTTAAATAGGAAACGATAAATGGTACATCTTATAGGTCTCTTTTTCATTTGTTTTAGACCTCTTTTTCCATAAAATGAAAACAGGACGTTAGCGAAACGTATTTAAAACGTTCCTTTTAAATATCGTTTTATATACGTTACATATACGTTTCGCTAACGTTGTATATACGTTTTACATTAAAACAGGTCTAAAAGGAATATAAAAGAAGTCGCATGAACATGAAAGGTGTCTGGAGTAAAATGTTGTTAGTCTAAAAATAGATAATTAACGAAATTCTTCAAAATTTACTGTGTTAATGCTTCGATCATGGCAAATGAAGGGAGCTAACCCTTAATTAAAAAAATATTTGCTAACAGGATGACAGGAAACGGAAATACACCTCCTGAAAAATAAAATATATGTTTTTTGGGGTTGAAAACCGCAGAAACAGGTTGAAGGTAAATTGAACAACAATGGGTAGATTTACTATTTGACTATTTAAGAAAGACATTAGGAATGATCGACATACCACAATCTATTTTGAGCATTACTTATAAAGTTCAGTTTTATTTCTATAAATAAATTATATCAGAATGAGAAAAACAATAATACCCGTTTTAGTAATATTTATCTCAAGTACATTTGGCTTTGCTATAAAACCAAAGCAAGTAAAAAACAGAAGCGAAATAGCCATCGATTATTTAAATAATTCGGTTGCAGTTTATGATAAACTTCAAAAATCAATCTGGCGTGAAGCCGAATTGGGATTTATAGAAACCAACAGCTCGCTTATACTTCAAAAACAATTGAAAGAGAATGGCTTTACGGTTGAAGCCGGCGTAGCCGGAATGCCAACTGCTTTTGTAGCCACTTACGGAAGTGGAAGTCCTGTAATTGGTATTTTGGCCGAATATGATGCACTTCCGGGTTTGTCGCAAGATACGGTTCCTTTTATTAAACCACTGGTAGTAGGAGGAAGCGGACATGGTTGCGGACACAATGTTTTTGGTGTCGGCTCTTCAGCCGGTGCAATTGCTATCAGGCAATGGCTCGAACAAAATAAACAACAGGGAACCATTAAGGTCTTTGGTACGCCGGCAGAAGAAGGTGGCGGTGGAAAAGTATATTTAGTCCGTGAAGGAGCTTTTAAGGGTGTTGATGTTGTGCTTGACTGGCATCCTGCAGGAGGGAATGGTGTAAATGTTGATACCGGTACCGCTATTCAAATGATTGACTTCAGCTTTTATGGAAAGGCAGCACATGCGGCGGCAAATCCTGATAAAGGTCGATCGGCACTGGATGGCGTTGAATCGTTTGATTATATGGTCAATATGCTTCGTGAACATGTCCCTGGTTCTTCCCGTATCCATTATGTTATTTCAAACGGTGGTGACGCTCCAAATGTTGTTCCTGCTTATGCAAAGGTTTCATATTATATCCGGAGCCCAAAAAGAGAAATATTGAAAGACCTGGTTACATGGATAAATCAGGCTGCCGAAGGTGCCGCAATGGGTACACAAACAAAGGTGAAAGCAGAAATAATTTCAGGCTTCTACGAAAAATTATTTAACAAGACACTGGCTGAATTACTCCAAAAAAAGTTGGAAGAAGTAGGAGGAATAGTTTACAATGATCGGGAAAAAATATTTGCTGAGGAAATCATTAAAACGTATAATGAAAAGGATACAATTTTAACGAACGCTTCAAAGATAAAACCTTTGGGAACAGAACGAGTTTCGCAGGGCGGAGGTTCATCCGATGTGGGTGATGTAAGTTGGAATGTTCCTACGGTTAGTTTTGGAACAGCTGCTTTTATCCCGGGAAGCGCGGGTCATAGTTGGCAAAATGTTGCATCAGGAGGCTCAACTATCGGGACAAAAGGATTGATTAATGCAGCTAAAGTGTTTTCGTTGACAGCAATCGAACTGTATACAAACCCGAATCTGATAAAATTGGCAAAACTGGAGTTTGATAAACGCCGTGGTCCGGATTTTCATTACGAATCATTGTTAGGCAACCGTGCTCCGGCATTAGACTATCGGGTAAAAAAATAAAGTTAAACTTTGATTTGAATTTTAAAGATAAAGAAAATCATTAGGCTTATGAAAACTCAAGGATTACAAACATCCGGTTATTGGAATCAAAGATTCAAAATTAATACTGAATTTTTTTCTATTTGCCTTTTTTTACAAAACAAGGATTTAGAAAGTACTCATAAAAGTAAAGGAAATCATATAATTCAAGAATCCAATAGGTTTCTCTCTTTAAAAAAACGAATTATTGAAAATCTGTAAGTCAAAATGAAAAAATACATATTCCTTTTTCTGATAATGATCTTTTGTATGTCAAATTTAAAAGGGCAAAACCAGAATCTGGTAACCTGGAACTATAGCTCAAAGCAAATTGGAGATCATGACTTTGAACTTATTCTCACTGTCGGAATAGAGAACAAATGGCACATTTATTCCCAGTTTATAGGTGAAGGTGGACCGGTTCCAACGTCTATTAAATTTAAACCATCGTCCGACTATGTTCTGGTGGGTAAAGTTATTGAAACACCGGTTCCAAAAAGAAAATTTGAAGAGGTTTTTAATATGAACGTAGTATTTTTTGAAAAGGAAGCTGTTTTTACCCAGAAGATCAAACTGAATACGGCTTCGGCCTCAATTACAGGTTCGGTTGAATTTATGCTGTGTAATGACAATGAGTGTCAGCCACCCCAAACGAAAGATTTTATTTTTAATATTAAAAGATCAAATTAATTATTTAATAAACAGGTATTTATTTATAAACAAAAGCGAGCGATCCTTTTCCGTCGGCAAAACTGATTGAGGATACGCTCGTACAATTCAAAAAATGTATGGCAAAATTATCATTATTTGATGGGAACTGTAAGAAGTTTCCAAAGTTCATTGTAAACAAAACTGGCATTTCTTTCCTAATTGCATTTTTTCTTTCCTTTTCAGCATTTTCACAGCAGATTGAAATTAAGGGTAAAATATTAGAAGAAAACAGCAAAAGTGCTATCATTGGTGCAACAATTCAAGTTAAAGCACAACACTTAGTCGTCACATCTGATGTAAATGGGAATTTTCGAATTAATGTAAAGAAACTACCGGTAACTATAAATGTATCAAGTGTAGGTTTTAAAAATCAGGAAATTGACATCTATGAAGCAGATGAATCAGTATCAGTCGTATTGGTTGAAAATCATAATGTGTTTGATGAAGTGGTTGTAGTAGGTTATACTTCTGCAAAAAAATCAAACTACACCGGATCAGTGGCAGTTGTTGGAGCAAAAGAATTGGATAAATTGCAAATTACTTCTATTGGTAAAGCTTTGCAGGGAACGGTTCCTGGTTTACAGTCCATTTCACAGGCCGGTCAACCGGGAAGTGAAGCAGCGTTGTATATCCGTGGTATTGGTTCGGTAAATGCTTCAACTTCTCCGTTATATGTTGTTGATGGTGTAGCAGGTGCAAATCCAAACCAGATAAGCAGCAAAGACATTGAATCTATTTCAATACTTAAAGATGCTACGGCAAGTGCATTATATGGTTCACGTGGAGCCAATGGTGTTGTTGTCATAACGACTAAAACAGGAAAACTCAACTCAAAGCCTAAAGTCAATTTATCGGCAAATTACGGTTACACAGGACGTGCAGTTAAAGATTATAAGTATCTGACGCAACAACAGTATTATGAGTTGCAATGGGAAGCTATCCGGAATACTCAGTTAGACCAGGGAAAGTCCGTTACGGATGCAGCATTATACGCAACGAATTATTTGGTTGATGGAGCATTGAAAGTCAATGTCTACGGACCACAATATCCAAAACCCGTAGGTACTGACGGAAAATTGGTGGCAGGTGCAACTCCATTATGGGACGATAACTGGGGAAAATCTATATCACAAGCGGGAGTTCGTCAACAATATGATTTAAGCATAAGAGGAGGTAGCACGAATACTAAGTATTATCTTTCTTCCGGTTATCTTTCAGAAGAAGGTTGGATTAGAAATTCAGGATATGAACGTTTCAGTTTTCTGTCCAATATTCAATCGAAGGTTAATAATTGGTTTGAAGCCGGTGCCAATGTATCCTTGTCATCAAGCACTCAAAAATCTCCGTCTCAGGAAGACAGTAGTACGGGTAACTATGCCAATTTTCAACGTCTGATTTCTGATATTTATCCCATTTACGAACGCAATCCGGATGGAACATACGTACTGGACGAAAACGGAAATAAAAAATATGATTACGGTACCTGGCGGCCAACAACTGCCAATAGCGGACAAAATATCCTCGGAAGTGCTGAACATGAGATTTCAGGTACAACTACAGATGCAGCATTACTTAAAACAAATTTTAATATTACATTCCTAAAAGGGTTGTTAGTTAAAACTACAGCCAGTGTGGATTACAGAGCGAATACGTCGCACTCGTATTCACACTCTTATTATAGTACCGGAGTTATTTCAGATGGAGCGGGATCAGCAAGTAGAAGTTCAAGCCGCAATCTTAGTTATACAGTCAATAGTTTTCTGGATTATACTCTTAAATTGCAGGATAAACACACCTTTAACCTGCTTGCAGGACCTGAAGTATACGTGACCAATACATCTTCTTTATCTGGAAGTCGTACAGGTTTTCAGATTTTAGGAAAGACAGAGCCTTCAGCAGGAACAACAAGTGGTGTTTTTAATGGAACTTCTGACGATTACCGCCTGTCAAGCTTTTTAAGTAAACTTGATTATAACTATCTGAATCGCTATAACTTTTCGGCAAGTTATCGTCGGGATGGTTCTTCACGTTTTAGTAAAGCGCAACGCTGGGGTGACTTCTGGTCAGTGGGAGCTTCCTGGAATGTCAAACAGGAAAGCTTTCTAAAAAACATTAATGATATTGACAATTTGAACTTGCGCTTGAGTTATGGTGCACAAGGAAATGATAATGTAGGAAACTATGCTTATGGAGGCTTTTATTCGATATATAACAGTCTGGACAAGTTAGGGCTACTTCCATCTGACCTGCCTACACCAAACCTGAAATGGGAAACAAACCTTAATTTCAATTTAGGTGTTGATGTAGCATTATTCGACAATCGTTTGACTGCTCAATTGGATTTTTACAACAGACAGTCGAAAGATTTATTATTCAACAAACCTCTTTCTCCATCAACCGGTTACAGTGGAATCAATGACAATATCGGGTCGTTAAGTAATATCGGAGTTGACGGACAGATAACAGGTACTCCTATCCGTACTAAAAATTTTAAATGGGATATCACCCTCAACCTGGGGCATTATATTAATAGAATAACAAAGCTTCCTCAGAAAGAAATCTTTACAGGATCGATAGGCCAGTATGGTAATACAAAAAAAATGGTAGAAGGTGGCTCTGTCTATGACTTCTACATTAAGGAATGGGCAGGAGTTAATCCATTGAATGGAAAGGCAACATGGTACAAAGATGTTCTTGATGCAAATGGTAAAGTTACCGGGCGAATTGCAACCGAAAATCAAACAGAAGCAACCCTTTATTTTGAAGGTAGTTCTTTACCCGATATATTTGGTGGTTTGACCAACAGTGTCTCTTACAAAGGATTTGAACTATCTTTTCTTTTCTCGTACAGTCTTGGAGGTAAAATATTTGATGGAGACCAGCCCATGATTATGCAGTTGGGCAATGCCTACGGGCGTAACTGGTCAGCAGAAGCTATGAACCGTTGGACACCAGAGAACACGAATACTGATTATCCTCGACTTACCAGCGTCTCTGATGCATGGAATACGATTCCATCAACCAGATTTTTATACAGTGCATCGTATGCAAGATTAAAAAATATAGGTGTATCGTATTCGTTACCAACCAATTGGCTTAAAGCATTGAGTCTGGAAACTGTTAAATTCCATATAACAGGTGAAAACCTTGTAACTCTGTATGGACATGAAGGATTAGATCCTGAACAAACTGTTTCGGGCTCTACGTATTATCGCTATCCGGCACAAAAAGTTTGCTCATTTGGTGTTGATGTCTCATTTTAATTAAAAATTCAATAGAAATTATGAAACAGAAATTTATATATATAATAGCTTTTATAGTGTTGTTGTCTTCGTGTAAAGATTCATTTTTCGAAACTTCACCCGCAACACTTGTAACCACAAAAGAAGTTTTTTCCTCTGAGGATAATATCAATGCATTCATAAACGGATCCATTCGTTTCTTGCTTGAAAACAGTACTTCACAAGACAATCCAGGTCTCCCTGCAATTTTTCTTACTCATGAAGTTATGGGTGAAGATGCATTTGCCCGTGATGGTAGATATGGGTTTCGTGATTCATATCCATTCCGCGATCCTTTTGATAATACAACACGCCGTTGTTTGTTTTTCTGGAGCCTGCAATACACATCAATTGATCATACGAACAATATAATCGCTAATATTAAACTTGATGACACCAGTAAACCAAGCTTGAAATATCTCAAGGGTCAGGCTTATGCATTACGTGCATTCAATTATTTAAATCTGGTTCGTCAATATCAGTTTACTTATGCGAAAGATCCAACGGCGAAAGCAGTACCAATTTATACTGAACCTACAACTCCAACGACAGTACCAAAAGCACGAGCCACTGTAAAAGAAGTATACGACCAGATAATAAGCGACTTGACAGAAGCAGAGAGGTTATTGCCCGGATTTGTTCGTACAGTTAAAAACCGCCCTGATATAAACGTTGTTTACGGACTATTTGCCCGTACATATCTAACGCTTGAAAAATGGGATCTCGCGGCACAATATGCTTCGAAAGCACGCACCGGTTATGCGATTATGACTGCACAGCAATATACAGAGGGTTTCAACGATGTGAGCAACTCTGAATGGATTTGGGGTCATCCACAAACCGCTACACAGAATAAAGGTGGTAGTTCATTTTTGGCCTATATCGAAACGACTCCATATACTACCGATGCAAAAGGAACAAACCTTTATTACGGATACAACAGTATCATGCCCGATCCGAACTTCGTTGCTTTGTTCCAGACAGGTGACATACGCAAGTCGCTTTTTGATATAGCAAAACAACCTGCCGAAGCTTTGTATCGCCATTACCGGTATAAAAAATTCAGAAACAAATATCCAAACCACGAAGGTCATATTGTATTGATGCGCTCATCGGAAATGTTACTTATTGAAGCCGAAAGCAAAGCGCGATTAAATGATATACCGGGTGCAGTAACTACATTAAATGAGTTGCGTAGCAAAAGAAATCTTACAAGTTTAACGGCAAGTACATTTACTCAACCTGATATTATCAACGAAATTCTGCTCGAACGTCGCCGTGAACTTTGGGGTGAAGGTTTCCGACTCTATGATATCCTACGTTTGCAAACTGCCCCTGTACGCAAGGAGTCAACTGAAACTTTTGTTGATACTGCTGGTAAAACAGTGGCAGTGAGTGGCCATTGGATAACAAAATTTCCTGACGGGACGAGTTTTACTCCAAATAGCAAATACTATTTGTTCCCGATTCCACTAAATGAAATTAATTCTAATGCCAATTTAAATAAATAACAAATTAAGTATTATCAATAATTAAGCACTAAATGCTACTTTATCATGAAACAGTAGCATTTAGTGTTGATATAAACAATATTATTACTAACCATTTAAAATCATCAGTATGAAATTGTTAAATAAACTCATCCTGTTTTTCCTGATTGGCTCAAGTTTGCCTTCTTTTGGACAAAATCAGACTTATACACTCAATGGGAAAATTAATGTCAATTCCGGAACCATTTATTTAAAAAGTTTCAGGAATAAGATGTTTTTTCCGCAGGATTCCACTAAAATTATCAATGGTCAATTCCAGTTTAAAGGAACTGTCAAGAGACCGGATGTCTACGGATTAACGATTAAACGGGAAGAATCATTCAGCCCATATTACATCTTTATCGAAAATAACTTAATCCGGGTTGAAATTGATACCACGAATCATCGTTCAGCAAAAATTCAGGGTTCAGCTTCTAACGATCTTTTTGTAAGTTTTCAATCAAGACGTCGTGGGTTTAATCTTGATTCATTTATTGTTGCAAACCCATCATCTGCCGTTCCGGCATATATTTTATATCGGGAATATGCAACCAGACTGACAGCTAATCAAATTGAGTCCAAGCTTGCTCTGTTCAGTTCTACGCTTAATGATCTATCATATATTAAAGAATTAAAGGAAATAATTGAAACTAAAAGAAAAGTTGAAATTGGAGTTCAATCTACTGATTTTTCCGGTATATCGCCTCTGGGTAAAACAATTAAACTATCCGACTATAAAGGGAAATATGTGCTTCTTGACTTCTGGGCATCCTGGTGTGGACCTTGTCGCAGGGAAAACCCGAATCTGGTAAGAACCTACAGCAAGTTTAAAGATAAAGGATTCGACATTTTAGGAGTCTCATTGGATCATTCAAGAGAAGGATGGCTTAAAGCAATTGAAAAAGACCAATTGACATGGAATCATGTCTCGGACCTCAAATTCTGGGATAGCGAACCGGCTGTGATTTATGGCATAAGAAATATTCCTTCGAATGTACTGATCGATCCTTCAGGTAAAATAGTAGCCCGGGATCTTAGGGGAGAAGAACTGAATAAGAAGCTTGAAGAAATATTCAAGTAATCAATTTTTAAATATTTGTATAAACAAAAAAAATGTATTATGAAACATATAAACAGCATTCTACTATCTGTATTTCTTTCGTTGTTTCTTGTAACGAATAATGTTGCTGCCGAAAAGACATCCTACTATTACAGCAAAGAAATTAAGTTCAATGTTCAAATCCCGTCACCCGAGCAGTTTCTGGGATACGAAATTGGCACACGAATTACAGAACAAGCCCGGGTAAATGAGTATTTCGAAAAGTTGGCATCTCTTTCCGATAGAGTTAAACTTGTAGAAATTGGAAAAACCAACGAAGGAAGGATCATAAAAATTCTGGTGGTATCTTCTCCGGAAAACATTAAGAATCTTGATGTGATTCAGAAAGAACGTACAAAAGTCCGTTCAGGAGAAAAACTAAATGGGCAACCGTTGATAGTTTTCCTTGGTTACAGTGTTCACGGGAATGAAGCATCCGGAACAGAAGCCTCTTTGCTATCGGCATATTACCTTGTAGCAGCCGAAAATGAATCGGTAAAAACAGAATTAAACGATGGTGTTTATCTGATTGATCCATCACGCAATCCCGATGGACATGAACGTTTTGCTTTTTGGGTAAATTCAAATATTAGTTTGAATATTATCAACGATTCACCTTTCGACCGTGAACATACCGAAGCATGGCCTGGTGGCAGGGGCAACCATTACTGGTTTGATTTAAACCGCGACTGGGTGAACCTTGTGAATCCTGAAAGTAAAGCCAGGGTGGCATTTTATCAAAGTTGGTTGCCTCACGTACAAGTCGATCATCACGAAATGGGAACAAACGGCAGCTTCTTTTTTGAGCCCACAAACCCTGATGGAAATGAAAGCCCTTATGTGCCTCAGTTAACTTATAAGATTAATAAAATATTCGGTGATTATTTTGCAAAAGCATTAAATAAAATCGGTTCATTCTATTACACCAAAGAGGAATTTGATAACAAAAACCCTAATTTTGGTTCCACATATCCCGATTACAACGGTGGTGTTGGCATCTTGTTTGAACAGGCTTCTTCAAGAGGTATTATCCAACAATCAAATAATGGTCCGTTGACATTTGGGCATACTATTCTGAACCAACTAACAGCCAGTGTGGCCACCATAGAAGCTGCCAATGGAAATAAAGATCAACTGTTTAAATTGCAGGAACAATTTTTCACATCCTATCATTCGGATAAAGATGCTGCCAAATCCTATATCATCGGTGATTCTTATGATATTACCCGTTTGGAAAAATTTGTAAACCTTTTGTTGTTGCATCATCTCGATGTTTATCAAAATACAGCTGATATAACGTTAGACGGTATAAAATACGAAAAAGGAAAATCGTATATAGTACCGGTAGGGCAACCAAACAGTGCCCTGATTAAAATTATCTTCGATTCAAAGAAGGATTACAAAGATCCATCGGCATTGGGTTATGGTGCTGCCTTTTCAGTTGTATATTCATCCGGGTTATCCTATACCGAAACAGGTAATCAATCCAAAGGTGCCAAAGTGGAATCTTTACCAATAAAACCTGTCATTGCTCTACAAAAATCGGAATATGCTTATTTAATCGATTACCGTGATTCTAAAGCATCAAAGTCTGTTTTGAAGCTGCTTGCACATAATATTCTGGTAAAAACTGCTTTCAAACCATTCTCAGTATCTGTTGAAAATGGATCAAAAGACTTTTCATACGGAAGTCTGCTCATCCCTGTTCAAGGTCAGACGTTAAATGCCGATGAACTCTTTACGACGCTAAAAGAAATTACCGGGAGTGAGAATGTTGAAATCCTTCCTGTATCTACCGGATATAGTCTTAAAGGTGTAGATTTGGGCAGCAATAATTTCAAAAAAATTGAGAAACCTGAAGTACTGGTTTTATCCGGAACAGGTACATCGTCATCTGAAGTTGGCGAAGTATGGCATCTCTTTGACCAAAAACTCCAATATCCATTAGTCAGAGCTGACATAAGTTCCAATCGCCGACTAAAACTGGATCAGTTCAATCGAATTATTCTGACTAGTGGTGAGTATGGAAAACCTTTGGCAGAACAATTGAAAGAATGGGTTAAAAATGGTGGTACGTTGATTACGCTTAATTCAGCTTCTAAATGGGCTATTGAGAATGGAATTGCGAATGAAAGGCTGGTAGGCGAAAGAATTGATTCCGCTAAAACTAATCGTCGTATTCCTTATGCTTTGGCAGAAGAAACAGAAGCAGTCAAACGTATTCCGACTTCCATTTTTGAAACCAGTATTGATATTACTCATCCACTGGGTTTCGGCCTGACTTCATCCAAACTTCCGGTAATCCGTGAATCGTCTGTATTTTATAAACCGTCTAAATCGGCTTATTCAACCGTTTCGGCTTATACTGAAAATCCGTTATTGAATGGCTATATATCAGAGGATAACCTGAAGAAACTTAAATCATCTGCATCAATACTGGTCAGTAATGCCGGTAGCGGGCGTGTTATCCTTTTTGCAGAAGATCCGATATTCCGGGGTATTTGGGATGGCACTACCCGTATATTGGTTAATGCTGTTGTCTTTGGAGATAATATTACGAATGTGGGCAGGTACAGGGAAAATAATTAATGCCGGTTATGAAATCCAATGTGTGATGATTGAATTGTTAGTTGAAATTTTAAATTAATTGAATGAGTTTATTTGTAAAAAAGTCCATTGATAGTTTGTTGATTGAATCAAACTCAGTAGACAATCTTTCGTTGAAAAAATCATTAGGAGCAACAAAACTTGTTGCATTAGGTATAGGAGCTATTATCGGAGCAGGACTGTTTTCCATTACAGGAGGAGCTGCAGCATATCAGGCAGGCCCGGCTATAACCATTTCGTTTGTAATTGCGGCTTTGGGTTGCTGCTTTGCCGGATTGTGTTATGCCGAGTTTGCCTCTATGATCCCGGTTGCCGGAAGCGCTTATACCTATTCGTACGCTACCATGGGTGAATTTATTGCATGGATTATCGGTTGGGATCTCGTTCTGGAATATGCCATTGCAGCTGCCACTGTTAGCATAAGCTGGAGCCGTTACCTGGTAAAATTTCTGGAAGGCTTTGACATACACCTTCCCTCGTCCCTGGTATTGTGTCCCTGGGATGGAGGGATTATAAACCTCCCGGCAGCGTTTATTGTCGTGTTTGCAAGCATATTGCTGATAAGAGGTACTGAAGGTAGTTCGAAGGTGAATTTTATCATAGTCGTGCTTAAAATAGCCGTCGTGCTTATATTCATTTTTTTAGGATGGAAATATATTAATACGGCTAATTATACACCCTATATCCCGGCAAATAACGGCACATTTGGAGAGTATGGTTTTAGTGGAATTATCAGAGCGGCAGCGGTCGTGTTCTTTGCCTTTATCGGTTTTGATGCCGTAAGTACAGCCGCTCAGGAAACAAAAAATCCAAAGAAAAATATGCCAATCGGCATTCTTGTTTCGTTACTTATTTGTACCGTACTTTATATTTTATTTGCTCATGTGATGACCGGAGTGGTGAACTATACCGCATTCAAAGGACACGATGGCATTGCTCCGGTGGCTATCGTGATCGATCATATGGGAAAAGCAGATGCCTTCGGTATTGTTCATCCCGATTATCCCTGGTTGAACAAAGCAATTCTATTGGCGATTTTAGCTGGTTATACGTCGGTAATTCTTGTGATGTTGTTAGGTCAAAGTCGTGTCTTTTACAGCATGAGTAAAGATGGATTGCTGCCAAAAACCTTTTCGCAGATACATCCGGTTTATCGTACGCCGGTTAAAAGCAATATATTATTGTTACTTGTAGTCGGTACTTTTGCTGCACTTGTGCCGGCGCGTGTTGCCGGCGAAATGACAAGTATTGGTACGCTTTTGGCCTTTATCCTGGTTTGTGTAGGAATACTGGTTATGAGAAAAACAATGCCCAATGTACCCCGTGGCTTTAAAACCCCGTTGGTTCCACTCATTCCTGTCTTGGGCATAATAACGTGCCTGTTTATGATGGTTTTCCTGCCGGCTGATACATGGATTCGTTTGCTGATTTGGATGGTAATAGGGTTGGATGTTTATATTCTTTACGGTTTCAAGAATAGCAAGTTGCAGACTGAAAAACCGTTACGTTCGGACCTGTTGATATTTAAAACCACAGGATTAGTCTTGTCTGTTTTATTGTCAGTAGCTGCCATATGGTACCAACAAACCATGGGCTGGACTGAAAACAGGACTTTAATGGTAATAGCACTTTCAGTCGCGTTGATACATAGTCTATTTCTCTTGTTTCGGGTGCGGATTAATAAATAAAACGACCATCGTTGTATAGAAGCTTCAATTACATTTGTTTGCACCTTTTTTCCGTTAAAGAAGTGAAATCAATCGACCGGTTTATAAAATGATAAAAAGCTCAAAAATTTGGATCCCTATAAATTATAGATAAATGAAAAAGAAAAATTATTTAGTAACACTGTGTCTCTGTGGTTTATTTTCTGTACCACAAGGACATGCTCAATTAAAGCAGTTGGAAGGTTTTTCAAAGTCTTCCATTCAACGACAAACTGAACTAGAACAGAAATTTGATCTATTGCTTACCAGCAGTTCTATCGGAGCAAATATTAAAGAACTTTCTGCCGAACCGCATCATTTAGGTTCGCCTGGAGGAAAAAGAGTAGCCGATGCTATTTTGAAGAAATTCAAGGAATATGGTTGGGATGCTAAGATAGAAACCTACCATGTTTTATTTCCTACTCCCCAAACACGTGTTCTAGAGCTAATTGAACCTACCCGCTTCACTGCCACATTAAAAGAACTGGCTGTATCTGAAGATGCTACTTCGGGTCAGGAAGGACAATTGCCAACGTATGTGGCATGGAGTGCCGATGGTGATGTTACCGGGGATTTGGTGTATGTGAACTTCGGATTACCCGAAGATTATAAACAATTGGAGAGGCTTAATATTGATGTTAAAGGTAAAATTGTGATCGCCCGTTATGGACGTTCATGGAGAGGTATTAAACCCAAAATAGCGTATGAACATGGAGCAATAGGATGTCTCATTTATTCAGATCCGAAAGAAGATGGCTATTTTCAGGGAGATGAATACCCTAAAGGAGCTTTTAAAAACGAATATACGGTTCAACGTGGATCGGTAATGGACATGGTTGTATATCCGGGTGATCCGTTGACTCCCGGAATCGGATCCACTTTAAAGGCTAAACGTTTGACCAGGGAAGAGGCAACTACCATTCTGAAAATACCCGTTTTACCCATAAGTTATCACGATGCCTTACCTTTACTATCATCTCTTGAAGGTCCGGTAGCACCTCAGGAATGGAGAGGTTCATTGCCTGTCACTTACAAAGTGGGCGGTACTGGCAAATCCAAAGTGCATTTGAAAACGGAGTTCAACTGGGATATTGTACCGGCATATGACGTAATTGCTAAAATAAAAGGATCGAAATATCCGGACGAATGGGTAATAAGAGGCAACCATCATGATGCCTGGGTGAACGGTGCTGCCGACCCTATCAGTGGTCAGGCATCGTTACTGGAAGAAGCAAAAGCCATTGGTCAACTGGTTAAATCGGGGTATAAACCTAAACGAACCTTGGTTTATTGCGCCTGGGATGGTGAAGAACAATCACTCTTAGGTTCAACCGAGTGGGCGGAGGATCATCAAAAAGAATTATCACAAAAGGCAGTAACGTATATTAATACAGATGGCAATGGGAGGGGATTCCTTGGAGCCGAAGGTTCACATGCTTTTGAAAACTTCGTCACCGAAATCGCTAAAGATGTAAAAGATCCTCAAACCGAAAGTAGTGTTTTTGACCGAAGAAGAGCTGCTGATGCTTTACGGGCAGGTACTCCGAAGCTAAAAAAAGAAGCCCTGGCAAAGGATACCTACTCGTTGGGTGCATTGGGTACAGGGTCAGATTATTCATCATTTCTACAACACCTGGGTGTTCCGACTTTGTCATTTGGTTTTGGTGGTGAAGATGCAGGAGGTGAATATCATTCTATTTACGATTCTTATGACAATTTTGTTCGCTTTAAAGATCCCGGATTTGTCTATGGAGTCGCACTTTCGAAAGTGGTCGGGCGTTCTGTCCTGAGGTTGGCAGATGCAGATATACTGCCATTTGATTTTCGTAGTTTACAAAAAACAATTTCTAAATACTTAGAGGAAGTAACTCACCTAAGCGATCAATTAAGAGAAGATAATGCAGTGGAAAATCAACTCATAAAAGCTAAGGCTTATCAATTAGCTTCCGATCCGCAAAAAGTCTTGTTTATTCCAAAAGAAAAAGAAGTTGTACCTGTTCTTGATTTCAGCAACCTGAAGATATCACTTGACTCTCTTCTGAAATCAGCCAATCAGCTTTATCAATTGCAAACACAATTGGACGCTTTTCCCGATAAGAAGAAAGAGAAACTGAACGAATTGTTGTTTCAGGCTGAAAAACAATTGCTGATTCCAGCCGGACTTCCCCGTCGCTCATGGTATAAACATGCTATTTACGCACCGGGTTTCTATACCGGCTATGGGGTAAAAACGTTACCAGGCATCCGCGAAGCCATTGAAGAAGGTCATTGGCAGGAAGCTCGGGAACAAATTGCAATAGCTGCAGAAGCAATTAATCGGTTGAATGTTGCTTTGGTCTCTGCTATTCAAATAGCAAAGAATATTCAATAACAAGAAAAAATTGATTGAAAGTCAAATGAATAAACTAAATTCGAACTTAAAGTCAAAGTCTATGCTTTTTTAGCAGACCCAATTTTAGTACATCCAATTTTAAGATTAATACATTTTCCACATAGATTGCTCATAACATATGATTCATTCCATATAGATAACAGGCGCAGACCGGTTTGTAAGAATAGGTCTGTTTTTTTGTCCAGTTTTGTTTCCGGTTTCTGCAAAAAGAAGATGAGGAAAGTGATTTTCTCTTAAATGTTCAGATTTGTTTTTATGCTTTTACCAATGGTACATACTGATTTTGGTTTATCAGTTGTTAGTTGGTTTCTGCTTCCATGACCACATTTAATTATAGTTATTCTATCCAGTAAATTCACCATTTTATTCGGAATATCTCTTTTGCGCTTTGAAGTTAATTTGATAATTCGATATTAATTGCTTGGAAACAGTCATTATTTGCATTGTATTTCACCTTTGTTTTGCCTTCTAATCCGATTGAGTTTTTTTGCTTGGTAACTTGTACAAAACTCACCAATAAAGAAAACAATAACCAATGTAATATCTTAACCTAGTACCGGCAAAAGCAACTGATGCGTTAATTGGACAAAATCCGTTCTTCTCTTTGTCTGAATAAAATGTGTAGCTGTATTTCCTGGTTTTTAAAATTAGTACTGGCAAAAGTAGAAAAATGATCCACTAAAAATGTACTATCAAAAGTTCTGACAGTTTTTGAACTAACCAAATTAAATTATGTTTATTCCAGATTAAATGAAAAACAAATAACTATCGTTGTTTCTATCTATTTAGATTTCGTTTTTAAATAATCTTGTTTTGCCTTAAACAACCAAAGTATTTCCATTGGGTCACTTTTTTTTATCCTCGAATGTCTGCTGGCTACCTGCAAATCACATTGTGTCTATATAGACCTGACAATGTGTATTCATTTCTCCCGGTTATCCCTTTTCAGCAATGATCAGGGTTGATGGTATATCTGTCAGCCAGATGCTTTTTGTTTCGAGAAGATGTTTCCAACTCTCCACACTTATCAGCATGAGGTTCTGCTGGTTCAGAAATCCATGTTGAATGCCCTTTTCATTCATTAAGGTGGCGTGATTCGGTGCTATTTGTTCAATAGCACGTATTGATTCTTTGAGTTCGGAATTCTTGTTTATGTGATTGTTTATGTCTATAAACGTTATCTGCGATCCTGAAAAGTTGATTAGTTTTTGAGCAAAGCCAATCAAAAATTCGTCATTTGCACTTATTACAGGAATACATATCCGATCTGCTTTGTTAAATCCCTTGTCAATTAATACCCCAACCGAAACTTTACTTTTTGCAATGATGGATCGCGTTCTTTCGTCGAAAGGTGAGTTCTCGAAGAGACTCTCTTTTCCTGTTACCTGATTGATTAACCTGTCGGGGTTAATGATCCGGGTGGTAAAACCAAGAATCTTCCCCAACAAGCTCCCTTCAAAGATCGATTGCCCTATTCCAATCAACAGTAAATCATATTCTCCTTTGTTGGCCACCTCTGCGATATCCGATTCTATATCACCAGTCACTTTAAATAGGGTGGTTATCTGTTGATTCAAGTGTTTTGATTCTTCAAAAATTGAAGCAAAACTTTCATTCTCGTAGTTCTCTAAATTAAATTGATGTGATTTTGAACTGGGAAATAAATGCATGGCTGTGATGGCTGCACTTCCTGAAGTTTCTTTGATTAAGCTATTGGCCAGCCTGACCAGTGACTTGCCATTCTCCGGATCTCCAAAGGATACCAATATCTTAAATTTGTTAATTTGGCTTATCTCATTGAGTTTATCCTCTGCTTTCGATTTAAATAGCCAATTGATTAAATCAAGTGCAGGACCGGTCATAAATGTTGTTACCAATGCCATTATCACCATCATGGCAAATACTTTAGGAGTAAGTATTCCTAAATCGTAACCGATATTTAAAACAACCAGTTCCATTAAACCGCGGGTATTCATTAACGCACCAATGGTCAGGCTGTCTTTCCAGCTTTGACGGACAAACTTAGCAGCCAACGCACTGCCTAAAAACTTTCCGGTAATAGCAACCAGGATAATCATGCCTGTTACTTTCCACAGGTATGCATCGTTCAATAGGCCAATTTCAGTCCTTAATCCTGTAAAGACAAAGAACAAAGGAAGTAGCATCACCAGGGCAATGTCCTCAATTTTTTCAATGAAGATATTCCTGAACTTCTGGTTGGAAGGCATAATTGCTCCAGCCATAAAAGCACCAAACAAAGCATGAATCCCAATGATCTCGGTAGCCCAGGAAGATAATATCAATGTTACAAGAAATAGGGCGACGATTGATTTACTCAGGTTTGCACTTGAAGTATGTAAATCGCCAACACGTTTTAAAAACGGACGGACTATTTTAATCATTAGGAACACATATGCCAGTGCCAGTAAGATGGTATAAATGGAACTGACAAATGATCCGGCTTTTGCGATGGCAATCACGGCGGCCAGTATGCTCCACCCGGTTATATCGTCAGCTGCTGCACAAGTAATGACAACTGTCCCCAATCGTGTTTTATGAATTCCTCTCTCCTGGACAATGCGTGCTAATACAGGGAAAGCAGTTATGCTCATAGATATCCCGATAAATAATCCAAAGGAGGTAAAGCCTACACCAACCGGCGCAAATGACTTATAAATAAAATATGCCAGACCCATCCCCAATGAAAACGGGATAATGATACTGGCATGACTTATTACCACAGCATCGTGGGCTTTGTTCCTTAAGACATTGATGTCGATCTCCATTCCAACAATGAACATAAATAATATCAAACCTATCTGGCTTAAGAACTGCAGGTTGCCTAGGGATTGTACAGGGAAAAGAAAGGTGGAAAACCCAGGGAAATACATTCCGATCAAAGAGGGTCCCAACACAATCCCGGCTATAATTTCACCGATAACGGTGGGTTGTCCGATCTTTTTGCATATCCACCCGAAAACACGGGCTACCAGTATGATGGTTACGATCTGTGCCAACAGAATAGCCAGGGGATGACCTATATTCTGCAACAGGGAATGCATGAATTCCACCCAATGCTCTTTGCCTGTTGTATGTAAAATTATTTTAGAGGCTACTTCCTGTTTGGTACCCATCAGGTCGATCCAATACATGAATGCCGAAAAGCTCCCGATGATGAGCAAATAGAAAAATACATTCCTGAATTTCTTAAGCATAGATCGTTTATTTTTGGTTTGTTATTTATTAAAATGATAGTTATAACTGTCTTATCTGATTTTTAAGAATTGATCATTCTAAGCTCCTTGGACTGTTTGGTGAACTCGCAGTAGTTATTCCACGGGGTGGATTCTTTTTCTGTTGGTTATTTCCTTAACAGGCGAATAGAATTTTCCCTGATAAGGTAATATTTCACATTGTATCTTTTCTCTAAAAAGCAAAGATAGGATTAAAAAACAACACAATACATGGAATCGAACCGAATCGGGATTCTTTTGCTATAAGGCTGAAAAAAAATGTAATCAATCAGATTTTTACTTTTTCCAGAAAGGCATTCCGATAGACTTCACTTAAATAAAACAGTTGGGGTTTGTTTTGTTCATTCTGTATATTGGAAGTGATTTGGTCGAACGAGAAATGTTGAACAATGTCGATGGCAATTATTTCTTGCTTGTTGATCCGGCAGAAGTTGTTTTGTGGGAGGATGGTTTGTAGTTTTTCAAAAGAGATATTTTTTAAACGGATCGTGGATCCATCTTTCAGCAACACGTCTTTATCCCGGCTATCAATCTCAGAAGCCTTTATGGTACAAAGCCGGTCAAAGTATATCAACGATTTTCCTTTGTCCGTATTCAGTTGGACAAACTTTTTATGGTGGCGGGCATCTGCTATCTGCCTAATGGCTTTTTGAACTGCTTTCTGGAGTCTTTCCAGTTGAATGGGTTTACGTACAAAATCCACAGCATCCAGGTCAAAGGCCTCGGCTGCATATTCTTTGTGGGCGGTGGTAAAGATCACCTGTTTCCCCCGAAGTAAGGAAGCTACCTGGATACCACTCATCTGAGGCATTTCAATGTCCAGGATACATAGATCATAGTCCAGGTTCCCTGACTCGGTAAGGAACACATCGGGGTTGTTGAAAGCTTTTATTACTTCCAACTCAGGAATCTGTTCGCAGAGCATTTTCAGATATGTCAGCCCAGGTAATTCATCATCAAGGAGCAAGCACTTTAACTTTGTATTCAAAGAGGTCTATTTTTAATTGAGCAACAAATACATTGTCTTCTATATAGCTGTCAAGTTTGAAATTGTCGTCATAAATTATTTTCAACCTTTGTTCCAGGGTCTTAAGGCCTATTCCGCCTTTTTCTTTTTTCATAGGTGCCTTGGGTGAAATCTTATTGGCAACGGTAAGTTCAAAATGATTGTCTTTAAATTCAAGTGTAATAGAAATAAAAGCATCGGGGCTTTGAATGTCGGCATGCTTAAATGCATTTTCTATCAAATCAATCGATATCAGTGGTGCGATCAACTGTTGATCGTACAAGGGTTCTGTATCATTCACCCGTGTTTTTATCTTTAGGTCGAACAACGGGCTTACCTTTATTTTATTGATTTCTATCAGGTTTAAGGCAAATTCGATCTCCTCCCTAGGTGTAACAAATTTCTTGCGGCTTTCGTACAAAATATAATCCAGTACATTCGCCAGCTTATCAATGGCAAAATACGTCTGGTAAGCATGTGACTGGATGGAGTTTAAGATATTCTTAAACAGATGTGGATTCAGCTTAGCCTCCAGGGCTTCCAGTTGAAGGGGATTGACCGTGTTCTTTAGTTCCTGTAAGCTGACTTCCATTTCCTGTTGTCGCATTTCAGATACACGAAGCCTTCGGTACAAATAAAAAGCCAATACAGCGATTGTTATCAGAATAAGAACGGCAATAAGTAGTAGTGTTGTCATATTCTCCGTTTACGGATTATTTTACGTTCCAAAATTAGTCATTTTAACCAGATACGCAAAATATGATTTTTTAGATATTAGACAGCATTGAATGAATCATATTGTATCGCTTTATATTGAATCGCATTGCTATGAGTTCTGTGTGTTCTTATTTTTATCTGTAAACAGATGAAAGGAACGATGTTTTTACTTGTATAAAATGGTAAATTTAGATCGCTGGGGTCATGGGATAAGATGCTATTAGATTGCTTATAAAAAAACACAATTGTCATTAACCTGCAATTGTGTTTTTTTGTTTATTAATCATTTTAATCTTTTTTTTGACTCATTCCATTCATGGCATTGAATGCTTCTTCGGGCGATTTGAGGTATAAGTCGTAGATATATTGTGTTTTGCCTACATGAATTTCGAAATGATCTTCTTTTAGTCCTTTCAGCAGTGCCAAAGCTACTTCCGATGGTGGTATTCCTTTTTCACCTCCTATTTCGGCTGAGAATTTTGTATTTACCAAGGGGGGCATTAGTTCAAATACTTTTACGTTTTTATTCGCATGTATTAGTTCCTTACGCAAGGATAATGTATAGGAATGTACGGCAGCTTTACTGGCTGAATAGGTAGATAATGATCCTGGTACAATGGCTACCACCGATGTTACATTGACAATGGCAGCTTCTTCTTTCTCTGCAAGGATTGGTAACAGGAGCTGATTCAGTCGTATTACCGACAAGTAGTTTGTTCGCATGATTTCTTCGGCAAATTTATACCCATCCATCCCATCCATCAAACTATGAGAAACTGCTTTCCCGGCATTATTGACAAGTATATTTAATTGCGGGAAATGATTTTTGACAGTAACTACCAGGTTTTCTACATCTGTATCGTTGCTAATATCACCGACAATTGCGGCTGCATTTGTCAATTGTGAAAGAGCTACATCTAATTGTTCCTGATTCCGACCGGTAATAATTACCTTGTTACCCAGCGCTGAAAAAATCTTAGCTGTTTCAAATCCGATTCCGGCTGAGCCACCGGTAATCAATACTGTATTTCCAGTTGTTTTCATTTTGAATCTTTTAGTGAAAAGTTATTCTAATTATATTACTTGTTTTTAATATCTGATTATGAATTGAAATTCCAATATACAATTATCTTTTTCCAGGTATGTTGAATTCACAAGGAACTCCTGTTTGACATAGACCGCATCCCGAACCGTACTTGAATGCTCCACCATGTGCTACTGCACGGTTTCGTGAATCTTCGCCATACACAAAAGCATAACATTTTTTCTTGTCATGTCCGTTTTTCGTTATCGCACCCACTGGACATCTTTTTATACAAGCCCCACAACTTCCTTTGCTGCAAAACAGACAATTTCCATTATACAGCTTAGCTGTTTTCTTGTCCGGAGTGAAAATGCCATCTGTTACCATGGAGATTAAACGCACAGCCATTCCTTTTTCTGTAATAAAACCGTCGTTCAACGAAAATGAACCTTGTCCGGCTACATAGGCAATATGCCGTTCCGACCAATTGGAAGCAGGTCCTGTCTCTGTATTGGTAATCTTAAAACTTTTTGACCTACCTGGCGCTATTGCCCGAAATCCTAGTTTTTGAATATGAGATACCATATAGTCAACCAGTATGTTAATGAAATATTCATCTCCAAAGGAACGTAGTAAAGCCCATTCAGGAGAAGCAAAGTCTTTCTGTACCCTGTTACTTTCCCGGATAGCTTTTCCAACCGGTAAAACCACACTTATCACGGTTCCATGTTTAAAACTTCCTTCGCCAAATTCCTGTTCAAAGGCTTCTTGCGGGGTTAAATGAATCTGTCCTATAATTTCTTTATAATCATAAAACAGCTGATCATCTGCATTGGCAAATCGAACGAGAGGCTCATCAAAATATTGGTTGTCCGAATCTTTCAACTTATTACCGGGACTTCCGGCTACAAAATTCCGTATGGAACCAATAATCTGTTCTTTCATTCTTTGTATTTTTTAAAGATGGAACTGGCAGTGTGGCCACCAAACCCAAACGTATTGTTCAAAACGCAATTTACCGGTTGATGCCTTGATGATTGCAAAACAAAATCAATTTTATCAGGTAGATTTTTATCCAGATTGACTGTGTTGATTGTTGCCGGTATAATGTCATTCTGAATAGACAAAACACAGATAATGGCTTCTACTGCACCAGCAGCCCCAAGTAAATGGCCGGTCATCGATTTAGTTGCTGTTACAACAATGGGATTATCCCTGAATACTTGTTTGATTCCCAGCAATTCACTCACATCCCCTACGCTTGTAGAGGTGGCATGGGCATTGATGTAATCGATCTCTGATGCATTCATTTCTGCATCATCCAATGCTTTTTGAATGCAAAGTGCGGCACCTAATCCTTCGGGATGCGTACCTGTAAGATGAAAAGCATCTGCAGCCATTCCTCCACCGGCGAGTTCTGCATAAATGGTAGCATGACGTGCTAATGCATGTTCCAGTTCTTCCAGTACCAGCGCACCGGCGCCTTCGCCAATCACAAATCCATCACGATCTGTATCAAAAGGCCGGGAAGCATGTTGCGGATCTTCGTTGCGCTTTGACAATGCATGAGATGCATTGAATCCACCAATAGATGATTCGGTAATTGCAGCTTCCGATCCACCTGCTATCATCACAGTTGCTTTCCCTAAACGAATCGTGTCAAATGCATTGATAAGGGCTGTGTTGGATGATGAACAGGCAGAAACGGTAGCATAGTTCGGACCGTGTAATTGGTGGCGAATAGATATCACACCTGCTGCTATGTCAATAATCATTTTGGGTATGAAATAAGGGCTGAAGCGTGGTGTCCCATTCCCTGTAAAATACTCTTTTAATTCATTTTCGAAAGTCGCAATTCCACCATTCCCCGATGCCCAGATCACTCCGATATCCGCACGTTCTTTCAAACTCATAGCCAGGAAGTCAAGCTTAGAATCGGCTATTGCCTGATCACTCGCGGCTATGGCATATTGGGTGAATAAGTCGTAAGTCCGCAGCTCTTTTTTATCCAGGAATTCTTCGGGTTGAAAGTTCTTCACTTCACAACCGAATTTTGTTTTATACTTTGTTGTATCGAATTTTGTAAGCAGGCCTGCACCACTTTTTCCCTCCACAATATTATTCCAAAATTCATTTATAGTATTTCCCAATGGAGTGACTACCCCCATTCCTGTTATCACAACTCTTTTCATATCTTTTACTTGTCGATTAAAATATACCGAACGGTATATTAATTAATAAAAAAATTATAATTGTTCTATATACGTTCTTAGAGATTTCATGATCAATTGAATAGATTTTTGATTGTCAGTTAGTTTACGGATCATAATGCCACCTTCAAGCAGGGCCAGTATCGTGACGGCTATTTGCTCCGGATCTTGTATGTTTTTAAATTCACCGGCTTCGACACCACTTTTTAGTATGACCACAATTTTATCTTTCCAGCTTAACAAGGCCTTTTGTGCTCTATGTTTCAATCCAGGATGCGTATCATCCGATTCTACTGCCGTATTCAGTATCGGACAACCTCCCCTGGGAAATGTTGTTTCCGAAAAATTACTCATTACCTCGCTATAAACAAGTAGTTTGTCCCGAAATGTATTCTTCTTAGCCATTTCTGACGAAAATAGATGATTCATTGTCTGCAGATTAAACTTAAAAGCTTCTATAGCTACTTCATCTTTATTTTTGAAATTTCCATAAATGCTCCCCTTGGTCAGACCGGTAATGTCCGTCATATCTGTCAGCGAAGTGCCTGCGAAACCTTTGGTATTGAAGATTCCGGCTGTCCGTTCTATGATAAGCTCTTTTGTTTTATCTGCTTTTGACATGCTAACTATCTGTTTTGCTGCAAAGGTAATATAATATACCGAACGGTATATTATATTACCTTTTTTTTAATTCATTTTAAGATGTGGAATCATTGGGCTATTTCCATTCTATGAAGTAAAAAGACTGTAAATCATAGTTTTATATGATATGTGATCCAATATATTGGTTATCAATGAATATTAGCGATGTTTTGTAAGAGGTGATCTAAACTCTTTATCTAAGTTCCGGTTTCCTCATAAACATGACCTATAATAGAATGGTGAAATGTTGCATTTGCTATTTTTGGATTGGTTCAATGAATCAATGTGATCTCAAGGAGGTGGATATGGATAAAGCGCAAAAGTCATTCGATAGTCTGTTGCATTAATGTGTGCGGGTCCGGGCATTTTTTTATATGTCCTGTTTACGTGCCAATCCATATATTACAGGTAAAAAGTTGGAGGAATGGCAGGGTAGGGGAGTGCATTTATTTCAAATGCACGGTGATCAGGTCGTTGATCCGGGTGGTATAGCAGGGGGATAGTTTCTCCTGCCGCATTTTATGTGTTTTTTTGTCCTGCACGGCAAGACGGATGCGGGTGCCGAACTTGCTGTTGATATGATCCATGGCTTCCATCAACAGGGCATGCTTCGGGTTGGAGTTGGTAAATAGGGACTGCTGGTATTCGGTATCTTTTTCAAAATCCATCAGCACCACCCCGGCACGTTTGTAGCCGATCCCTTTTCTGTAAATGGTCTGCAAGCCCTGCAGGGCAAATTCAACGATTTCAATGCTCGAGGAAGTCGGGAAAGGCAGCTTGACGGCTATGCTGTTCGAGTACTGCCCCTCGTTTTCCTTAAAGCGGTTTGATTGAATGAATACTTCTATCTTATTACACAGGGAATGTTGCTCGCGAAGTTTTTCGGCGCACATTACGGCAAATGTGCTGACGCGTTCCTTTACTTCCTCGTAGGTGGAATAATCCCGTTCGAAGGTCCGGGTGGTGGCTATGCTCTTTTTTATTTCCACCGGTTCCATTTCCAGGGTAGGTATCCCGTTCAGGTCATCCTGCAACCTGACACCTACAATGGTCATGTGGTTCAATACCCAGGTCCTGTCCAGCTTGCAAAAGTCATACGCCGTCCTGACACCGATGGCATTTAGTTTCTTCGCATTTCGCCGTCCGATTCCCCATACATCATCCACAGGCAGCCATTTCAGGGCTTTTATTCGCTTCTCCTCCGTGTCGATGACGTATGATCCGCCTGTCTTGACTGTGAATTTCTTCGCAATGCGGTTCGCAACTTTCGCCAGTGCCTTGGTAGGAGCAATGCCTACAGAAACCGGAATGCCGGTACCTTTGAGCACTTTTTTGCGCATGTCGAGCCCATACTCATGCATGTCTACCTGCAACCCCGACAAGTCCAGGAAGCATTCGTCGATGCTGTATATTTCCTGTCTGGGGGTGTAATCGGATAGCATGGTCATTACCCGCCGGCTCATGTCCCCGTAAAGTTCAAAGTTGGCTGAGAACACGGCCACCTGCTGCCGTTCAAACACGTACTGGTATTCAAAGGCGGGTGCACCCATGGGGATGCCCAGGTCCTTGGCTTCGTTGCTGCGCGCAATAACGCAGCCGTCGTTGTTCGAAAGAACCACCACGGGTTTGCCGATCAATGAAGGGTTAAAAGCCCTTTCACAGGAGGCATAGAAGTTATTGCAGTCAATCAGGGCAAACATTACAACGTTTTTATGACATGGGTTACCACACCCCAGATTCGAAATTCATCCTCTTGAGTAACAAGTATCGGTTTAAATTGTTTGTTGCTCCCGATCAGCCAGGTGCCGTGTTCATCCATTTTTATGCGTTTGACGGTGAATTCGCCATCCACATAGCATACCACGATTTTTCCTTCCGTATAATCCTGCATGCGGTCGATCACCAGCAAGTCCCCGTCCCGGAAGTCTTCTTCCATGGAGATACCCCGTGCAATGGCGTAAAACGTATTCGTAGGGTGTGACGTGACATAGTCGTTCAAGTCAATGGACTCATTGATGAAGTCCCCGGCCGGTGAAGGGAAACCTGCTTTTACATTCCCGATAAAGCTATTGCTTACCGGTGAACTGGTCTCGATGGTGTAAAATTCAAGACTCTGAGGGGGTTGTACTTTCTTTGCCATGTCGATCTGTTTTTTGCAAATATAGGGCATTCATTCCAATATTATTCCTGAAAATAATAATTTATTAGCACAAATACTATTCCATTGAATATCAGTATAATAATACTTTTTTAATGTTGTGTTCGCGATAAGCCGGTTTTCATGTTTTTTTACCATCATAGGATCATAGTTGGCAGGGGGTTGCGAGGGGGTTGGCTGGGGGTTGCCAGGGG
>Ga0302286_10000269_pt1 | contig 43534 bp, 32 predicted proteins | sample III_Fen_E2_3_FD_198765 | JGI IMG/M metagenome (GOLD analysis project Ga0302286, IMG submission 198765) | Peat permafrost microbial communities from Stordalen Mire near Abisko, Sweden - III_Fen_E2_3 | ecosystem: Environmental > Terrestrial > Soil > Wetlands > Permafrost | place: Sweden: Abisko...
GCCGCCGCAGACGTCGGAATGGTTGAGGGATCTCAGGCGCCGGTGATACGAGTGCAGTTCCCGAGAGAGATGGGGCAGGGGCCGCTCTCCCCGCCAGATCAAATGCTCGTCAACGCCGATGTGCGCGTGCTCAATCTGTTTCTTGCGCAGAGAGAAGAGAAGAAAAACCGAGGCGCCGAGCATCTGCGGCGAGCACTGCCACGAACTATGGTATTGCAGTTGTATCGGAACGCAGTTGCGTCGGTCCATCAGAAGCCCGGGAGTGTGGGAGAGTTGGTTGTGGGGTTACCCGCACAGGACAACACCTACGGCTCTATCTTTCTCGGTCTACTGCGCGTAGTGGAAATGCAGAGTGAAACGCTGACGAAGTCTCCGGGGAAGCGGGAAGACATCGCGCTGTCGTTGAAGCAGTTTCTCGAATCGTACGCGAGAGACAACCCGCAAGACGAAGCGGCAATGGAAGTGAACACACTCGATATCAAGACAATGACGGAATTCTAGCGCGGAAGCAAATGAGAGTTCTCAGTGCGTTTGCGTGATGCGGGGATCAGTTATTCGCGAACCCCAGAGTTGCCAGCTTACGGGGATTTTGGCATGGGATCGCCAGGCGCCGACGGCGGCTTGGCTGCAGAATCTTTGTTCCACCACCCACCACCGAGGGACTGGAACAAAGAAGCGGAGTCAACATAACGGTTGGCTGCAGAATTGATACGGTCGAATGATGTCTGCAGGTACTGACGCTCCGCGTCCAGCAAGGTCAGTTGGCTGATCCCTCCGGCGCTGTAGCGCTGTGAGGCGATGCTATAGGTCGCCTCGGCTTGCGCGGCGGCTTCGGACCGAGCCTGCAGGGTTTGCGCGTCGTGATCGATGGCGCGAAGTGTATCGGCGACCTGCTCGAAGGCCTGAAGCACGACTTGCTGATAATTGGCTCCGGCCTCTTCGTAGGCGGCGACAGCCTGGCGCTTCTCCGCTCGAAGCGCCCCTCCGTTAAAGATGGGCTGCGCTAAGGCGCCGCCGATGCTCCAAACGGGTCCACCCTGGGTGAAGCTCGTGCCAATACCTCCGCCGCTAGCGGAGAGAGTGATTTGGGGATAGAGGTGGGCGGTAGCGACTCCAACATTGGCGCTGGCCTGATGCATGAGCGACTCGGCAGCGCGGATATCGGGGCGCTGGCGTACGAGGGATGAGGGAAGAGTGACCGGTAACTCTTCCGGAAGATGGAGCGTGTCGAGGGTGATGGCTTCGATGTGGGCTTCCGCAGGCGGCTTGCCGATGAGAAGGGCGAGCTGATGATTGATGACGTCAAGTTGCTGTTCGAGTGGGGGGATGGCGGCGCGAGTTTGCTCGACCAGGGTCCGCTGTTGGCTGACGTTGTACAGGGCGAGGCCGCCGGCCTGTACGCGCTGCTCGATGATGTCAAGTTGTTGCTGCTGCAGGGCGAACATCTGGCGCGTGAGATCGATTTGGGAGCGCAGTTGCGCCTGACGAATGGCAGCGGAGACGACGTTGCCCGCGAGCATCAGGCGAGCACCCTCCAGTTGCCAATTCTGGTAATCGGCTTGTGCGGCCAGACCTTCGACAAGTCGCCGGTTGGATCCGAATAAATCGAGCGCGTATGAGACCGCGACTGATCCATTCAGTAGTCCAAATGGAGGCGGGCTGGGGAAAGGGACTCCAAATGATGCAAGGTCCACCTGCTCGCGCTGCGCGGAAACGGTGGCGTTGACGGACGGATATTTCGTTGCGCCAGTGCGGGCGTTGGCTTCCTCCTGTGCCTGCTTGAGACGGGCGGTGGCTTGCGCCAGCGTTGGACTATTTGCAAGAGCCTCGCGCACGAGGCGATCGAGTTCTGGGGAACGGAAGAGCGTCCACCACTGCTCGGGAATGTCCATTGCTGGGTTGAGGTGCTGTGCTGGTCCAGCGGACGTGACAGTAGTAGCGGGTTGCGGGTCGGGCGTGTAAGTGGCAACGGTCGGAGGCGCAGGCGCGTGGTAGTGCGGCCCGACAGTGCATCCACATAACAGGGCAAACGCCAACAGAACGACGATTCCCAGCCGGCTAATGCCAGGTTGTTTGCGAGGTTCGAGAGTGCTTGTCGTTGAAGGGTTCATTGCGCGCACCTCAATCGAGAGTCCGGCGGTAGGTTTTTACGGCGATGGACATGACTACTAATGTGAAGACGATGAGGGGCCATACGCTAGGCCAGGAGTTTTCCCAGCCGTTGCCTTTGAGCATGATGCCGCGTATGAGCCGGTTGAAATACGTCAGGGGCAGCAGGTTGCCGAGGAACTGCGCCCAGCCGGGCATTCCCTGGAAGGGAAACATGAACCCGGACAGCAGGATGTTCGGCAGAAAGTAGAACACTGTGAGCTGTACTGCCTGCAACTGGTTTTGCGCCAGCGACGAAAGCGTGATGCCGACAGTGAGGTTGGCAGCGACAAAGAGCAGCGCTACAAGGTAGATGGCTCCGACGTTTCCGAACAAGGGAACGTGAAAGACAAATCGGGCCGCGAGCAGGATGATAGTTGACTGGATGAGTCCGATGCCAATGTATGGAATTAACTTGCCGGTCATCACCTCGATCGGAGTAGCGGGCATGGCGAGCAAGTTTTCCATGGTTCCGCGTTCGCGCTCGCGCGTGATGGCCAAGCCCGTCATCATGACCATGGTGAGAGTGAGGATGACGCCCATCAATCCGGGCACGACGTTGTACTGAGTGATGCCGTCAGGGTTGTAGAGGCGGTGAATATTGACGTCAAAGGGCGGCGGTGCCCCGGCCAGTGGCGCGAGTGGACCGGTAAGCTCCCTCTGAACAACCGTTTGAACGATGCCGTTGATGGCGAAAACCGCATTTCCCGCCGCAGTTGGGTCGGTGGCGTCCGCCTCAATGAGCAGGGAAGGCCGTTCGTGGCGCAGAAGCTGGCGCGTGAATCCAGCAGGAATCGTGACGACGAAGAGCACCTTGCCTTGATTGAGCGCATCGCGGGCAGCGGCTTGGTTGGGCAACTCGCCCACAAACTTAAAGTACGAGGAATTCTTCATGCCCCAGAGAAGACTGCGAGTGATGTTTGTGTTGTCAGCGTTGATAATCGCGGTATCGAGGTGCTTGGGATCTGTGTTGATTGCGTAGCCGAACAGCGCCATCTGGATGATGGGCACGCCGACGATCATCGCAAACGTGACACGGTCGCGGCGAAGCTGGAGGAACTCCTTGCGAACGATGCTCCACCAGCGAGCAAGCGAGAACACCGTGTTGCGGCTCATGCCTGACCCCCGAAATTATCGTCGGAGCGGCTCATCATATAGATGAAGACATCTTCCAGGTCCGTATCGATCGTTTCAACATGCAGCCCGTTCGTTGCCGCGGCGGCCGACACTGTACGCGCCAGTGCCGCGGAGTCAGTACCGCTTACGTGTAGACTATCGCCGAAGATGACGGTCTGCTCAACGCCGGGCTGGCTGCGCAGCTTGTCCTGCAACTGGATGAGACCCGGGCCGTGGATGGCCCAACTGCTCAGATGTTGCTGGGCAATGACCTCGGCGGCGCTGCCTTGCGCGAGGAGTTTTCCGTAGGCAATGTAGGCGAGCTTGTGGCAGCGCGAAGCCTCGTCCATGTAATGGGTGCTGACGAGAACTGAGATGCCGTTGGCGGCTAAAACCTGGAGTTCGTCCCAGAAATCACGCCGGGCTTTCGGATCTACGCCGGCGGTGGGCTCGTCAAGCAGGAGCAGCTTGGGGTCATGCAGCATGCAGGCAGCCAAGGCCATGCGCTGCTTCCAGCCGCCGGAGAGTTCTCCGGCCAGTTGTTTGGCACGGCTGGTGAGGCCAAGATCGGCGATAGTCTGACGGACGACGTCGCGGCGGTTTGGCAGGTCGTAGATGCGGGCAACAAAGTCCAGGTTCTCGGTTATGGTGAGGTCATCCCAGAAAGAGAACCGCTGTGTCATGTAGCCGACGTTGCGCTTAATGTCTGCGCTTTGTCGCTGGATGTCGTAACCGAGGCAAGTGCCTGTCCCAGAGTCGGGTCGCAGGAGGCCGCACATCATGCGAATGGTAGTGGTCTTGCCGCTGCCGTTTGGACCGAGGAATCCGAAAATCTCCCCGCGTCGCACCCGCATTGAAACGTTGTTCACTACGTGCTTGTCGCCGAAATGTTTATTCAGGCCCTGCACGTCAATGGCGTATTCCGAATTGCCAGAAGCCGTCATTGCAGTGTGACCTCAAGAGGCTGACCGGGATGAAGTAAGGGGGCCTTCTCCACGGCGGGCTTAGCGATGACCATGAAGACCAGCTTGGCGCGGTTCTCATTGCTGTAGATGACCGGGGGAGTGTACTCGACTTGGTTAGAGATGAAGGTGATGGCGGCAGGGACATCGGCCGAACAGCCGTCGCAATGAACGCTGATCTTCTGGCCGAGCTTCAAACTGCCAACCGTGGTCTCGGGCACGAAGAAGCGGACCTCAATGTTCTCAGGCGGCAAGAGTTGGACGATGGGGCTTCCAGCGTTGACCCATTCACCCGTGCGATAGAGCGTGTCGAAAACTAGGCCGTCGCGAGGAGAGGCGATCTGTTTCTGCTGCAGCTTCCACTGCGCCTGCCGGAGGGCGGCTCGACTAGCGGCGATGACCCCCGCCTGTGCTTTGAGTTGCTGGTCGCGTCCTGGCAATTCAGCGACAGCGAGGTTGCTTTGGTACTGGCGCAGTGTGGCGTTATTCGAAGCGACAGCGGCGCGAGCAGTGATGAGCTCGGTTTCCGAAAGTCCTCCGGCAGCGAGTTGCTTTTCGTAGCTCTTTAACAAGTCGACAGACTTCTGCTTTTCAGCGAGCGCTTGGGCGATCTGAGCTCGTACCACTTCGATTTCCGGCGTTCGCTTGCCGGTTTGAAGGTCAGACAGCCGGGCTTCGTCGGCGCGGAGGAGTTGCTCGGCTTGCTGGACAGCCGCGGCCTCAGGTTCGCTATCAAGCGTGAACAGCGGATGGCTGGCAGCTACGACATCGCCGCGGCTGACGGACAGCCGCACAAGTCGTCCGCCCTGGGGTGAGGCTACATAAACATATTTGCCTTCGGCGTAACCTTCGAAGCCGTTGCTGGATTGCCGTGAGCAACCCGACAAGAGGAAGGCCAACGCCGCGATGGTCGCAACGATCCGAGGGCGAGAGGTAAGGGTACTGATAGTCATGGTTGTCTCCGCAGGGATTTGGAGGCACGGGTCGGCTGACGGCTCGGCTTGGGTGACGGGCTAAGGCCGTGGAGGAGTAGTCCGGTGATATGGCGCTTCACTCCTTTGCCGTCTGGCATGGGCCGTTGGATGATGTCAGACCAAGCCCGCAGAGTGGCCATGTGCAACATTACGAGTCCCAAGGTCGAAAAGACCACGAGTAACGGATTGAGTTCTCGGTTCACGCTCCCTGAGACCTGTCCTCGCACTATCGCTTGGCCAACGATTCGGACTTTGTCGATGGGCAAACGCCGGAGCATTCGTGCGCGCAATAACCCGTCTTCGGTGAAAATCTCGCGCATCCAGGTAGAGGGCACCCATGGAGCGCGCTGGACTTGTTCGAGTAGCCGGTGCACCACACCGCGCAGAGTGTCGGCCGGAGAGTCGTCGGGTTTCACCGGGTCCCAGACGTAGGTGATGAGGGGAACAAGCCGCTCTTCGACTACGGCATCGATGAGTTGATTGCGGTTGTGGAAGTGGTAGTGCACCATGGCCGGAGTGAGTCCGACGCGCCGGGCGATTATGGAGAAGCTGGTTGCAGCTACGCCTTGCTCCGCGAAGAGTTGAGCCGCCGCGTCGATCAGCAGAACGCGTGTATCACGGTCGGGGTTAGCGAGGGGGCGTCCGGGACGTTCTTTATGCCGGGGTAGTCTTTTCGTCGCCATAATTAATTAACGACATAATTAATACTCCGTAGCCCGATTGCCCGTCAAGCGTGAAAATCCGGCTTTGTGACGGTACCAAGACCACAAAGTCCTCCGAGATTCATCGCGTTTCGTGCCCCTCATATCGGATACCCCGCGGCAGGGCAAAAGTGCGGCCCATGGAAGCCCATCTCATGCATTACGGACGTTCGGCCAGAGCCGGGATATCTCACTGATGTCACAAAGGATGAGAAGGGCTGCAACGAGGTAATCGCTCTCTTGTTGGTGGCGAGCCCCCGGCCTAAGTTGTGAACAGAAATGAAGAGCGACAGACCTATGACGCCAGGCCGTGAAAAGACGGGAGAAAGAAGGGCTTGCACACGATTCAAGCTGAGAGGCGCTGCGTGGTTTCAATGGGAAACGGTGCGCGGTCAACGGGAATCCGGAGATGGGGGCATTCGTTGAGACCACGGGGGCGCCTCCTGCCGGCTCCGAAGTCAGGCTGGTGGTGACACTGCGAGGCAAGTTGAACGAGGACATGTCGGTCTGTCTGTGCGGCATGGGCATTGTGCGCCATGTGCGGAGTGAGAAAGGAGTCGTGGTTGGTTTTGGCGTGGAGGTTCCGTTTCACACGGAAGCTCCGGCTCAAACAAGTTGAGTACCGCGTTGGACAAAGCTCGAGCGGTCTACCGCCGAGAACATAATTCACGCTGCGGTTGCGATCGGCACAGCCAGTCACCGCAGGCTCGGATCCGACTGGCTGGCCAAGAAAGGGACTACCAAAATGAAAGCACTCAAAGGAATCTGCTGGTTAATCATACTTGGCATGGCGGCCATACCCGCGTTGGCAGGAACGGTCAACATGCAGTTCACCGGACTGCCTACGGGCAACAGCTACTCGGGAATAGCGACCTATCCGTATGACATCAGCGTAAATGGCGGCCTCAACCAATGGATGATGTGTGTCGGCTACAACGAACACATCGAAGGCGGGGAAACGTGGCTTGCCAATGTGACGAGTGTCGGCAGCCTCGATCCAGCTGCTCACCTGGTCGATTACCAGGCCGCGTTCCTCTTTAAGATGGCGGTGGCGGATCACGGAGTTGACTCCAATGTGAATGCGGCGACGTGGTATCTCTTCGAAGGCGTTCCGGGTCTGACGCCAGAGGCGGCTGCACTTGTCGCGTTGGCACAGAGCCAGTCGTTCGTGCAGGGCGAGTTTGCCGACGTACTTCTTTATTCAGCAATTCCGGGTAGCGAAAGCGGGAATATGGGAAAGGCACAGGACTTCCTGGGTACCACGCCGGAACCGGGCACTCTGGCGATGTTTGGAAGTGGAATGATCGGGCTGGCTGGTGTCCTTCGGCGGCGATTTTTACCGTAAGGGCAATGTAACCAGAACATCGGGCTGCTCGGGGAGGGCAGCCCGATTGTTTTTGCGTACGAACTCTGACGGCAATGAATGGGCCGGAAAAACGAAGTCAGGCCGAGAGCTGTTGGGGTGGATCGCTAGTCGTTTGCGAAAAGTGTATCCGAGTTGTCTCGGACAGCCATTGGAACAGAGCATGGCGATCGGCGGCGCTTATGTGAGTGAACTGCGCGCCGGCGGAACCGCCAGGGCGGCACCATGCCACCGTAGCCGATGCGGAAATCTGAGTCTCTTGCGGGGGAAGTGAGAAACGAAGTTGAATCTCTTCTCCGCTGGCAATGGGTTCAGCGAGCGATTTCAGCCCAATACCTCCGGTGCTGACATCCGTAGCTTCTGCGTCAAAGCTGCAGCCTCGGTTCGTCACTATCCGCACCGGCGCCCGGAGGTTTACTCGATACCTGGCGGTGAGAGTGGACTCAGCAATCGCTGTGTCGCGGCGTCTCCCTATCGCGATCTCATACTCGTCGAGCTTGCGGCAAAAAGTACGTCGCGGGATTCCCAGCTGCTGAGCAGCCCTGCTTTGATTTCCCCCTGTAGCCTGCAGAGCTTGAACTATCATCTGGCGTTCCATTTCGACCAGACTGGCGGCATGCTCAGGAACGCCCTGCGTAGCTGAGAATCTGCGCAACATCTCGCCTTCTCCGAGTAGCTGTACATCCTCGGCCGAGATCGAGTCGTGAGGCACGTAGACGGCGAGCTTTGTGACCACATTACGAAGCTCACGCACATTGCCGGGCCAGTTCATCAGAGACAGCGACTCCAATGCGTCTTCGCTGAATGCCTTCTGCGGCTCAATCAGGTTAAGGAAGTGCGCTGCTAAAGCAGGAATGTCGAGAGGGCGCTCGCGTAACGGCGGCACCGTGATTTGGCACTCAGTAATGCGGTGATACAAATCGCGGCGAAATGTTCCAGCTTCGACTGCCGCCTTGAGATCGCGATTGGTGGCCGCAATCAGGCGGATGTCCACCGCGACCTTGCGAGTGCCGCCAAGACGGAAGAATGGGGCAGAATCGAGAATTCGCAGCAGTTTGACCTGAACGCGGGGATCGATCTCACCAATTTCGTCCAGAAAGAGGGTCCCCCCGCTGGCCATTTCAAAGAGCCCTGGCTTGGCAGTGTCGGCTCCGCTGTAGGCGCCCCTTTCGTGCCCAAAAAGCTCACTCTCTACGAGGTGTTCGGGCAGTGCGGCGCAATTGACATCGATCCACGGCCGGGAACTGCGGGTTGAATAGCGGTGAATCGTACGAGCGATGACTTCTTTGCCGCTGCCCGTCTCTCCGGTAATCAATACTGCCGCGTTGTAGCGAGCAAGCGATTTGGCGGCCTGCAGGACTCTCATCGTAGATGGGTCGCGCGCCACCACGTCTTCGCCGAAATCCGAAGCATGTAGGACCAGGCGTTCTTTAGATTCCAATTCCTTTGTGATAGCTGTCATGTCCTCTTCTCTTACAGGGTGAGGATCGGCCATTTCAGGCAGGCGCTCCACTCTTGCTGCGCCAATCTGGCCCAACGGGAAGACTGCGAGTGCCACTTTGGCACAACTTGTCCCACAACTGTAAGAGGTGAGAGCAAGAACAAAGGACTTACAGCCTCGTCATCCTGGCAGGTCGCCTGCATAGAAAAACAGCGACGTGCCAATTCAACGGGGGGTGTAAATGAAGCGCAGTTTCTTATTGGTAATGGCAGTCCTGATACCAACAGTCTTGTTCGCTCAGGGTGCGAAGCTGGCACCGGAGCTGCAACGAGCGTCCGGCACTCAGATGGTTCCGGTCATTGTGCAATACAAGAGCACAACGGTAACAGCACAGCCAAGCACGATGTTGTTGCGGGGAGTGACGGTCACGGGGCAGCTTGGTTTGATCAACGGCGTACGCGCTTTAGTACCGGTGGGGTCGCTGGCAGGCTTGGCTTCGGACCCCAATGTCGCCTACGTCTCGCCTGATCGGCTGGTCCGCGGCCGGCTCAATAATGCTACGGCGGGAGTTTTGGCGAACTACGCATGGGGCATCGGGCTAAGTGGCTCCAATGTAGGAGTCGCCGTGATTGACAGCGGAATTCATGAGGCCGATGACATCAAGTCCGCGACTGGCAATTCGCGCATTCTGGCCAGTTTCGACTACACAGGTGAGGGCAGCGACGACTTTTATGGGCACGGAACGCATGTGGCCGGCATTATTGGCGGCAATGGCATTGCTTCACGATGCGCTACTTGCAGCGTGACCATCCAGGGAATTGCACCCAACGTCAACCTGATCAGCTTTAAGGTTCTGAACCGCCAGGGCGAAGGTATGGAAAGCGCGGTGATTCAGGCGATCCAGGCGGCAATTCAGTTGAAGGCCACCTACAACATTCGCGTGATGAACCTGTCGTTGGGACACCCGGTGTTTGAGAGTTACAAGCAGGATCCGCTCTGCCTCGCCGTGGAACAGGCCTGGAAGGCAGGCATCGTAGTGGTCGTCGCGGCTGGCAATGGCGGGCGTGATGACACCTTTGGCACCGCCGGGTACGGAATGATCGAATCGCCCGGGAATGACCCTTATGTCATCACTGTGGGAGCGACGAACAGTAAGGCCACTCCGGATCGCGGCGACGATGTGATGACCAGCTATAGCGCCAAAGGGCCGAGCGCGATCGATCATATCGTGAAGCCAGATATCGTGGCGCCGGGCAATCGAGTCGTTTCTCTGGCCGCACCGGCATGGCTGGAGATGACGTATCCGCAGAACCAGATTCCCTTGAGCTACTACGAGATCGACGGCACCGGACTTTCGACAGACTACTTCGTCCTAAGTGGAACCAGCATGTCCAGCGCCGTAGTAAGCGGGGCCGCCGCTCTCATGCTTCAGCAGGACCCCGCTTTGACTCCCGACCACATCAAAGCACGATTAATGAAGACTGCCTACAAGGGACTGCCGCGCGTCGTGACGATTACCGACAACGATGCGACATATACCGTACAGGCAGACATCTTCACGGTCGGAGCGGGATACCTGGATGTCCAAGGTGCACTCCTAAACAAAGACAAAGCTCAGGGTGTGGCCAAGTCGCCTGTGGCCGCACTCGACACGACCAGCGGCGGCGCGTACTTCGTTGTTGATACCCAGACGCCGTGGGGGAAGGCAGCCTATTCGAATCGGATGCCAGGAGCCACTTCGTCGCCAACGTGGGAGGCTACCACTGTGTGGGGTCCCGCCGCGTTTGCATCCGGCGCGCCACCGAGCGGCAGCTCTGCCATGTGGGGGAGTTCCGCTATGTGGGGCAACTCTGCCATGTGGGGAAATTCAGCAATGTGGGGCAACTCGGCTATGTGGGGAAATTCTGCCATGTGGGGCAACTCCGCCATGTGGGGCAACCAGGCGATGTTCAGCGGCGAGAACTAACGAAGAGTAAACCGTGAACGTGGCCCGGTCTTCCTATCGCTGGGCCACCCCTACCGACGTGGCCGAGGGCATCCCCATGAAGTCGCGAGCGACGGAATACATCACGATCGTAACTGTCGTCGGCGTGACCGTACTGGCAGTGGAATTGGTGCGAAGTACGTGGGCGTCCCCAGGGGCCTTTCTGGTGTACCTCGTGGCGGCGGTGGTTGCTTCGGCCCTCAAGGTCGAGCTTCCGGGGGTTAGCGGCACGCTATCGATCAACCTGGTTGTCAACCTGCTTGCCGTGGTCGAGCTTTCCCCGGGCGAGGCGCTCGTTATCGGCTGCACGTCGGCGGTATGCCAGTCGCTCTGGCGAAAGCACCGGGTGGAGTCCATCCATGTGCTGTTCAATCTCGGTCAAATAGCGCTGAGCATCGAGCTGTCGCAATTGGTATTTCACCGGTCAGATGCGTTATTAGGACCGAATTTGCCATTACGGTTGCTGGCCACGGCTGCAACATATTTCCTGGTGAATACACTTCTGGTGGCAGAGGTTATTGCGCTGACAGAGAAGCGCCACTTCGGAAAGACCTGGGAAGAGTTTTACTTGTGGTCCTTCTCCAATTACCTCGTAGGGGGAGTGCTGGCGTGTATGGTGGCGTGGTCAAACGCCCACCTTGGTTGGCAGGCGTCGGCCATGATGGTCCCAGTGGGCTACCTGCTGTTCCGCTCCTACAGTCTGTACCTGGGAAAGCTCGAAAACGAAAAGCAGCACGTGGAGCAGATGGCAGCTTTGCATCTGCGCACGATCGAGGCGCTGGCGCTGGCAATTGACGCAAAGGACCATACCACTCACGACCATCTGCAACGCGTGCGGGTCTTTGCGGTTGAGGTGGGTAAGGAGATGCGCCTTGCCGACAACGAACTGGAAGCGCTGCGGGCGGCAGCGTTGCTGCATGACATCGGAAAGCTCGCTGTACCCGAGCACATCATCAACAAGCCGGGGAAGCTCTCGCCGGAAGAATTCGACAAGATGAAGATCCATCCGATTGTGGGTGGGGAAATCCTGGAGAGAGTGAATTTCCCATATCCAGTCGTGCCGATCGTGCGTTCGCATCACGAGCGGTGGGATGGCAAGGGCTATCCGGATGGATTGTGCGGTGAGGGCATTCCGATAGGAGCGCGCATTCTTGCCGCGGTTGATTGCCTGGATGCGCTTGCCTCTGACCGGCAATACCGGCGCGCACTGCCGTTACACGAGGCCATGAGCGAGGTCGCACGCGGCGCGGGCACTCAGTTTGACGCCCGAGTGGTCGAGGTACTCCAGCGGCGATATGAGGAGCTGGAGAAGGCAGCCAGGGTGTTGTGCGACAGTCCCGAATGCAAGAAGCTCTCGACCAATGTGAAAGTAACGAACGGCAAGGCTCCTGCCGCTGGATTTGAACGCTCCAAACCCGCGGCCAGAAACGGCGATTTTCTCGCACCAATCGTGGCAGCAAGGTGGGAGGCACAAACGCTTCTGGAATTCAGCAGCGATGTCGGGCGCTCTCTCAGCCTGCACGAGACGCTGTCGCTGGTGGCCGCACGGTTGCGAAAACTGGTGCCTTATAACACCGCTGCAATCTATCTCGTGCGGCAGGAAAAGCTGATACCGGAGTACATCATTGGTGACGATTTCCGAGTATTCGCCTCTCTGGAGATTCCGATGGGCGAGGGCCTAACCGGTTGGGTGGCCCAGAACCGCAAGCCGATCTTGAATGGGAACCCTGCAGTAGAGGCCGGATACTCAAACGGCGCAGTCGACGGAAGTTGCATGGCGTCGGCTTTAGCGGTGCCGTTGCTGCGCAGCGGGGACGAAGTATTGGGGGTGTTGGCGCTATATAAATTGGAAGCCGACGCATTTTCCGCCGACCACTTGCGCATTCTGCTGGCGATGGCGGAGAAGATCGCGGCATCCATCGACAACGCAATCAAGTATCAGGCGGCCGCAGACTCCGCCAAAGTAGACTTTCTCACCGGACTGCCGAATGCCCGCTCTCTATTTCATCACTTGGATGCTGAGATTGCGCGTTGCTCGCGCGAGCGCACCAGGCTGGCCGCAATCATGTGCGATTTGAACGGATTCAAAGCCTTGAACGACAAGTTCGGGCACCTCGCCGGCAACAAGGTGCTGGAGGCGTTTGCCGCCAAGCTGCGGCTCGTGTGCCGGGGATACGACTTTATTTCACGCATGGGCGGTGACGAGTTCGTTGTCGTTGCACCGGGCATGAGCCGCAAGGCAGTGGAGGAACTGTGCCGTCGGGTAAACGTCGCCGCGGCAGAAAGTGCCGGTGAAGTATGCCCAGACGGCACCCTTTCAGCGAGTGTCGGTGCTGCGTTCTTTCCTGACGACGCGCCAGACGCCGAGCAATTACTGGTCGAGGCGGACAAGCGTATGTACGCCAATAAGCGGGTGCTCCGACGCCTGCCCGAGACCGGCGATGTGCCGATACTGACTGCGGCCGTCCAGTGAGGTTAAAGCATGAGCTGGTGGAACAAGCTGGCAATTCGAATTCTACTGGCTGCTCTGACGATCGCGGCGGGTGGCTTTCTCTCGACAACTCTTGCTCGCTATGCCCCCGGATTTGGCAGCGATGAGCGGCAGCTAGACTCGCGGTTCAACCAGGAGAGTCGTGAGGCGTTTCGCCTTGAATCTGTCGCTGAGCGCGACGTCACCACGTATTACGTGAAGGCCCTGCGTCGAATGGTGCATGGAGACTTCGGCTGGTCACGGACCTTACGGCGGCCAGTTCGAGAGCTGTTGGCTGAGCGAGGTGCGGTTACGCTTCACCTGGTGAGTGCTGGGTTGATCCTTGCATGGACGGCGGCAATTCTACTTGTCGTGGCCACGTGGCTGGCTGGTTCCGGCGTTATCGATATCGTGTGCGCCACTGGGAGTGGACTGCTGTTGTGCCTCCCAGCAGGGGGTCTAGCGCTGCTCCTAGTTGTACTTGATGGTCCCGCTTACTTGGCGTTGGCGCTTGTCGTGCTTCCCAAAACCTACCAATACCTCAGCGGATTAGTGCAATCAACAGCACAGATGCCTCACATAACCACCGCACGCTCCAAGGGAGCCTCGGCTTCTCGAACACTTGCCTGGCATGTAGTACCCCTGATCCGGCGGGAGATTTTGGCACTGGCAGGCGCCACGGTTGGCATGGCTGTAGGAGCAGCTATTCCAGTCGAAGCGCTGTCTGGCACGCCGGGAATTGGCCAGCTGGCCTGGCAGTCGACACTAGGACGTGACGTCCCGGTGTTGACCAGTGTCTCGATGCTGGTAATTGCATGCACGGTACTGGGAAACACTGGAGCCGACTTGCTGGCAGACGAGCCCAGAGGGACGTCATGAAGACGCTCCGGAGAATCGCCCTGGCAGTGGTATCGACGATTGCCATTTTGAGCATTGTGGGCAGCGCGCTGCCCGGGTTCGACTACACCCAACAAGACCGGCTCCATATTTCGGCGGGGCCTTCAACGGACCATTGGTTGGGCACAGATGCGGTGGGACGCGACCGCTTGGGAAGAATACTGCACGGTACCCGTTTGTCGTTAACGCTGGCTCCGGCGGCAGCAGGCTTGTCATTGCTGCTTGCGTTTCTATTTGGAGCAGCGCCCGGGTTTGTTGGCGGGTACAGTGAGCGGGCAGCTAAAACTGTAATCGACCTGATGCTGTCGATACCGTGGCTGTTTTTGCTGTTGATGGTGCGCTGTCTGCTGCCGCTGAATACATCGCCTATTGTTTCGGCAATGATCACCTTTTTGATGCTCGGACTATTGGGCTGGGGCGTGCCGGCTCGAATCCTTATGGCGCGTTCGAGGGCACTCCGTGAGTCTGAATTTGTGTTACAGGCCCGAGCGATGGGAGTTTCGCGACGGCGATTGTTGTCCGTCCACGTTGCACCAAACCTCTGTCCGGTACTGATGGCGCAATTCTGGATCGCGCTCCCGGTATTCATCCTCGCCGAAGCGAACCTGAGCCTGCTGGGTTTGGGTGTGGCCGAACCATTGCCTTCGCTGGGCAGCCTCTTACGTGAGATGGAGGCCGTGTCGCTGTTGGTGGTTGGGAGTTTGCAGGTCGCATTTCATCACAATGAGGTGAACTGACATGACGCGAAGACTTGTTGGACTGCTGTTTCTGGTCCTGTTTCTGGCCGGATCTTGTGTGGGTGCTGATGAGTTGCGGTTTTATTTACACTCCGAGCCAAAGACATTCAATCCGGCCCTGGTGGATGACGACGCGTCAGAGACCGTGCGGTATCTAACTGGTGGCGTCTTGATTCGACTGAACCGTCAGACACAGCGAGCTGAGCCAGAACTGGCGACGGCGTGGAAGGTGTCCAGAGACGCGCGCACCATCACCTTCCAGCTGCGCCATGACGTGCGGTTTTCTGATGGCACCGCGTTTGGCCCGAGGGATGTGAAGTCCACCATGGACGCGCTGATGGACCCGGCTGTCCACTCACCCACGGGCGATGCCTTTCGCTCGAGACAAGGGCCCGCGAAAACCCTCGTGATTGCGCCTGACAGGGTGAGCGTGACATTTCCGGCGGCCGTTGCAGGCGTGGAAAAGCTATTTGATCAGGTAGCGATTGTTTCGGCGGATTCGCCGAACAAAGAGATGGCGGCGCTGGGGCCTTTCTATTTGGCGGAGCATAAGCCCGGGGTCTCCATATATCTCCGTCGAAATCCCAACTACTGGAAACGCGACGCAGCGGGGAATGCCCTCCCATATCTCAGCGGAGTGAGACTTGAAATTCAGTCTAATCGCGACATTGAAATGCTGAGATTCAGTCGCAACGAAATCCACCTTATCAACTCGATGGACGCCGACTATTTCGACAAGATGTCCCGCCTGGCTCCAGGTAAGGTGCGCGATGCCGGCCCATCTCTTGACTCCGAGCAGATGTGGTTCAACCAGGCGCAAAGCGCTCCCATCCCAAGCTATAAGCGGGAGTGGTTCCAGTCGCGCAACTTTCGTCGCGCCATCTCGGCGGCCATCAATCGCAACGATCTGTGCAAGGTGGTGTATGGCGGACATGCTACTCCGGCGCGAGGTCCCGTTTCACCGGCCAACCAGTTTTGGTTTGATGCACGACTACCGGAAGTGCGGTTTGACCAGACTTCCGCAATCAAGTTGCTCAGAGAGGATGGGTTTCAACAGCAAGGCGGGAAGTTGGTAGACCGTGGAGGGCACGCGGTGGAGTTCAGCATCGTTACCAATTCCGGCAACCGCTCGCGGGAGCGCATGGCTACGTTGATCCAGGCTGACCTGCGAGCGATTGGGATCACCGTAAATGTCGTGACCTTAGACTTTCCTTCACTGATCCAGCGCATCAGCGAGACTTATAACTATGAGGCGGCCCTCCTGGGGATGACCAACATCGAGCTCGATCCGAATGCACAAATGAATGTTTGGATCAGCTCGTCCGATGAGCACCAGTGGAACCCCAGGCAGAAAACCCCTGCGACTGTCTGGGAAGCCGAGATCGATCGTCTAATGCGGGCTCAGGCGTCGGCAACCGACGATGCGGTAAGAAAGCGGAACTTCGACCGTGTACAGGAGATCGTGGCCGAGCAAGTACCCTTCATTTACCTGGTGAACAAGAATGCGCTGATGGGGGTATCTCCTCTGCTGCAAGGTGTTGAGCCCGTGGCTACCCGGCCTCAAACCTACTGGAACGTCGAGCGCATACGGATGTCGCAGGAGAGAGCTGGCAATGACCAATAGCCGCAACCTGCTCGAGGTCGACCTGTGCGTGGACTATGCCAATAAATCGCAGGCACTGCGGAACGTGGCGTTTTCGATGCAGGCAGGGGAGGTCTTGGGCCTGGTCGGTGAAAGCGGTTCCGGGAAGAGCACAATCGCCTTGGCACTCCTAGGCCTTCTGGGGTGGAAAGGTGGCCGCACTACCGGGCGAATTGTTTTTTCGGGTCGAGACCTGTTGAGAGCCTCAGAGAAGGAGATGGTGCGGCTGCGCGGGCAGGAGATTGGACTTGTATTGCAGAGTCCAATAGCCAGCCTGAATCCTGCGATGCGCATCGACCGACAATTGGGAGAGGCGTGGCGAGCGCACGCCAAGGGCACCCGTGGGGAACTGGCAGACGCTGTGAAGGCGGCACTACTGCGAGTGGGTCTGCCAAGCGATAAGGAATTTCGGCGACGTTATCCTTCGCAGATCAGCGTTGGCCAGGCGCAGCGAGTATTGATTGCGATGGCCGTGATGCATTCTCCTGCTCTCCTCATAGCTGACGAACCTACCAGCGCGCTGGATGCAATGACCCAGGTGGAAACGCTCAACATGCTGGCGACGCTGAATCGCAGCATGGGCACCGCCATTCTGTATATCTCCCACGATCTCCAGTCGGTAGCGTCCATCTGCCACAGAATCGCGATCTTGCGCGATGGAGAAATCGTGGAATGTGGCAGCACCGAAGCGCTGTTGCTACACCCCAAGAATCCCTACACGCAGAGTCTTTTGGCGTGCGCCCCATGGTTGCCTTGGTGGTTGGAAGGGACGAGACGGTCGAAGCGGCAGGCGTCATATCAGGCTGAAGACGAATCCGTCTCAGCCGCTGCACACCCGGCTCCGGAACAGTGGTACGGGAGTCTAAAGTCTCCGGGCCAGCCGCCGATGAGTCAATAGAGACAGCCTTCTCGGAGACGAGGAGCCGGTCGAGTGGAGGGCGGCATGGCAATACGTCCACGAACAATTCGCGTTTTAACCGCAGATTCCAACCAGATGGCGTGCCGCCTGCTTGCTGATGCGCTAAGCAAAGAACCGGGGCTCTTGGTGGTGGCGTCTGCGTCTGACTACGATTCGATGGTGCGTTTCTTGCAGTCGACGAAGCCTGACATTGCGCTCATCAGCGATGCACTCCCGGGAGGGGCATTGGGACATAAGCCGCCTTCGTCTAAGGTACCCAAAATAACGCCGTCGTGCCCGTGGGTCCTAATGCTCGACGAAAGCTCGCCGCATAGCGTAGTGAATGCGTTCCGTGCTGGAGCCAAGGGAGTCTTCTCCCGTACGCAGTCAGATATTCGACTCTTGGCCAAATGTGTCCGCCGCGTAATGGAGGGGCAAGTATGGATCGATAGCAAGCAGATGCTGTACCTGTTGGAAGCGCTCACGGGCGACCAGGATGCAGCATCGAAGTGTGAGGGGACGACACCCAAACTCACCCGCCGCGAAGAGTCCGTCGTGCGATTAGTGGTGCAAGGGATGGTGAACCGCGAGATCGCAGAGCAATTGCGCCTCAGCGAGCATACGATCAAGAACTACCTGTTCCGTATCTTTGACAAGCTCGGTGTATCAAACCGGGTGGAACTGGCGCTCTATGCTGTCGCGCGACTTCACTTGGATGGCAATATGGCGGCGGCGTAGCCGCCTATGACACATTGATCGCTTCATGCTGCGCAAGGATTGACGCCCACCCCCGCGAACCTTTGCTTGCCACGCGTCGGAACGCAGTACGCTTTCGGCTTGGTATCCCTGGCGCCGACTGACTTCCTCGAGAGCGGCGTGGCGCATGCCAGAATTAATGCCCAGCTAATGAGTGCGGTAACGCCTACATGTCAACTTCTTCAGTATCGGCACCGAGCATCTCAACAACCTGCTGCCATAGAGGCTTTCCGCTGGCTATGAGGCCCGCCATAAGCGGGTTTTGCTTATTCATCGTGACGGGTAATCCATAAATGGTTCTTACGTTGCCACCAGCCGCCGTTACCAGCGCAACTCCCGCCGCAACGTCCCACTCATTTTTGGGGGAAAGTGTCCAAGTGGCATCAGCTAGGCCGGCGGCGACCAATGAGAGCTTGTACGCAACCGAACCCATTGGCTGTACGGATAAGCTACTGTCCTCAAACCGTTGCCACTCACCGCGCTTGAATTCCGAACGGCTAGCCAGCACCCGAGCGCCCTGGAGCTGCTCCCGAGCACTGGCTTGAACGGCGCGACCGTTATAGTGAACGCCACAATCGATTGCTCCTAAGAAGGTCTCGCCGGTAGCTGGATTGGATGTGCCGCCTGCGACGGCCACGCCATTCTCTACGAGCCCGACGGAGATGCACCACTCCGGCAGGCCGTCGACGAATTCGCGAGTGCCGTCAAGCGGGTCAACCACCCACACAATTTCGCACGAGAGTCTCGTTTGATCGTCGGCGTCCTCCTCGGAGAGCCAACCTTCACCGGGCCGCAGCAACTGTGCTCGTAACACGTCGCTGATGCGGCGATCTACTTCGGTCACCACGTCCCGTCCACCCCGATCAAGCACTTCAAATGTGCCTGCCTTATGCCGAAGGGCCACATCAGTAGCCGCGCCCAGTGCGCTTTCGATGCGACTCAGATACTGGAGCTGTTGTTCCTTATCTAGCATGAACGAGGACTCCCCAGAGCAACCGGGCGCCTACAGCTACAAGCAGAGCGCAGAGGACCTGCTTCAGTCGGCCCGACGGAACGTAGTTGGTGAGATAAGCCCCGAGGATTCCGCCCGGTACGGAGCCCAGCAGCACAGAGGAAACCAGCACGAAATCCACATTGCCGAGTCGAAATTGCAGCACGCTAGTGAGCGCTGCCAACAATACGGCATGGACGATATCGGTACCGACCATCATTGCCGGAGGGAAACCGTAGAAAACCATTAGCAACATGAGGATTACGCTGCCTGAACCGATCGAGGTCAGTCCCACCAGTGTTCCCGCGAAAAAACCAATCAAGGCAATTCCAAGGCGATAATGATTGCTTCTCAGCGTTTCGAAAGCAACTGGCGGCAGAGAGGGTCTACCCTTCAACAAGTATCCAAGAGGCACGACGACGAGCAGGACACCGATCATGCCACGTAGAAAATCATTCACCCCGCTACCGTATGTTCCGCGCATCCACGCCAGTGCCGCCACGCCGAGGATGGCCCCCGGAACACTCCCCATGGCAAGGTTCCCGACGAGCGGCCAGCTTACGTTGCCACGGCGCAAGTGCAGACCGCCCGCGCCAATCTTCGTCACGAAATTGATTACGGCGTCCGATCCAACCGCGATGATCGGAGGTATGCCGAACAGCGAGATGAGTAGGGGCAGAAGCACCATGCCCCCGCCGAGCCCGGTCAGACCCACCAGAATCCCGACCACCAGCCCGACACCGATTCTTCCGGCAAGCGCAGTCAAATCCAACTTATCCCCGCGTAGTTGCTTTGGAACAAGGTACTGCTAGGAATTCTCGGGCGCCAGGTAGCGAAGAACTGCTTCCACCACCTTAGACGAGCTTTCGCGTGTACTTTCATGGTCAGTGTTGCAAATGATCTCTGGTGCCAGAGGCTCTTCATAGGGATCGTCGATGCCCGTGAATCCTGTGATCTTGCCCGCACGCGCTTTTCTGTAAAGCAGTTTGGGGTCGCGGACTTCGCATACTGAAAGAGGCGTATTCACATACACCTCCATGAAATCGTCGATAGAGTGCCGCACGGCGTCACGCGCCGCCCGGTAGGGAGATATCGCGGAAACCAGCACGATCGCACCGTTGCGCGTCAGCAGTTGTGATACAAAGCCGATGCGACGAATGTTCTCGTCGCGGTCGGCTTTGCTGAATCCAAGGTCCTTACATAAATAGTTACGAATGACGTCGCCATCAATCACCTCGACCTGCAGGCCGTGGGCGAGTAGCTCCGTGGCGACTGCCCGGCATATCGTGGTCTTGCCCGCGCCGCTGAGTCCGGTAAACCACACCGTCAGTCCCTTCTGCTTGGCGACATCAGAGCCCGCATATGTACCGTCGGTAATTTCCGTGGGCCGATCGGTAATGGCATCCACGATCATCCCTGCGGCAACCGTATCGTTATTGAATGGATCGATGACAATAAAGCTGCCAGTGCTTCGATTCTGCTGGTACGGATCGCAGAAGATCGGGCTGTGCAAGTCGAGTTGGACTTCGCCGATTTCGTTAAACTGCAGGCTGTCCGCGTCAAGTTTGTGGAAAGTATTGATTTCAATCTTGTGATTGAGGTGCGCGACTTTTCCGACTACGACTTTGGTTGTGTGCTTCACGAGGTAACGGAGGTCTTTATGGAGTGGCTTGTGCGAGAGCCACACCAGATAGGCCCTGACCTTGCTAGACGCTTGGGGAGGCGCATCAACCGAAACCAGCATGTCGCCCCGTCCCAAGTCGATGTGGTCTGTTGTTGTCAGGACTACCGACTGTCCCGGAACTGCCTCTGTTAGAGACTTGTCATAGAGCAAGATTTCTTTCACTGTCGTACGCTGCCGCGACGGCAGCGACATCACTTCCTGCCCCGACCTCACGGTGCCCGAGCCAACCTGCCCTGCATAGCCTCGAAAGTCCTGATTGGGGCGGACGACATTTTGGATCGAGAAGCGTAGGGCGCTGTCGCGCGGGGGATAAGCGGGAAGCGTTTCCAGCATCTGTAAAAGCGACTGGCCTTGATACCACGGCATACGGTCGCTCGACTGAATGACGTTATCGCCCGCCAACGCACTAAGCGGAACAAAGTGGAGATCGACACCATGGAGTGACTTGGCGAACTGCCGGAACTGCTCGCAGATGCCAAGAAAGGTGTTCTCTTCGAAGTCCACGAGATCCATCTTGTTCACGGCAACGATCATTTGCCGGATTCCCATCAGCGAAGAAATCAACGTGTGGCGGCGAGTCTGTCGCAGAACGCCCTTGCGAGCATCCACCAGGATGATCGCCAATTCCGCTGTCGAAGCTCCGGTCGCCATATTGCGGGTGTACTGCTCGTGGCCTGGGGCGTCGGCAATGATGAACTTGCGGCGCGGTGTCGAAAAATACCTATACGCCACGTCGATCGTAATGCCTTGTTCCCGTTCGGCCCTTAACCCATCCGTAAGCAGAGAGAGGTCAAGCTCCATGTTCTTGGCTGCCGACGCTTTCCGTACCGAGGAAAGCTGATCGTCATAAATGCTGTCGGAGTCATACAGCAGGCGACCAATGAGGGTAGATTTCCCGTCGTCAACGCTACCCGCAGTCAGAAATCGTAGTAAATCCCGGTCTTGGCCCGTCGAACTCAGAAATACCCCTCCCGCTTCTTCAGCTCCATGGATCCTTCCTGATCGTGATCGATGACTCGGTTCTCGCGTTCCGAGCGCCGGAAATATTTCAGTTCTTCAATGATTTCTCCAACCGTCGACGCCGTGGACCTAATCGCGCCGGTGCAGTAGGTACAACCCAGCGATCGCATGCGGCACATCACGAGTTGGGGCTTTTCGCCGGGGAGCAGGTCAACCGCATGATCAAGCGGAGTGAGATAGTCCCCGCGCACCAGCATTTCGCGTTGCTTCGAGAAATAGAGCGACACTACCGGAATCTCTTCGCGGCGAATGTATTCCCATACATCCAACTCCGTCCAGTTAGACAGAGGAAACACCCTCATGCTCTGTCCGGGTTCGACGCGGCCGTTGTAAAGAGTCCAGAATTCCGGTCGCTGGTTCTTTGGGTCCCATTGACCGAGCGAATCGCGAAGGGAAAAAACCCGCTCTTTCGCGCGCGATTTTTCTTCATCGCGGCGGGCACCGCCTATGGCTGCGTCAATGCGATGTTCTGCCAGCGCATCAAGTAGTGCTATTGTCTTCAGCAGAGCGCAACACTTGCCGGTTCCCAACTGGAAGGGATTGGCACCAGCCGCCTTGGCTTCCACATTGGTATGGGCGAATAGTTCTAGGCCAAGCTCTTTTGCAGTTCGGTCGCGAAACTCGATCATCTCCCGGAACTTGAAGCCAGTATCGACGTGGATCAGGGGGAAGGGAATTCGCCCAGGATGGAAAGCCTTCTGCGCCAGTCTCAGCATGACAGACGAGTCTTTCCCCACTGAGTAGAGCATCGCTGGCCGGGATGACTCGGCAACGACTTCCCGCATAATATTGATGCTTTCGGCTTCCAGGACGTCGAGATGAGGTAACGTTGAAGTAGCCATAGAATCACCGCCTGCGAGAATCAAATTCGGCACTAGATCGCGAATTGTACGAGTTGCGTGCCCGAGAAGAGAAGCGAGCTACCGTTACTGAAATGCTAACAGAGTTCGCTCGGGGAATCAGTCTAGGGCACGAACGGAAACCTAGTGCAGCTTTCGCTACGAGTATCGTCCCGTATGAAATGGGCGCTGCCTACCTCGCTAAGGCTCGGACGAGTTTGCTTACTCCATGCGCGACCTCAAACGATTTCGCAACGGCCGCAACGTCGAGGAGTCCGAGCCCGCACGTCGCAGTAATGATCGCGTTTTGAGCAACTTTCTGGGGATCGCCGGCTCCAGATGCGGCTTGCAGCCACCGACTAAAGATGTTTGCGGAATCGGCAGCTTTCACACCCGGCAGCGTGGAAACTAGTCCGTAGGCAACCATTCCTCCTTGATGCACGAAATCGCGGGCGTGCGAACCCGTGAAGAATAACTCAAGGCCTGCATGGGCATCGAACGAAAGAATGTCAGGTTTTGCGCGGTACATGCGTTCAAACGGACGAGCGGCACAGCAATGTAAGCCCGCATAAGCGCCACGGGCTCGTGCATCTTGCAACGTAGCTGCCAATGCGCTGAGCCTCATCTCTTCGGACACACCGCTCGCGATTGGCGCTTCCAAGCATAGGGCTGGTTCATCCACAAACATCAAGACCGGAAGGCCAACAGACTTCAAGCGGTCAATCTGCCAGTAGATCATCTGTGAGGCATGAAATGCGATGGCTGCAAAAAGTACAGGGTCAGCGAGGAAAGGCCGACCTCCGTGGAACAGGTAAGCCGACAGAGTGATCGGCCCCTCAATCTGGCCTTTGACGGCTACTGCATGTTTGAAGAGACCAGAGGACAGTGCTTCTTCAAATGCGCCAAAGCCAACTGCGGTTGCCGCTGTCAGTTGTCCATCACTTCGGTGGAGCGCTTCAAGCACCGCATCGATCTGTCCGTCTTTTACCTGATAACCATAGCCTTCGCTGCGGGGATGAATCAGGTCTTTGAGGACTCCCAACCCCTGTCCCACGACGCGCTCACCTTCCGAGATTTGCGGCAGCTGAGGCCAGAAGGGAATCTCGGGAGAGTATTCAGCCACGTTCCGAATCGCTGACTCGGCAGAGGTGAGAGGTAGGCTACCTATACCGGTAACTGCGCCAACCGGGATGAAAGGCATCCTATGAGCTTGAGTCGAGATAGTTCCAGATTGCACTCTCTTAGCTTCTCCGCAGCTAACTTTGTGCGGTCAAAATCTAGCCGCACCTCGACCTCAATCCCTCCGCGCTCCCCAGCAGGCACTCGGTGCATCCAACATATACCAAGAGACTTATTGATTCCTCGCGCTGGAAGTTGAACGGCGCTGCATCGTTATAATCAACGGCAGGTACTTCACAAGCCGAAACACCAAAAGGTACTCACGAGACATGACGAAACTCAGCCAACATCCGTTGGAGAAGATCCTCGAAAGTCGAATAGCCATCATCGACGGAGCGATGGGCACGACGATTCGTACGTATGGCATGACGGAAGCGGATATCCGTGGCGATCGCTTTAAGGATGCGACCAAGGGCCTGCTGAACAACGGCGATCTCTTCACCCTGACACAACCGAAGATGATCGGTGACATCCATCGCAGGTTCCTAGAGGCGGGGGCCGACATCATTGAGACCAATACCTTTGGCGCTACCAGCATCGCGCAGAGCGAGTTTTTCGTGGACGACCCGAGAGAGTACGGTGGCCGCAAAGATCCGGCTTTCTACCAGAAGGTCGTCGACGACCCGTTCCTTGGCAGCCTGGCCTTTGAGATCAACGAGAAGTCGGCACAGCAATGTCGCGAATGGGCCGATCGTGTAGGGGATGCGACCTCGCGTCAGCGGTTTGTGGCAGGAGCCATCGGACCCCTAACAGTGTCACTTTCCAACTCGCCCGATGCCGATGATCCCGGCTTTCGGATGGTTACGTTCGACCAAGTGAAGGCTGCCTACGCGCAACAAGTGCGGGGTCTCATTGCGGGCGGCTCAGACGTTCTTCTCGTGGAGACGATCTTCGACTCGCTGAACGCCAAGGCGGCGCTCGTTGCGATTCGCGAAGTGTTTGATCAAGACGGCAAGGAACTGCCGGTGATGATTTCGGCAGCGGTAGGGCGGGGCGGCGAGACGATGATCTCAGCACAGACTACTGAGGCGTTCTGGAACGCTGTGCAACACGTGAAACCACTGTCTGTGGGTCTCAACTGCTCTCTGGGTCCCGACCTGATGTATCCGTTCCTAGAGGAGCTTTCGGAGAAGGCGGACGTGGCCATCTCGTGTTACCCGAACGCCGGGTTGCCGAATCCCCTATCGGAAACCGGATTCGATCTTGGTCCGCAGGACATGGCTCGTTATCTGGGTGAGTTTGCCCGCGGAGGACTGATCAATATTGCGGGCGGCTGCTGTGGTAACACGCCCGAGCACATCGCGGCGATCGCCAAGGCTTTGGAGGGACAACCTCCGCGAAAGTGGGGAGCGGCGCTTGCCGTTGCAGCCGACGCTACAAGAGAGGAAGTATCTTGAGCGCAACAGGGGTCGTGAGCACGGCCACCGTCACAGAACCAAGGCCGCTTCGTCTATCTGGATCGCAGCCGTTTACCCAGCAGCGCGGCGTCTTCATCATGATTGGCGAGCGGACTAATGTGGCCGGCTCGCCCAAGTTCGCCAAGCTAATCAAGCAAGGTAAATACGAAGAAGCGGTGAGCGTAGCCCGGCAACAAGTCGAAAATGGAGCCAACGTCCTCGATATCTGCATGGACGAAGGCATGATCGACGGCGTCACCGCAATGACGCGTTACCTGCAGTTGCTGGGAAGCGAGCCCGAGGTTGCCAAAGTCCCTTTCATGGTCGACTCCTCGAAATGGGAGGTGATTGAGGCAGGACTCAAATGCCTGCAAGGCAAAGGCATCGTGAACTCGATCTCGCTGAAAGAAGGAGAGGAGAATTTTCGCCAAAACGCCGCCACAGTGTTCAAGTATGGCGCTGCAGCGGTCGTTATGGCTTTCGACGAAAAGGGCCAGGCTGCCACATACGAAGATAAGATCCGAATCTGCCAGCGTGCCTACCGTATTTTGGTCGATGAAGTCGGGTTTCAGCCCGAGGACACTATCTTCGACCCGAATATCCTCACGGTCGCCACCGGCATGGAGGAGCACAACAACTACGCGGTTGACTTCATCAACGCTACACGCTGGATTAAGGCCAATCTGCCGCACGCCAAGGTTAGCGGCGGTGTCTCTAACATCTCGTTCAGTTTTCGAGGCAACAACAAAGTCCGCGAAGCGATGCACTCCGCCTTTCTTTATCATGCCATCGCTGCGGGCCTCGATATGGGCATCGTGAACGCGGGCATGCTCGAGGTGTACGAGGAGATCGAGCCCGAGCTCAAAGTGTTGGTCGAGGATGTGTTGCTGAATCGCCGTCCCGATGCGACCGAGCGCTTGGTTGAGTACGGCGAAACGCTCAAGGGCGTGAGCGCGGTCGTTAATGAAAAGAAGGCCGAAGAATGGCGCGCCGGCACGGTGGAAGAACGTCTTTCTCACGCACTCGTCAAGGGAATTGACGCCTACATCGAGATCGATACCGAAGAAGCGCGCGTCAAGCTTGGACGCCCACTGCTAGTCATCGAAGGCCCCCTGATGGACGGCATGGGCGTGGTAGGTGACTTGTTCGGAGCGGGCAAGATGTTCTTACCTCAAGTCGTCAAATCCGCCCGGGTCATGAAGAAGGCCGTGGCGCACCTGACTCCGTTCATGGAGGCCGAAAAGGCTGCGATGGTTGCGGCCGGCCAAGAGGTTAAGGCGCAGGGAAAGATTGTACTTGCAACGGTCAAGGGCGACGTTCATGACATTGGCAAGAACATCGTCGGAGTTGTGCTCGCCTGTAATAACTACGAGGTGATCGACTTGGGGGTGATGGTTCCCTGCGAAAAGATTCTCGAACGTGCCAAGTCAGAGAAAGCCGACCTCATCGGCCTCAGTGGCCTGATCACGCCGTCGCTCGACGAGATGGTGCACGTGGCCCGTGAAATGGAACGTCAGGGATTCAAGTTGCCACTGCTGATAGGCGGCGCCACGACGAGCCGGAGACACACGGCCGTCAAGATTGCTCCACACTATAGCGAGCCGGTGGTCCACGTGCTTGACGCCAGCAGGGCAGTGCCTGTGACGACCAGCCTTCTGAGTGATGACGGCAAGTCGGCGTTTGTGGCTCAGCATCGGGCCGACTATGACGCGCTTCGCAAAGCCTATTCTGCACCACGCTTGCAGGTCGTCTCGCTTGAAGCAGCTCGCGCCAAGCGAACTCCCATCCAGTGGCGCCTAGAGGATCTGCCAGTGCCCGAGTTTACGGGCGTACGTGTGCTGAAGAACTTTCCGCTCGGGACCTTGCGAGACTTCATCGACTGGACGCCTTTCTTCCACACCTGGGGGCTAAAAGGGGCTTATCCGCGCATACTCGAGCATGTGGAGCAAGGTGCGCAAGCGCGCCAGATATACGCAGAAGCCAACGCCCTGCTAGACCGCATTATTGAAAAGAACCTGATCACTGCACAGGGCGTGTACGGCCTGTTTCCCGCCAGCGCATTGGGAGACGACGTCGAACTGTACGCCGATACGACTCGCAAGAGTGTTCTCGAGCGTTTCCACTTCCTTCGCCAGCAGTCGGACAGAGAAGGCAGCGAGCCGTGCCGATCACTCGCCGACTTTATTGCGCCGAGAGACACCGGGTTGCCTGATCATATCGGTGCGTTTGCAGTCACTGCCGGGATCGGCCTGAAAGAGTTGTGCGATCAATTCAGGGCTGAACACGATGACTATAACGCAATCATGGCAGAGGCCCTTGCCGATCGTCTGGCAGAGGCTTTCGCCGAATGTCTTCACAAGCGAGTACGGGAAGAATGGGGCTACGGTCGCGACGAGGGTTTGAGTAATACGGACCTGATCCAAGAGAAGTACCGGGGAATCAGACCTGCGGCAGGATACCCGGCATGCCCGGACCACACGGAGAAGGGTCCTCTCTGGCATTTGCTCGATGTGGAGGCCAATACCGGGATGCGAATTACCGAGTCATTTGCAATGTGGCCCGGCTCCAGCGTGAGCGGCCTATATTTCGCTCACCCGCAATCGCGATATTTTAGCCTCGGCAAAATCGACCGCGATCAGGTTGCCGACTACGCTCAAAGAAAAGCAATGAGTGTCCCCGATATCGAGCGCTGGCTCGGCCAAAACTTGAACTACGACCCCTCGGAGTAGCATTCAGCGATGCGAGCGGGCAAGCGCAGGGTTGCTTTGACATGCTCTGTCTTTTTGGAGCTAACTCTTTCCGCCACCGTTGGATGCGGGTCTAACATGCGATCCCGCCCAGAAACTCGTAAAACTAATGAATCGCCTCTTTGGGCGGATGGAGGGCAGTGAATTTGATTGCGGGGGTAGGATTTGAACCTACGACCTTTGGGTTATGAGTGCCACCATTCACAGAATCTAATGAACTTACGCGGCGCAAAGAGTAACGTAACGTCCTCATTAGAAAGCCTTCGGAAATGCCATTGCCCTCGAATTGCCCTTGTGGCCGGGCCGGCTTCTCGGTACGGTCACTTGGCACGGTTCTAGCCGCCATTCACGTGGATTGGCGGCGCCGATAAAGATGCGTTGCCGAAAGCGGCAAAGTGGACACACGGAAGCTGCGCAAGCTTTCTGCTATCAGGATCCAAATCGTGCAGGGCTTGGTAAGATTGGCCCGAACCAAGCTGAAGGTCGTATGGGCAGGTGATGTGTATGTTGAAAGTTTTCGTCTATGTCTGGATAGGCCTGATTGTCTGCGCGACGTGCATGGTGGCTCAAAACGCGCCGACTTCAATCGAAGGCGATTTCGTCGTGCAAGACTTCCATTTTCGCTCGGGTGAGGTTTTGCCAAGCCTGCGGCTGCACTATACGACATTCGGCACACCGAAACGTGACGCAAGCGGCAGAGTTACGAACGCTGTCATGATCCTTCACGGAACGACTGGCTCAGGCAAGCAGTTCGTCTCGCCGCAGTTCGCGGGCGTGCTGTTTGGGCCGGGACAATTGCTCGATGCGACTCGCTACTACGTCGTCCTGCCGGATGGGATCGGGCATGGAAAGTCGAGCAAGCCCAGCGATGGCCTGCATGCGCGCTTTCCGCATTACGACTACGACGACATGGTGACGGCGCAGCATGAGCTGTTGGTCGACGGGCTGAAGGTGAATCACCTTCGACTGATCATCGGCACATCGATGGGCTGCATGCATTCGTGGGTGTGGGGCGAAACCTATCCGGACTTCATGGACGCGATGATGCCGCTGGCGTGTTTGCCGGTGCAAATCGCCGGGCGTAATCGCATGATGCGCAAGATCGCGATGGACGCAATTCGCCAGGATCCAGCGTGGGAAAGCGGCGAGTACAAAATGCCACCACCCGGTTTGAAAACAGCGCTCGATGTGCTGCTCGTCATGGGCAGCAGTCCGCTGCAGATGCAGAAACAATATCCTTCGCGGGACGCAGCCGACACCTATCTGGACAATTTCATTCACACCCGCATGGCGTCGACCGATGCCAACGACTTTTTCTATGCCTTCGATGCTTCGCGCAACTACGACCCATCGCCCAATCTGGAGAAAGTCCGTGTGCCCGTAATGGCAATTAACTCGGCCGATGACTTCATCAATCCGCCGGAACTCGGGATCATGGAAGTGCAGATCAAACGCGTTCCCAGAGGTAAATACGCACTTTTGCCGATTACCGATCAGACCCGTGGGCACGGGACGCATACGCTTCCGGCGATCTGGCAGGATCATCTGCAGGAGTTGCTCAGGGAATCGCAGCCCTGAACCATCCAGTCGGGCGTTTCGGCCTCTGAGCATGTGTGATTGCACTGCGCCACTTTGCTGTGCATTCCTGTGTCCACCGGGAGATGCCGGCAACCCCGGCAATGGCCGCTTCCGACTGCTTGCAGCGGGCAATGATTGCCCGAAGAGCTTTACACTGATAGCTCTACGGACCGGCCATGGACAAGTGGAAATGCGCTCGCACGATTGCCGTAATACTGCTATCGATACCGCTGAGCGCGCAGGTACCGAGCCTCTCCGGCGCGCCGGGCATTCGACAACAGGAACAGGCCGCTGCGACCGCAGATAAGCCGATAGCCGAGACCGCGATCAAGTTTCGATACCAGCCGATTGGCTTCAAGCTCGATGGTTGTGAGACCCCTGAGCGTCATGCACCCGAAACCATGGTCGGTGGCGTGGCCGTCTTCGACTATAACAACGACGGCAAGCTGGACATCTTTTTCACAAACGGGGCAGACATCAAGACGCTCCAGAAGACGTCTCCGAAATACTCGAACCGCCTTTTTGAGAACGACGGCAAAGGGCACTTCACCGACGTTACCGAAAAGGCCGGACTCGGGGGGAGCGGCTACGACGTTGGCGTTGCCATCGGTGATTACGACAACGACGGGTACGAAGATATCTTCGTCGCCGGCGTTTACCGCAATACCCTTTATCACAATAACGGCGATGGCACCTTCACGGATGTGACGGCCAAGGTTGGTCTCAACAAACCCGATCCTGAATTTGGGCCACTGTGGTCGGTGGGCGGCGTTTGGATGGACGTCGATAATGACGGCCTGCTGGACCTGGTGGTCATCAACTATTTGAAGTGGCAGTTTGACGACGAACCGGCCTGCAACGTTCAAGGTCACCGTGATTACTGCCACCCAAAACTGTACAAGGCGACCCCCAATCAATTGTTTCTGAACAATGGAGACGGCACTTTCCGGGACACCTCGGCTGCATCAGGGTTCCGTGCGCATCCTGGAAAGGGAATGGGTGCGGCGGCGGCCGATTTCGATCACAGCGGCAGAATGAGCCTCTTCGTTGCCAACGACAAGATGGATAATTCGTTTTTCCGCAACAAGGGCGGCGGGAAGTTAGACGAAGTCGCCTCCGATGTCAACGTCCTGCTGCGAGGAGACGGGGTATACATCTCGGGTATGGGCGCTGACTTCCGTGACCTCGATAATGACGGCTATCCCGATATTTGCGTGGTAGCTCTCGACCAGGAGACGTTTCCCCTCTATCGCAATACGGGGAAGGGAGATTTCGTTGACGTGACGGAGGAAAGCGGCATGGCCCTGCTCAGCCAGACCATGGGTGGCTATTCTCCCACGATCGCTGATTTTGACAATGACGGCTGGAAGGACGTTTTTGTTACCCGCGGGCATGTCCAGTCGCTGTTGTCCTCTCCCATGACCGCGATTGAGCAGCCCAACACCGTCTTTCGCAACCTGGGCAGAATGAAATTTGCCGCATTGACGGCGGAGGCAGGACTGACTACGTTCCCCCCGTCGCGACACCGGGGATCGGCGGTCGCCGACCTGAATGGGGATGGGCGGCTGGATGTAGTCGTCAGTGCGCTCGCCGCGCCAGCGGAGATCTGGATCAATGAGAGCCCAGGTGCGAATCATTGGCTGGAGTTTAAGCTCCAGGGAACGAAAAGCAACCGGGATGGCATCGGAGCGCTCATAAAGGTTGTGACCAAGAGCGGCACCCAGTACAACCATATGTCCACGAGCGCGGGTTATGCGTCATCCAGCGCCGCGCCCGTCCACTTTGGCCTCGGGGCGGACCCTTTGGCAGATCTAGTCGAAATTCGATGGCCCTCAGGAGTGACCCAGCAATTGCGGAATGTGGCGGGCGATCATGTCGTGACTGTGCGGGAGCCGGGCTCATAGTGCGATGCTCATTGGAATCGGGAGCAGCTCTGCTCACCAAAATGGGGTTCGTGCGTATAAGATTTTGTGGACATGCCTCCCTTGACCTCGCCGGAGAAGACTTTGAGCCCAGCTTGCTGGCGACTTTTGCTGCTGGCAGCGTGTGTGCTGGTCTTCGCTTTCGCGCTGCACGCCAAAGTTTCTGTATACCAGCAGGGCGACCACGTCGACACTTCGACCTCATCGAAGCTGTGGCTCGACGGAGACAGGCAGGGGGCGCAGCCGATTTCTCAGAGTTTCACGGTCCTCTGGCTTGCCTCCCTTCTAATCTACTTTCTTCACAAGCACTCAGAACGTTTCTGTGACTCCATTTGCCGCACGCCCGCACCGGCCCTGCTGAGCCAGCTTTACCTGCATCGCTTTCTCCGTCCCCCACCTCTTCGGTAATTAGCGAATCGTTCACGAATTCCCAGTTAGCTAGGGTGTCTTTTTATGTAGCCGTCTGGCCTGACTGCCAGAGGTCCGAGCCCGCAAGCGAGCCGACTCGCTTGCAACGAGGAACAAAAATGAGGGTACGTCGTAACTACAAGCTTCTTGCGCTTGTCGGAGCGGTGCTGTGCCTGGCGATCGCAGTCCTGATTGTGAGCCGGGTGCTCGCAAGTGCGCCAGCCCATACCCACAATGGGCGTGATGTTGTCCCTGCAGCCATTGCCGTCGCAAAACGCGCTCCCATCGGAAACACCTTCTCAGTGGCAGGGGAATTTCTTCCCTACCAAGAGATCGAAGTCCACGCCAAGGTCGCGGGTTACATTCGCAAGATCAATGTCGATATAGGCGACAGGGTAAAGACTGGCCAAGTACTGGCTGTGCTGGAAGTGCCGGAACTCGTGGCCGAGCTGAAGGGCGCAGGGGCCGGGGTGCGACGCAGTCAACAGGAAATCGAGCGGTCCCAGAACGAAGTTGCGCGCAACCAGGCGCAGTACGAAGCGCTGCACGCCAACGCGGTGCGTTTAGCACAAGCATCCAAGTCGCGGCCGGGCCTGGTGGCCCAGCAGGAACTGGACGATGCCGAAGCCAAGGACCGCGCAGCGCAAGCGCAAGTCGAGTCCGCGAAGTCGGCGCTCTCGGCCGCGCGGCAGCAACTGGAGATGTCGCAGGCTACGAATAGCCAAGTGTCGGCGATGTCGGACTACACGCGCATCACCGCACCTTTCGATGGCGTAGTCACCTGGCGCTACGCCGACACTGGCGCGCTGGTGCAGGCTGGTACTTCCAACAACAATTCAGCGCCGGTGGTGAAGCTGGCGCAAGTTAATATCCTGCGGCTGCGGATACCCGTTCCGGAATCGCTGGCGGCGGCGGTGCGTATTGGCGAACCCGCTGACGTGACAGTGACGTCTTCGGGCGAGCACTTCACGGGACACGTAACGCGATTCACCGACGCGCTCGACCGCACCACCCGCACCATGCAGGTAGAGATCGACGTTCCCAATGAGACGTACAAGCTACAAACGGGAATGTACGCCAACGTAGCGCTGGAAGTGCAAAACCATGGAAACGCCCTGACCATTCCGATTCAAGCGGTGCAGTACCACGACGGCAAAGCCAGCGTGCTGATTGTCGACCAGCAGAACCGAGTGCAGCAGCGCGAAATACAGACCGGCCTCGAAGATCCGAACCAAGTCGAGGTATTGGCAGGGTTAATCGAAGGCGAGCGAGTCATCGTCGGGAATTTCGGCTCGTTCCAGCCCGGTCAAGTGGTGGAACCGAAGCTGACCAAGTTCAACTCCGACGCTAACCAGGGAGGAGTGGACTGATGCCAGGTTTTGCGATTCGCTACCCCTTCTTCATCGTCATGATGTGCCTCGTCATCGCCGTGGTCGGCGTGGCGACGATGGCGCGCATGCCAGTCGACCTGTTTCCCGAGATCAACATTCCCGTAGTGGTGGTGGCAACGTTTTACAACGGCATGCCACCGGAGCAGATCGAAGCCAACATCACCAATCCGTTCGAGCGGTTTTTCACTCTGGGCAGCGGTATTGATCACATCGAGTCGCGCTCGCTAACCGGGGTGAGCCTGATTAAGGTGTACTTCCAGCCGGGCACGAACGCGGACGCCGCCGTGAGCACCATCTCGAACCTTGCCATGGCGCAGCTACGGCGACTGCCTCCTGGAACTTTGCCACCGGTGGTGCTGAAGTTCGACGCTTCGAGTTTGCCCGTTTGCCTTATTACGCTTAAGGGCGCTGGCTTGAATGAGACCGAACTGCACGACCTGGGGCAGTTCACCGTGCGCAACCAGATCGCCAACGTACCGGGTGCGTCAGTGCCGCAACCGTTCGGCGGGAAGTATCGCCAGATTCAAGTGTATGTCGATCCGGTGAAGTTGGAAGCCCACCAGTTGAGCCTCATGGACGTGGTACGGACCGTCAATGAGGCGAATGCAATTCTGCCTGCTGGGGACGTTCGCATTGGCCCGAAGGACTACAACATCTACACCAACAGCCAGCTTCCAACGACAGAAGAAATCAATCGGTTGCCTTTGAAGACCGAAGGAAACGGCGAAGTCATGGTGGCTGATGTTGGCATCGCTAAAGATGCCAATGCGATTCAGACCAACATCGTGCGGGTCGATGGCCAGCGCTCTGTGTATCTCCCAATCCTGAAGCAGGGCGGCAACAGCAACACCATCTCGATTGTAAGCGGGGTCCGTGAATCCCTGAAAAACCTGCTCGATGTTCCAAAGACGCTGGTAACCCGCGTGGTGTTCGACCAGTCGGTATTCGTCAAAACTGCGATTAAGAACCTGGGCAACGAAGGTGGCATTGGACTGGTGCTCACCGCGTTCATGATCCTGATCTTCCTGGGCAACTTTCGTGCAACCCTGGCGGTGATGCTGTCGATCCCGCTTTCCGCACTGGCGGCATTTCTCGCCATCAACGCCAGCGGTGGCTCCATTAACTCCATGGTTTTGGGCGGACTTGCGCTGGCTTTCTCGCGTTTGATCGATAACTCCGTCGTCGTGCTGGAAAACATCTTTCGGCATCTCGAGGAAGGGGAAAGTCCCGAAGTTGCCGCCGAGCGCGGTGGGCAGGAAGTCGCGCTGCCGGTATTGGCAGCGACCTTCACCACGGCGATCGTTTTCTTTCCGGTCGTTTTTCTCTATGGGGTCAGCCGATTCTTGTTCACGGCGCTGGCGGCTTCGGTGGTGTTCTCACTGTTCGCGTCGTACATGGTGGCGATGACCGTGGTTCCGCTCTTCTGTGCGCGGTTTATCAAGGGCCATGGCTCGGTCGCCCACCACGGCAGCAAGACGGCCTTCGCGCGCTTTGTGAACGGCTTCAACCATAAATACGATCAGATGCTGATGCACTACGACATCGCGGTCGGCAAAACGCTGATGCGTCCGGCTGCCACGGTGTTCGCCATCCTCGGCGTGTTCGTCTTCAGCCTTGGGCTGTATCCCTTCCTGGGAGTCTCGTTCTTCCCCCGCACCGATCCCGGACAGTTCGTGATCAACATCAAAGCACCCACGGGAACTCGCATTGAACTGACCAACGAATACATCAAGCATGTCGAGGAAGACATCCGACAGGTTGTTCCGCAGAGCGATCTGGGGATGATCGTCTCTAATATCGGGATTACGCCTGACTTCTCTGCGATCTACACCACCAACTCGGGACAGCACACGGCATTCGTTCAGGTCAGCCTGAAGGAAAACCACAAAGTTGGTAGTTACGAGTACATGAATCGCGTGAGGCGAAAGCTCTCGGATGATCTGCCGGAACTTTCGACGTACTTCCAGGCCGGCGGTCTGGTGGATGCCGTCGTGAACCTCGGACTGCCTGCGCCAATCGATCTTCAGGTCAGCAGCAGCGACATGAAATCGGCGTACGCGATCGCGCAAGACCTGGCCCGCAAAATTCGAGGAGTGAAGGGCGTCAGCGACGTTCTGGTTCCGCAGGACCTTGATTATCCCGGCATCAGCCTCGATGTAAATCGTGAGATGGCGGCAAAGCTCGGCCTGTCTTCGAAAGAGGTGGTGAACAACGTGATCACCGCGTTGACCTCCAATGGCATGATCGCTCCCAGTTACTGGGTCGATCCCAAGAATGGCAACAACTACATGCTCACGGTGCAGTATCCCGAGACGCAGGTGAAGTCGCTCCTCGACCTGAAGCAGATTCCGATTCATGCCAGCAACAACCTGAACCCTACCGATCTCGAAGCTGTTACCAGCACGAAGATCATCAACACGCCGACCGAAGTGGATCATTACCAACTGCGGCGCGTCATCGACGTTTACGTGGCGCCTTCGTCGGAGGACTTGGGAGGCGTTGCCAACCGTGTGGACAAGATCATCAGCGACACCACGATTCCGGACAACGTGCGCGTCACCATGCGCGGTTCGGTCGAAGGCATGCGGCGGTCGTTCAAGAGCTTTGGAATCGGTCTGCTGCTCTCGATTGTGCTGGTATACCTCATCCTGATGGCGCAGTTCGCGTCATTCATTGATCCGCTGGTTATTCTGCTGGCAATTCCACCGGGCATCACCGGTGTGCTTGTCTTCCTGCTGCTCACCGGCACGACGTTGAACGTCATGTCGCTGATGGGCGTCATCATGATGACCGGCATCGTGGTGTCAAACAGCATTCTCATCGTCGATGTGACGCGCATTTACCGGCGGCAGGGAATGGCCATTCGGGAAGCGGTGGCGCTGGCCTGCCGCGTGCGTCTGCGTCCCGTGCTGATGACCTCTCTGGCGACCATCCTGGGAATGATCCCCATGGCGCTGGCGCTCGAGGCAGGGAGCGAGCAGTACGCGCCGCTGGCGCGCTCGATTATCGGCGGCCTGACGGTCTCTGTCGTTGTGACCGTGTTTCTGGTTCCTGCTGCGTATTTGCTGATCCACCGCAAAGAAGAGCAACCCACTCCGGAGGTGCAGGCGTGAGAAGGAAGACATTTCTGATTGTGTTGGGCGTCACGTTTCTGACGGCTGGGATGGCGGCGCAGGTCCCGGCCGCGAATCCTGCAGGGACTGATTCCTCACAGGTTCCGGCACAACCTGTCCCCGCTTCGGCAGCACTTCGTTTGACCGTGCAGGACGCAGAAGCGCTGGCGCTGCGCAACAACCCCCAAGTTTCCGTGTATCGCCTGCTGGCCATGGCATCACAACAGATTACGCGTGAAGCCAAGTCCAACTATTATCCCACCGTTTACGGCAGTGTGACGGCGGTCGAACCGCAACCCGGAAGCCGAATTGCTGCTGGTGCTCTGAATAACCCGATCATTTACGAGCGTGTGGCGGCGGGAGTGACGCTGGCGCAGCTCATCACTGATTTTGGCCGGACGAATAACCTGGTAGCGACGGCAGCACTTCGCGCCAAGGCTTCGAACTTGAATGCTCAAGCCACGGCTGCACAGATCAAACTCGCGGCGGACCAGGCTTTTTACAATGCGCTGCAGGCGAACGCGGAATTGAAGGTTGCGGACCAGACGGTGAGCGCCCGCCAGTTGGTCAGCGACCAGATCACAACTCTGTTCAACAACAAACTCAAATCGCAACTCGATGTAAGCTTCGCCAACGCCAATGTTTCGCAGGCGAAGTTACTGCTGCTGGATGCGCAGAACAACTACCAGGCCGCGCTCTCGGTGTTGTCTGAAATCCTGGGTTCGTCATCACAGCAGCAATTTGACCTGGTCGATCCGGAGACACAACTGAATCCTCCGTCTGATGCGGTGGCGCAACTGGTTGACCTGGCATTTAGCAATCGGCCTGAGATCGCAGCGCAGGACTACGAGTATCAAGCCGCCCAGCACTTTCAGAAGGCGGAGCGCGATCTGCTGCTGCCGGATATTCGCGTGCTGGGCACGGTGGGCAGCGTACCGACCGGTGCTCCGCAGCTGGAGAGCTGGTATGGAGCGGTCGGCGTCAACATTAACATCCCGATCTTCAACGGATTCCTGTACCCGGCACGATCGCGGGAAGCGGCCCTTAGGGCGCAGGCCAGCCGGGAGCAGTCGCGGGAATTGAGGGATCGCATCGCCAATGACGTGCGGACGAGCTGGCTTAACGCGAATGCGGCTTACAGCCGGATTTCGGTGACGCAGCAGTTTGTCGATCAGACCAATCTTGCAGCGGACCTGTCACAGACGCGCTACACCCTCGGACTGGGCTCGATCGTGGAACTAAGCCAGGCGCAACTGCAGCAAACCGAGGCACAAATTCAGTTTGCGGCGGCGAAATACCAGTATCGCATTGCCGAATCAGTGCTCCGCTTTCAGATTGCCGCTCCGTAGAGTCATCTGGCCGGACTGAAGAAGGGCTTTTGTAAGTTCAGGAAGAACCACCCGTTGCGGTGACGATCGGCGAAACGTATGAGCGGAAGAAGACGAAGAACTAGCAACCGGAGAGATAATACGTTGATCGCATTCGGGTCAGCTGCGATTGGAGGGATTGCAGCGGTCGCTCTGGTGGAAGATCTTCGCTACTTCGCCGGAGGCTCTCAGGACTTATTTTGGAGTACGTGGCATATTCATCCCTTGTCGATGTTGGTCGGCTCGTTAGCCTACGTCGCAATACTCTATATGCTTCAATGTTTGAACGATCGAGATCATGCCATCGAATATCTTTACCCCTATGTTCTCCTGGTCGGATTCTCCGGAGCTAATTTAGCCATCCGGCTGAACGCCGCATGGATTGTGCTTGTGGCTCTAGCATGTATGGGATGGAGCTTCATTCAGGCGAGGGCATTCCGAAGTCGACGAAGGGGCTCCGCTCGCGGTTAGGCAGGTTAAGCCCTAGTAAACAGCCGTTTGTCGGGTAGCAGAGCGCCGTGCGCTCACGACTCAGCCAGATGATCCAACGTGGTAAATTCGCCCGAAACTTTGTAAGCATGGGGGGTTTGAACCTAGCAGTGAGGGCACCAATCGTGTCGCGTGACTTCCGAGACCTAGGAAAGCGCTTCGTCGAGAAAGCGAAGATGCGGCATGGCAGCGTGTGGGTATTATGTGCGCTTCTCCTGATTCTCTGCGCCAACGCGAAACTCGCCCGCTATGAGATTCAGAGATCCAGCCTGAAGCTTGCGACGACGCAGGCTTACCTCGACGGTGAGGAGACACTGCGGAAACTGCCGAAGACCGCACCTATTTTGTTTTGGTGTGTCGGAGCAATTTCGACTCCACACTTGATCCGGAGGCGGGAGACCTTGCTCCCGGTCGTCATCCCGAGTTCACCTCCATTCCAGGGATTCGATCCTGAGTCCCATCTCCGGCCTCCGCCCGTTCAGTAGGTTCAGCACACTTTATTGAGGTTCCATCACCAACGATGAGTGGCGCCTGCGCGCCTGGTTCGGCGAAGGCTGTCGCGACCCGCCTCGCAGGTTCCCACTCGCCAGCGCAATCCTGGCGGTGAGCCTCACTCAGCCTAACTACAACAACAGAATCAGAACCTCAAGGAGTGTATATGTCAAAACCGTTAGCAATCGAGTCAGCATCACAACTACAGCGGCAGCCCTCGTCTAACCGAGAGGTCGAGGACTTGCGAGAGCGAATCAAGCTACGTGCCTACGAATTGTACGAAGCACGGGGATGTGTTCACGGACACCATGAGGAGGACTGGGAGAACGCCGAGAGGGAAATCCGCGAGCAAGGCCTGCTCCACCAGGCCGCTTAGATCGCCGATGCCGGATGCTCCGCCCTAACGTGCTGCGAACGGGCGGAGCATCCGGTTGTGTTGAAGTGGGGCCTCACACATCTAGGCATCCCAACGATGTGCTTATGCCGGAGGGGATGCTGTTGGTGAATGCTTGGGAGGAGTTGCCACCCTGAGCAACAATCCGCTGCCGGCGGGCACATTCACATTTCTGTCAGACTCTAAAACGATCTGTCCGAGTGGATCATGTCTGCCGGCATGGGATATCTTCAGGTCTTCGAAGCCGTAGGCGCCACAGGCCGAAGGCGAGAACAACCAAAGTGCCTGCGCTTGTTCGTTTTCGACAATGGCCCCTCCGCAGCCACCGTCGCGAGACGCAATCAGTTTCGCGGTCACCTCGCCTGCGTCAGTAGGTTTTCCAACTACCTCACCATGCGACATCACGATCCCGGCGCCGCGGTAGACAACATCTCCGCCTATTTGCATTGTGACCCAATCGCTCTGGCTGGTTCCGCGGTCATCAATAGCGGTCGTGGGCAGCTGTGCGTCAAATACTTCCATCATGGAAGCCAGCGAGCGCAAGCTTGTCGTAACTGGAACGCTGGCGCCATGAACCATCAAGCGATCGAATGTCAACACGATGCGTGAGCCTGAATTCGCACCCTGCCGCATCACTTCGACGACGTGCCCAAGTAACTTGGTGCCCGCTCGAATTCGCTTCTCGGAAGACAGAGGGACGTCTTGCATGACTCTTGCTCCGAGTTTCTGCCCCACCTTTGCTTTTTTGGCGTTAAGCGTTGTCCGCAGCATCACTGGGATGATCGTCCCGGCAGGAATCTCTTGTGCAAGCAAGGCTGGCACTAACAACAGTGTAGGTAAAAGAACCTTAAGCCCCAGCATCTGCATACTCCCTTAATCAGCTGAGGAAATTTCAGCACGCTCGCGTCTAGGACGCAAGTTTCTGCAGACGGCGCGGATTTCCTCGGGCGCGGGCTGCCAACTAATCTGAACACATGCCTCAAACGGTAGGGCAGGCGGTGGTGCCGATTCGAGAAAGCCAGACGGAATCGACTGACCGACCCCTGAAGCATGGCCATTGAGGCGCTCGGGCCCTCCACCCTTAGCGCGTGAATGTCGAGGAACTCCTCCCTTGGAACAAGGAAGGCACTTAGGTCGGCCAAACCAGCCTCTGTGCCTACAAGAATCTGCGCGATGCGTTTGCCTGCGAGTAATCAGCGCGACATAGGGAGCAATCAGGCAGGGGACGCTGCTTTGCACCATCGAATACTCGCCATCGTTTATGCTTCTAAGTTGCCGCCGAATTTCTGCAGCGGCAGTTCTCATTCATTGGAAGGCATAATCGTGAAGAACCTAGTCAGTTATTTCTCCTTCATTCTTTTCTTGGGACTCTCAGCTGTGATTCTTGTTTCTACAGGTCACGCAGAAGGAACCGGATTGCCTGGTGGCAACGTGACGGCGGCATCCGAAACAGATGAGGATGCAGCCAACTTAGCGCCAGGCAGCGCCCCGCTTATCAATCCCGAGGATCTGGTCAAGATTCTTCAATCGCCCAAAGGCGAAAAACCTCTGATCTTAAACATCGGTCCTCGCGCTTTGTATTTACAGGCGCACATTCTCGGCTCCGAGTACATCGGCCTCAGCGCGGATTCGCAGGGGATGGAAGCTCTGCTAGCACGAGTGAAGCCGCTGCCTCCTAACAAGTTCATTGTTCTTTACTGCGGGTGTTGCCCCTGGGGGCACTGTCCCAACGTGCGTCCTGCTTACTACCAATTGCACAAAGCCGGCTTCACAAGGGTGAAGGTGCTCTACATCCCAGACAACTTGGGGACTGACTGGGTGTACAAGGGCTATCCGACTGTGAAAGGCCAGTAGAGTCGAAGAAGATGGCCTCCTGAGTGTTCTTGTTACGGCAGTGTCCGTTATAAAAGCTGTAGTCCGGCATGGAGTTCGTGAGGTCGGACTGGTTTCCACCCCATCTCACACATCTCGATCTAGAACTCGGCTGAGGGACGTGAACGCATTGGTGGGAGCAAGTTCTACGTTGCCTCATTCATCATGGCAACGATCTTCCGTTCAATTTCCTCAGCAAGCGCGTCGACACCGGTAAGGCCTGTTGCTCGCATGAGATCGGTCGGCCTGACGGTCGCAAGGACCGTTTTCCCGTCCTGAGAGAAAACCGAGATGCGGCAGGGCAGAATGGCAGATGCGGTCATGTCCTGCGTGAGTGCTTTCGAGGCTGCCTGGGGATTGCAAACATCGTAAACGCGACATTCCTGTCCGATTTCAATCCCTTTTGCAGACAAGGTTTGCTTGAGATCAAGCACATTGAGAACGCCGAATTTGTGGCGCTGAGCTGCTTCGCGAAGCGAATGATCGATATCGTGCAATGACTTCGAAGAGATTACGGAGTAGATCATCAATGTCCTCCAGCTGGGGAATTCGAATGCAACATGTGCCGCCTGGCCAGACAACATAGCTTAACGACATAGTATGACGCGATCTGTGTCGCGGCCGACCGGCCGCTCTTCAGGCCCCTCAACGAAAGCGGCTGGAGCCAGAGCTGCTGCATCCGCCTGTGGCAAACGTTGAGAACAACCGGTCAATCAGCTCCGACTGGCAATCCGGACATCGCACATCTCGATCGTCGTCCTGCATGCGACGGAGCATCTCGAAACTGCTGCCGCAGCCGCGGCACTGGTAATCATAGAGAGGCAAAGCGAAGTCTCCTCAGCGAAACGGCATTTAGCCAGAAGTTGCTATTAGCATAAACGCATCAGAGGTCGAAAACGTTACACGCCAGCATTGGCGACTACGTCGGCGGAGTGACGCGGCACAACAAGCTCTGTTCGTCTACGGTGTTTGGGTTGACCTGCGTGAGTTCGAACTGCGGCGCCTCAATCTGTTGCACGACAGGGTCAAACGCCGACTGAACCGGGAACCCGAGCTGGCGCCAAGAGTTGAATCCGCCTTGCAATGGTCGAACGGGTGAAATCCCAACTTGCCGCAGTTTCACCGCCGTGATTGCACTGCTGGCCTCGTTCGGACAAGTACAGTAGAGAACGACTTCACGGTCCCGCGGAATCTCGCCTTGGCGCTTCTCCAACTCCTCCAGCGGAATGCGGATCGCGCCGGGAATCGTGTACGGATCCGGAAGAAAATCGAGCGAATGCCGCAAATCGATAATGGTGACGGGCTCGTCCTTGTCGAGCTTCTGTTTCAACTCCGATGCAGTAATTCGAGCCATCCGTAAAGCCTGGAGAAAGGACCGGCGGCGCACATACTTCCGAACGATGTACACCACAAAAACGCCAGCTGCGAGGAAGGTGAACAGGAAAGTGCTCGCCCGGAATGCGTAGGTGGCGATTTTCTCCAATTGTGCCGAGAATACAAATCCGAGCAGCTCAAACGTCGCAATCCAAACGAGGATTCCGAACAAATCGACAAGCGCAAACATCCAGTAGGGAGTACCGATTGACCCGACGATGGGTGCAGCGATTGTGTTCAGACCGGGCACGAATTTAGCCACCAGAAGCAGGCGGAGTCCATGTCGATCAAGAAGGTTCTTCGCTCGGCGGACACACGAGTCGGGTTCCATCGAAAAATGGCATAACCGGCCGATGACATGCTGGCCGCGCGCGCGCCCGGCGTGGAACCAGAAGATATCAGCGGTAAGGGCAGCGCTGGCCGCCAGTAGAATTGTGAACGTCAGGTTCATGCGGCCGGAAGCCACGAGCGCGCCTGCGGCCAGCAGAATTGGGGCCGAGGGCAAAGGTGTACCCATCTGCTCCGCGAATACCCAGAGGGGTAGCAAGATATAGTCGTACCGCACCAGGTAACTCAGGGTCTCCGTCATAAACCGCTCGAGGTCAAATCGACTTTTCTGAACCACGGCAGTACCGCCCTGCCATGAAACCAGGACCGTCCATCAACCGGCCGTTTAGGACTGCCCGTGCTGAACGTGGGGCAGTAGAAGTACGGAGCAGGGAGCATGCCGAAGGATTCGCTCCGTGGTCCTTCCCAAGGTTGTGAACTCCAGGAAAGATCTGCGCTCAGCGCCTAATACGATTAGATCGACGCAGTTCTTTCTGGCAAAAAGAATAATTTGCTCGGCGGCATCGCCATGCACCACAACCTCGGAAAGCAGGCATCGGGCTCGCACATTTTGCGGGATCCATTGGCATAACTCCTGCTGGGCCTGATTGTTGTTGGATTCTCCGGCTTCCACGGCGTGAAGGATATTGAGTTCAGCACCGGCCGCGGAAGCCAGGGCAGCGGAGAGCTCGGCGCATCCCCGAGCGGAATTGCTGAGGTTGACGGGACATAGTAACCGTCGGACCGGTGGGGGATTCGTTGCTGGGTCGCCGTTCCTCACCACGAGAGTTGGGCAGACTGCCTCTCGAACTACATTCTCGGCGACTGAGCCCAACAGGAGCCGAGACACTCTTCCGTGGC
>Ga0302286_10000270_pt1 | contig 43465 bp, 43 predicted proteins | sample III_Fen_E2_3_FD_198765 | JGI IMG/M metagenome (GOLD analysis project Ga0302286, IMG submission 198765) | Peat permafrost microbial communities from Stordalen Mire near Abisko, Sweden - III_Fen_E2_3 | ecosystem: Environmental > Terrestrial > Soil > Wetlands > Permafrost | place: Sweden: Abisko...
AATCCGATTATGTGGCCAAAGTAGAGATGCTGGTTGATGGAAAATCGGCTGAAATAGCCAGTTTGCCGGTTTCATCATCAAATGCCCGTCGGAACGATTTGTTCTGGAAGTATCAGTTACCTGTTGGAAATCACATTATTACGTTTAAATGGTTGAATCCTGTTGACAATGCTTCGGTCAATTGTACTGATGCGATAGTTTATTCAAATGTTCCGGGAGGAAAGAAAAATTAGGTAGCTATTCATTCGGTAGATAACAATTAGATACCCTCTATAAAAAAGTAGTGGGGAGCCGGACGGCTCCCCAGTGAATCTACATTATTGCGATTTGTGAAAAGGGGCTTGTTTATAAAATACATGGCTTTATTCCGAATATTGATAAAAGGTAACCCCCATTTTTAAATTTTTTTCAAATTTTTTCAATTCTGTTTTTTTTGCCGAAAACAAAATTGAAACAGTTATTCAGATTGCTAAGCTCTTTGTCATATTTTTATATTTTTGCAGGAGTTATCACAAAATGAATTTTTTAGATCCGATATGTTTGAAAATCTTAATGAGAAGCTTGAGCGGTCGTTTAAACTGCTGAAAGGACAGGGGAAAATAACCGAAATAAATATTGCTGAAACCTTAAAAGAAGTTCGTCGTGCATTGCTTGATGCTGACGTTAATTTTAAGATAGCCAAATCATTTACCGAAAATGTTCGGAAGAAAGCTCTTGGTCAGGATGTGCTAAATGCCATTAAACCAAGTCAGTTAATGGTTAAGATTGTACACGATGAGTTGGCCGAGTTGATGGGTGGAAAATTTACCGACATCAATTTAAAAGGAAACCCATCTGTGATTCTAATCGCTGGTCTTCAAGGTTCCGGTAAAACAACATTCTCAGGGAAACTGGCAAAAATGCTAAAAAGCAAAAAAGGCCGTCATCCTTTATTAGTTGCTTGTGACGTTTATCGTCCGGCAGCTATCGAACAGTTGAAAGTTCTTGGTCAGCAGATTGACGTTCCGGTTTATACCGAAGACGGAAATCGAAACCCGGTTAAAATTGCTCTGGAAGCAATTCGCCAGGCAAAATTACAGGGCAATGATGTCGTTATTATCGATACTGCCGGTCGTCTGGCGATCGATCAGGAGATGATGAACGAAATTAGTGCAGTTAAAGATGCCGTTAAGCCTCATGAAATTTTGTTTGTGGTAGACTCCATGACGGGTCAGGATGCCGTAAATACTGCTAAAGAATTTAATGACCGACTTGATTTCGACGGGGTTGTTCTTACCAAGTTAGATGGTGATACCCGTGGTGGGGCGGCTCTTTCCATTCGTTCAGTAGTCGACAAACCTATTAAATTTGTTGGTACCGGTGAAAAACTGGATGCACTGGATAATTTCCATCCGGAACGTATGGCCGACCGTATTTTAGGTATGGGTGATATTGTTTCGCTGGTTGAAAAAGCTCAGGAACAATTTGATGAGGATGAAGCACGAAAGCTTCAGCAGAAACTGGCTAAAAACCAATTCAGTTTTAATGACTTTCTAAAGCAGATTCAGCAAATCAAGAAAATGGGTAACCTAAAAGATTTGGCTGGAATGATTCCGGGAATGGGGAAAGCGTTGAAAGATGTTCAGATTGAAGATGATGCATTCAAACATATTGAAGCTATTATTTATTCGATGACCGAGGAAGAACGCGAAGACCCAAGTGTACTGAATGGTTCTCGTCGGAAACGAATTGCTGATGGTTCTGGTACAAACATTCAGGAGGTAAATCGCTTGATCAAGCAGTTTACAGAAACCCGGAAAATGATGCGTATTGTTTCTCAGGGAAAGAACCTGAATCGCATGATGGGAAATATGGGTCCAAAACGATAATCGAATAAACAGACAGATATGATTCTAATTGACGGAAAGAAGACGGCTGACGAAATTAAAAAAGAAATTGCAGCAGAAGTAAAGACGATTGTCGCATCTGGAAAGAGGGCTCCGCATTTGGCTGCGGTATTGGTTGGCCATGATGGCGGTAGCGAAACTTATGTTGCTTTTAAGATAAAAGACTGCGAAGAAGTTGGCTTTCGTTCATCGCTTATTCGGTTTGAAGATAATGTGACTGAATCTGAACTTCTTGCTAAGGTTGCTGAGCTTAATAACGATCCTGATTTGGATGGATTTATTGTGCAATTGCCTTTACCAAAGCACATTTCAGAGCAAAAGGTCATTGAAGCTATTGACTCTCGTAAAGATGTTGATGGATTTCATCCTGAAAATGTTGGTCGCTTAGTGCTTGGATTACCTGCATTTCTGTCGGCCACTCCTTATGGAATTGTTGAATTACTCAAACGATATCAGATTCCTACTTCCGGGAAAAATTGTGTTATTGTTGGTCGTAGCAATATTGTTGGTCGGCCATTAAGCATTCTGATGTCACAGAAAGCAGTTAATGCAACAGTTACTGTAGCACATAGCCAAACTAAGGATTTGGAAAAAGTGTGTGCAGAAGCAGATATCTTAATTGCAGCTCTTGGTTCTCCTGAGTTTATTAAAGCGAATATGGTAAAAGAAGGAGCTGTTGTTATCGATGTTGGAACAACACGAATTGAGGCTCCTGAGACAAAATCAGGCTGGCGTTTAAAAGGTGATGTGAAGTTTGACGAAGTGTCACCTAAGTGTTCATACATTACTCCGGTACCCGGAGGTGTTGGCCCAATGACGCGTGTTTCTCTTTTACAGAATACATTACTTGCTGCAAAAAGAAATTAATAAAAAGTATATTCCGGAGAAAAGGTGCATGGTATGCACCTTTTTTTGTTGAAGATTGTTCTTGTTCTTGTTTTATCTTTGTACGGGATTTTATAATTTTTAAAACTGATGGAAACCGGATTGATGCAATCAGTCAGTTCTTCCCGGAAGCTATGAAATACTATACCTCGAAATAAAAGTTGTATCTTTCGAAAAAAAAATGAAACGCCTTTTTAAATATTTTTTGCAGGGATTGCTGTTGTTGGGCCCTTTGGCTGCGACTTTATATACCGTATATGTGATGTTTAATTATGCTGATAAGCTGATTGGAGATCCACTAAAAGAGCATTGTAAATTAGACATTCCGGGTATTGGAATTGTTGTTTTATTCATATCATTGACCTTGTTAGGGCTTATTGGGCAGACAATTATAGCTCGTCCTTTTATCGCTTTTACCAGAAGGTTATTAAAAAGAGCACCACTTCTAAACGTTATCTATACTTCACTTCAGGATCTGTTTACTGCATTTGTTGGTAAAGAGAAAAAATTTAATGTTCCGGTAACTGTTTGTATGAATAAGGAAAACAATTTATGGAAGTTGGGGTTTGTAACCGAGAAGAATCTGGAAGAGTTTGGGATGAAAGGCATGGTAGCAGTATATTTCCCTCATTCATATGCTTTTTCCGGAGTATTATATCTTGTACCGGAAGATTCAGTAAAATTGGTCGATTTAAGTCCATCGGAAGTGATGAAATTTGTTGTCTCCGGAGGAGTGACCAAAGTAAATTAAAATTGATATGTCTACAGAAGTTTTATTGATGGGAGGCTTTTTGGCGTTGATTATTTCAGTCTTAATGATTGATTTGTTAGTCGTTGGCCGTAATTCCCATATAGTCTCAACCAAGGAAGCGTTAATTTGGAGTAGCATTTGGTTTGCTCTTTCAATGGGTTTTTACGTTTTCTTAAAGTTCTACGGACACTTACTTCACGGAATTTCGACTCCTGAAGAACTGTCAGCTGTCGCAAATCGATATGCTCCGGAATTGAGGTTTCATATGGCTGATTTTGAGGGAATGTTGGGAGAGTATCGGGAACATATGTCAATAAGCTATTTGACGGGTTATTTTATCGAGCAAACACTTTCGATTGATAATGTTTTTGTGATTTTGCTTGTTCTTCAGGGATTTTCTGTTCCTCAAAAGAACTATAAAACCGTTTTATTTTGGGGGGTTTTAGGGGCTATTATCCTGAGGTTCATTTTTATATATGCTGGAGCTGCTTTAATTCAGCGTTTTGATTGGATTCTATATGTTTTTGGAGCTTTTCTGGTATTTCAAGGAGTTAAGATTCTGATTAAGAGAGAGGATGAAGAAAAAGATCCTCACGATTATGCAATTGTCAGGTTTCTATCGCGATACCTTAATATTTCGAAGGAATATCATGGTGATAAATTTGCGTTTAAACACAATGCCAAAGTGTTTTTTACTCCTTTGATGCTGGTTTTGGTTTTGGTTGAGTTTACGGATGTAATCTTTGCACTGGATTCAATTCCTGCAGTATTCTCAGTTTCTCGTGATTGGTATGTCGTATTCTTCTCTAATATATTTGCCATTATTGGGCTGCGTTCGCTGTTCTTCTTGTTAGCTAATATGATTAGTAAGTTTCGTTTCCTAAATGTAGGAGTAAGTGTTTTACTTGTATTTGTCGGAGTGAAACTATTGGCTCATGTTTGGCTTGAGGAAATTGGATTTAAATCGATTTACTCGTTATATTTTATAGCCTTGACATTACTCTTGAGTGTTGTTTGTTCTATTTTTTTCCCAGAGAAGGAAGATGTTGTCAAAGCTTAATGTTTAAAAACTTTTCCTGACTGCATTTCCTGAAGTTTGCAGACTATTATGAAGGTAAACTATGGAGAATAAAAAATCAGCGAAAAAAGGCCAATCATTAATTCTTATCTGTGGAATTATTTTCGTAGCATTTAATTTGCGTCCGGCTATTACTGCTGTAAGTCCGATTATTAACTCAATACAAGGCTATTTCGGAATTAATAATCTGGAAGCCGGATTTCTGACAACGATTCCACTATTGGCTTTTGCCGTATTCTCACCCTTTGTTGCCGGGATTAGTCGTCGGTTGGGTAATGGTCTTACCATGCAGCTTGCTATGGTTGTTTTACTCGCAGGCATCCTTATCCGCTATATTGATCATCTGGGAATGATGTATCTGGGAACATTGATTATCGGAGCAGGGATTGCTGTGAGCAATGTTCTGTTGCCGGGGATTATTAAGTCCGCTTTTCCGCAGCGAATGGGACTTATGACCAGCATTTATACGACTGCAATGTGTGCAATGGCCGGATTAGCTTCAGGCGTTAGTATACCGTTGTCACAAGGTGCTGGATTTGGATGGCGAAATACCTTACTGATTTGGGGCGTTCTTGCCTTTGTCGGGTGTTTGCTGTGGCTACCTCAGTTAACTCGCAATAAACTGGAACTAAGTACCGAAGTGCGGTCTGCTGACCATTCGGTATGGCATTCATCAAAGGCATGGTGGGTGACTCTTTTTATGGGATCTCAATCTTTTTTGTTCTACTGCATTATTGCATGGTTACCTGCTATTTTGCAAAGTAAGGGAATGAGTGATCAATTTGCCGGCTGGATGTTACTGTTTGTTCAGATTATTGGCTTACCATCAACTTTTTTAGGCCCTATACTTCTCCTTCGGACGAACCGAAAGGAGCTAATCATGATTTTGGTTGGAGTAATGAATCTGCTTGGATTTGCTGGGCTAATGCTATTTGAACAGCCTGTTATGCAGATTATTTCAATTGGCATTTTTGGTTTGTCGATGGGCGCGAGTTTTAGTTTGGTTTTTGCGGTTATAGGTGTTCGTGCATCAAACTCACAGCAAGTTGCAGAATTATCCGGAATGGCGCAGTCTGTTGGTTATTTGCTTGCTGCCTTTGGTCCTGTATTACTGGGCTTTGTATTCGATCATACCGGAAGTTGGTTGATTCCTTTGCTTATTATTCAGTTGGTGAATGCAGGAATGCTTCTTGCGTCAGTAATGTCTGTCCGTCGTCTGTAATTTCAGAATCGGGATATGTAGAATTGAGGTCTTTTTTTAAAAGATAGATGCCTCCAATAAAAATGCCCAGAGCTATCAGAAAAACGATTCCATAAACCATCCAGTTATTGAATAATTCATAGAAGGAGTCAATATTGCTATCGGTTGTAAATGTTAATGTAAACACGAGTAGATTATTTGTAAAATGAATAAATATACCAGGTAGTAGTGATTTCGTTTTCCAGTATATCCATCCTATAAGAATTCCGATTAGAATTGCTCCAATAGCTTGCCATGGGTTTAAATGAGCCAGTCCAAAGATTACTGCCGACCAGATAATAGCCTTCTTTGGAGAGTAATTCTTTAAAAATCCTTCTAAAATAATCCCTCTGAAAAATAGTTCTTCCAGAATAGGAGCTGCAACTACAATTTGTAGGAATGAAAGAATATTGGGTTGAATAAATTTCAGCATATAGTCTTGGAAAGCATCTGGCATTGGAATTAAATTTTCCAATGGATCTGCCATGAAAGTGCCTGAAAATAGTATTAATAAGCTAATCAATAGTGTTTTGAATGTTATTTTGTTGAATTTCAGATGATAGTTAGGTTGGCCTGTCTTTTTAATTTGGCCTAATCCCGATTTGGTAAGAATTATAAAGAGTATGACATAAAGAATAAGATAACCGATGTTGTTGATGTACTTTTCGTCTAAATTATAGGCTTCTAAAATCATACTAATGATGCCAAATGGAATGCCTAGGAGAATAGTTGTCCAAATCAATTTTAGAATTAATCCAAAGGATTGTTTAATCGTTGGATAATACTGTTTGGGTATATCTGAATCCATAGTGAAAATTTTAAACGGTTAATGGTTTTTCAAATATTTCGTTCATGTTGTTTTGAATACAATTTCTTTTTTCAGAAACATTCCGAAGGATTCAACCGCTTGCTTAATTTTCATAAGTTCTTTGGACTCGTGTTCCCGAAACAAACTTGTTTCCAGCAGTATTTTATCTTTTTTTACGGTGCGTTTCCATAGCCCGCTTATCAGACCATTGGTTACTATTACAGGCCTGAAAACGCCGTTAAATGAAATTGCCCGTTGATGATTTTCATCTGTTATAACCGCACTACGGTTGCGGTAACTAATCAGATATTCATCGAAGGCCGGTAGCAAAAATACGGATTCTTGTATTAGGGATGCCGATTGATCTGTTGCAAACCAATAGGTGTTTCCGTCGGATAATTCAGAGCTTAAACTCGGTTTGTTTATTTCAACAACCCGTTTTGCCATACTAAGTGATAGCCCTGACCACCAGGCGAAATCCGGTATTGTTGCTGGTCCGTGACTGGAAAAGTATCTTTTCCCCAATTCAGCTAATGCTTCTTCTTTGGTAATGCTCTTGTGGTTTGGGACTCTGCGATCTAATAAGGCATGCGTTTGTTCTTTACCTTTCACTATTCCACTACAAATCAATCCATCTAATTCTGCCTGAAGCATCAGATGATACGATCTTGATGAATTCATCGAAATGCCATTTTGCTGCAAGATTTCACTTATTTCATCCCGAGTCATAAACTCTTCTTCAGTTAAGGCTTTTTCTAGTATTGTATATAAAGACGGAAGTTTGTCGTTGGTAAGTTCCAGCTCTTTTTGCCGGGCTTTTGTTTGTGATTTAATTTGAGGGGCAGTAAGTTCTAGTATCCAGTGTATATCGTCAGCAGAAACAAAATGCCAGGTTGGACGCATCAAATGAGTGCGAAGTATCTCACCTCGATTAAAGGCCGATTCAATCAATTGATCGGTAGCATGGGGGAGACGTAGTCCGATTGCCCATTTGGCCATTTGATAATCCTGAGCTTGCATTGCCCCCATCCAATTAACCAGTTCTTTTGCAGTTTCAAATTTTGTGTTTGCAATTTGCTGATTAGATAGGCGATATATGGGTGTTTTCGGGAAGTTTATCATTGATCTTAAAAATACAGAGTGTGTTTAATTTGATTCTAAAGTTGATTTTTCGACGTGTTTAAGAATATCATTTAATACATCGATTTGTGTTTTTTGCATATCCAGAAGCTCCTGCTGTTGATCCATGATAAAATGGTCTATTTTTTCATGAAGTGTTCTGATTTCCAATTCTGATTTTAGATTTATCATATAATCTTTTTTAGCTCTATCTCTGTCTTTTTCTTCCTGCCGATTCTGGCTCATCATAATTACAGGTGCTTGTAAAGCCGCCAGACATGATAAAATCAGGTTTAAAAGGATAAAAGGATATGGATCGAAACCTTTATTTACAAGCCAAAATATATTAAGGCTGATCCATATGAAGATAAATACGCCGAAAGATATTATAAAAGTCCAGCTGCCTCCAAAGGAGGCAACCTTGTCTGCAATCTTTTGGCCAAAAGTTAGAATCTGATGATCATCTCCATCTATTTTATCCGAGATCGTGGTGTTGTTGGTTAAAGAAGTCAGTACTGTCTTTTCCATATCAGACAGTTCTTCAATTTCTTTGTTCAGATATCCGGATATATTTTGTTCTCTGTAATGTTTTAATTCACTTCTGGATAGGTTACTTTCATGAGAAAAATGAGGATGATCTTTTTGTATTAAATTTAAAATAGAATGTCTGATTGTTTTTGCTGACACTCTGTCCGTAATTGGAAATTCAGTTTTCGAAATATCACTTCGGAATGTTTTCATATCTCTTCTGCTATAATTTAAGGTTGTTTTGATAGGAACATGAAACAAGATTCAAGCAAGTTGGAATGAGATCTCTTTATTGAAAATATTTAATTCAAAAGCTTATTTCTATTTCAACTTGCTATGGTTTCAAATATACAAAACATGAATTTGGTTTCAGTTTTATAAGACGATATTTTCCCTAATCATCAGAATGATGAGATGGAATAGGCAGATTGAATAAAGATCATTTTCATCTTCGTGGCTTGAGTTTCATTTTCTGACAGTTAGCATTTTGTCATAGATAAATCAAATGTATATCAGATGATTTTTTTTTCTTCACTTTATGCTCAGTAATAGGCGATTTTTGTATGATAGCATACATATTTTCATTTTCTTTGTGTTCGGTCAAACTGTATTTAGCTGAATATTAGATTTTATATGGATAAAATGGAAGATATTTTTCAAAAAATTGGCACAACCCAAACGCTGAGCCAAAAAATTGAACGGAACATTGAACGGGCTATCCGGGAAAAAAAATTGCCTATAGGTTCTAAACTACCTTCAGAACGTGAACTTTGTGAAATGTTTGCAGTTAGCCGTACCGCCTTGCGTGAGGCCTTGCGTCGTTTAAGTGCACGTGGATTAATTGAAATCCGGAAGGGGAGTGGGATGGTAGTTACCAATATCGACATGAAGGATGCTATTAGCTCACTCAACTTGTATTATGACTTGAAATTTGATGAAAATTTGATTAGTCAGATTATAGAACTTCGGTTGGCCTTTGAGCCGGAAATAGCAAAAATGGCAGCATTGAATCGTACTGAAGAAGATTTGAAAAATATGGAGGCTAATCTGGTCGAATTTGCCAAATGTAACCCGGATAACACTCAGCTTGAATCAGATATTGACAACCGTTTCCATTTGGCTGTTGCGCGGGCAACTGAGAATCCTTTTGTGATTGTAACCATGGAACCTGTGCATAATTTGTTGCCTCGAATGCGCAATTTTATTTATGCCAATATTGATGGTGAGAAGGAAATAACCTTAGGTTATCACAAAGAAATTGTAAATGCGATCAGGGAACGAGATGCTGATCGTGCATACGATAAAATGCAGGCACATCTGGATCGGAACATGAAGGTCTATAATAAATTCTTTAAACACTCCTGAAACTACCATAAAAAAGGCAACCATTCGGTTGCCTTTTTTATATCTATAGGGTTATCGATCAAGCTAAAATTTCTTTTACCTGATTGTAAACGTTCTGAGCTGTAAATCCTAGTTTTTCGTCCAGAACAGTGTATGGTGCAGAGAATCCAAATGATTCCAGACCGAATACTTTACCATCGGCTCCAACTAATCCTTCCAGATTAACCGGTAATCCGGCCGTCATGCCAAATTTCTTAACTCCGGCAGGTAATATGCTTTGTTGGTATTCTTTAGTCTGACTGCGGAAAAGTCCTTCTGAAGGAACAGAAACGATACGGCATTTTATGCCTTCTTTTTCAAGCAAGACAGCACCATCAACCAGTGTGCTTACTTCAGAACCACTTGCCAGTAAGATTACATCTGGAGTTCCAGTAGAATCGCTTATGATGTAGGCTCCTTTTGCAGCTTGCAGAGCTTCCGAATAACGATTGGTCTTTGCCGGAAGATTTTTGATGTTTTGACGTGAAAGAATTAAGGCTGTAGGTGTATCTGTGTTTTCCAGAGCCAGTTTCCATGCAATGGTTGCTTCTTCAGCATCAGCCGGACGAAGCACCAGCGTTGAGTTTTTACCATGATGGTTTTTCAATTTTTCCATCAGTCGGATTTGTGCTTCCTGTTCAACAGGCTGGTGAGTTGGTCCGTCTTCTCCAACGCGGAAAGCATCATGAGTCCAAACGTATTTTACCGGTAATTGCATTAAGGCTGCCATTCGAACGGCAGGTTTCATATAGTCGGAGAATACAAAGAATGTTCCGCAAACTGGGATAATTCCGCCATGCAGTGCCATCCCGTTCATGATACAAGCCATCGTTAACTCGCAAACGCCAGCTTGCAGGAACGAACCGGAGAAGTCACCTTTGGTAAATGCTTTGGTTTTTTTCAGGAATCCATCCGTTTTGTCAGAATTTGAAAGGTCAGCAGACGAAACTACCATATTTTCAACTCCGCTTGCAAAAGCAGCCAAAACAGTGCTTGAAGCTGCTCTGGTAGCTGTTCCTGCTTTTTGTTCAATCTTGCTGAAATCAAATTCAGGAGCAGATTTGCTGAAGAACTTATTCAGCTTGGCAGCTAATTCAGGATTTGCTTTTTCCCATGCTTGTTGAGCAGCTTTCTTATCTGCGGCCGCTGCAATCAGTTGTTTTTTACGAGCGTCAAACATAGCCTGAACGTCGTCGAAAATTACGAATGGGTTCTTTGGATCGCCACCAAGATTTAGAATTGATTTTTCATAAGAAGCACCAGATTCACCTAGAGGCATACCGTGAGTGGCACATTGACGTTCAAAGCTGGTTCCGTCTTCTTTCAACGCACCTTTACCCATGATGGTTTTACCAATAATCAGGGTTGGTTTTTCGGTTTCCGACTGAGCTGTTTTCAGCGCAGCACGAATCTGATCGATGTTATTGCCATCGATGGTGACAACTTTCCATCCCCAGGCTTCGTATTTTTTTGCAGTATCTTCTTTGGTAACATCCTTAGTTTCTGTGGATAACTGGATGTCGTTTGAATCATAGAACATGATTAGGTTGTTCAGTCCGAGGAAACCTGCGATTCGGCCGGCACCTTGCGAAATTTCTTCCTGAACACCACCGTCAGAGATGAATGTATACGTTTTGTGAGCCATCCATTCGCCAAAACGGGCAACCATAAAACGTTCGGAAATAGCAGCACCAACAGCCATTGTGTGACCTTGTCCAAGAGGTCCGGACGTATTTTCAACACCTCTGGTCGGATCAACTTCAGGATGCCCTGGTGTTGGACTTCCCCATTGACGGAAATTTGAAAGTTCGTCCATGGTGTAATTTCCATTCATCGCAAGAACAGAATACAACATTGGTGACATATGTCCCGGATCAAGGAAGAAACGATCGCGATTGATCCATTTCATGTCGCTAGGATCGTAGTTTAGAAACTCAGAATAAAGCACTGTTACAAAATCGGCACCACCCATCGCTCCGCCCGGATGACCTGATTTAGCCTTTTCCACCATAGCTGCTGACAATATTCGAATATTGTCGGCGGCTTTTGTCATTAGATTTTTTTCCATTTTTAATAATTTGACAAAATTAATTCGTTATGCTGGTACGGTATTGTCGTGTTAAGAAATTGATTTTTAGTCGTTAAATTAATCCGGAATGGACTTTTGCACCTGAAAATGTGGTTAACTCCTGAAAATCGTTGTCGCCAAAGATAGCAAATACACCTGTTTTTTTGATGTCTGTATTTCGTTTTTTAATCGAAACGGAGACTCTTTTGTGTGATTTAAAAGATGATTTATCTGAACCTGAATATTATTCGAAATAATATAATTTTGTAATGATGAAGTATTTGATAAATAAAAAATCTGAATAAAATCAAATTCGTGAAAATAGATTTATTTACTCCTCGCATATCTAAACATTATTTGCTTTTGGTTGCAGCTTTGGTTTGGACGTTTGCCGGCGGAATGTTGTTATTTCGTGGGTATTTGATGTTGTTGCAGAATCCTGAATATTTGTTAGTTAAACTTTTGGGCTGTTTGTTCGGCGGACTAGTATTTTTCCGGCTTGTGTTTCATAAAATCTCAGCAAAGCATATTTCAAGAATGAAAAATTTGTCTGGAGAAAGATCTTGTATGTTCGCGTTTTTTAATTTTCGAAGCTATTTTATGATGGCTGCTATGATCACCACCGGAATTATACTCCGAAAAACCGGTATTATTTCCTCTGAGTATCTTTCGTTGGTTTACCTGACCATGGGAATACCTTTGCTTACTTCCTCATTTCGGTTTTATTATGCATTTTTTAAATAGAGATTTCCTGATTACTATTCTTTTGCCTTCTGACAGGTTATAATCAGAGGGAGACTATTTTCCTGAAGTGGTTCACCCGCAAAACTTCCGTAAAATTCAAAGGCTCCAAATCCCGCATCCTTAAGCATTTCCTGAAGCTTACTTTGAGTGATAGCATAAAGTTTTACCGTATTTTTTATTTCTTGTCCACTGGGTTTAAGGGTGAGTGTAGTATTAAAATCAATTACATCTGAATCGTTCGTGAATTCATAGTTTCGTTCAAAGCGAACGTGTTCGTTTTCTATTATAGGAAGTGATTTGATAGGCTTGTTCAGAATGTATTTGTAATTGAGAATCTGAATGGTAAGTTTTCCTTCCGGAGCCAATGTCTTAAATGCTGCATTAATAAATGCCTGAATATCTTCATCGGTAAGTAAATGAACAAGGGTATTTCCAAAGCAGATGATGGTATCAAAGAACGATTCCGGATATTGCTGATCAATAAAACGCATGTCCAGCTTTCCAAAAACAGGAAACATGACTTCTTCAGATTTTGTGTTTTGAGCTATTCTGATCATTTGATCATCGAAATCAATCCCCCAGATCGGAAACCCAAAATGAGCCAAGGCAAATGCCAGATCACCTGTAGCACAACCAACATCCAGAACCCGAGCCCCGTTGTATGGAAGAACCAGCCGTAGAAAATCAATTTGTTGTGAATTCAACGGGAAAATATGCTGATAGTGGGTTGCGATGCTGGTGTAAAAAGATTCGGTCATAAAGTAATGTTTTGTATGTGGGTAATTATTCAGGGTATTCAATTCGTACATGGTAAATGTTAACCAGTTTTTCAAGCAGTGTGCTTTTCATGATACTGATCTGTTGTAAAGTCAGATCGGCATGTATCAGTTGGTTCGATTTTATTTTTTGTTCGACCATTGTTTCAATCAGATTTCGGAATGAATCAATTGTTTTTTCTTTTAGACTGCGGGCCGCAGCTTCAATTCCGTCAATAATCATTACTACCGCGGTTTCTCTACTTTGAGGAAGTTCTCCGTGATAGGTGAATTTATTTATATCGATTTCAATTCCTGGATTCTCGTTGCGATACATTTTATAAAAATAGTTTGTCTGAGAAGTTCCATGATGTGTTTTTATGAACGAAATCAGAACTTCCGGAAGTTTGTATTTTTGTGCAAGTTGTTCTCCGTAAGTGACATGATTGATAATTATCTCAGCACTTTTGATGTGATCAATACTGTCATGAGGATTCATTCCTACCGCTTGGTTTTCAATGAAATACTCGGGGCTTTTGGTTTTTCCAATATCATGATACCAGGCACCTGCGTAGGCCAAAAATGGATTCCCTCCGATTCGGTGAATCACAGCTTCAGCCAGATTTGCTACCTGCATGGAATGTTGATATGTTCCAGGAGCTTCTTCAGCCAGTTTTCGAAGCAGTGGTTGGTTGCTGTTGGATAGCTCAATCAGAGTGACATCAGATACGAATCCAAAAACATACTCAAAAACATAGATTAAGGGAGATGTCATAAAGATGAAAAAACAGCTAATCCCGAACCATTCCATTGCTTTCCAGTTGATTGTGGCAAGGCTTCCTTCCTGTACCAAAGCCATTGAAATATATACAATAGCATAGGTCAGAAATACTGCAAAAGCCGAGATTACCAGATTTGAACGTTTGTGTAGCTTGTTTAGGCTGAATACTGCAATTATTCCTGCAATCAGCTGAAGGCTAATAAATTCGTAGCTATTTGGTGCAAAATATCCGATTAGAAGCGTAGCGATCATTAGGGCAAATATTGCGGTTCTTGAGTCGAAGAAGATGCGGATCATTATAGGTAGAATAGCCATTGGAACCATATAGATATTCAACGATTTCACTTTGGTTGTAAATCCGGCAAGGAAAATCATAGTGACAATCATCAGGATGATAAATGATAGCTTTCGTTTGTGATTGAATAATTCTCTGCGATAGAACAATAAGTAAAGAAACATAAGGGCTATAAATGCAGAAATGATAATCAGCCGACCTACAATAACCAGAAAATATTCCATGTTATCACCTCGTTTGGTCTCATAAGCCTGTTTTAGTGATTCCAGAATCAGGTATTTTTCCTGACCGACCAGGTCTCCCTGAAAGATGATTCGTTCACCAGCCTGAACCATTCCTTTTGTGGAAGAAAGCTTATCCAGAAGCTGCTTCTTTTCATTCTGGTTGAACTTGATGTCAAAATATAGATTCTCTGTTAAAAATTCACTCAGATCAATTTTTTGAATAAACTCAGCATAAGATTTTCCGGTCAATTTTCGAATCGAATCGTTGAATCCCAGATAAGCTGATTTTATGGAGAAAAGCTTTTGTGTAGGTGTTTTTTCTGCTTTATTTCCCTTAACAACTAAAATGACGGATTTCCCTTCCAACTCATTGAATGATTCAACTGATTGAGGCAAAATTCCAGTTTTGTAAATATTGCGAAGAATTACCGGCATTTTTCGATAAGCATCGGTTGTCAATAGCGAAGGAGCCGAGCTTGCAAGTTTTGAAAGTGCATTGGTGAATTCACTAACTTTGGAATTTTCAATTAAACTATCGAGCGAGAAATAGGGAATATATGTCTTTAATATCGAATCATTCTCGGTTTTAATTTCAATATCAGTCTTTAAAATTGCAAAGTTGAAAGGTGCGATTAGTGTTTCATGTCGCCATGGACTTCCTTTCTGAAACTCATATTTAAAGCGGCTTTCACCCGGGAATACCCAAAAAATTAAACCAATACCAGCAAGAAATACCATTACCAGATAAAACAGGTGGTAGGATTGATTGAGTCGGGTTAATAACTTTTTCATAAATTATGGATTTAGAAAACTTTCGCAATTTAGAAAGTAACCGCGAAGTTATATCTTTGATAAATTAAAAATACTAAAATCTTCGAAGTAATGAGCATTTCAATGAATTAACCGTAGTGGTTGATGTTTCTGAAATGTAAATATCTCCGATAAATTTGTCGCTTATGAACTACGGAATATCAGGTTTAAGTGTCATTCCTGTGCGCAGGGAACCTTCGGAACAAAGTGAGATGATTACCCAAATCCTTTATGGTGAGCATTTTATTGTACATGAGATTATGCTTGGATGGGCACATGTAACGATGGCGTTTGATGGTTGCGATGGCTGGATTGATATGAAAATGATAACTCCGTTGTCGGAAAGAACTTATAACAAGATTGATAAATCGCCATTTGCGGTTAGTACTGATATTTTTAATCTGATTCAGCTGAATGTAGAACAAACCATGATGATTGTTGCCGGAAGCACACTTCCTTGTTGGCGGCATTATCTGAAACAATTTTCAATTCAGCAGGACAATCTTCGTCATTCCGGAAATTTTACTTACCGAAAACCTGCAAATGCCCGAAAATTGATTATTGATCAGGCGTTGAAGTACTTTAATGCTCCATATTTATGGGGCGGACGTTCTCCTCTGGGAATCGATTGTTCCGGTTTAACGCAGATTATATATAAAATGGCAGGTTATGCTCTTCCCCGGGAAGCTGGTCAGCAGGTTCATTGTGGAACTGCTCTTAGTTTTGTTGAAGAATCAAAACCCGGAGATCTTGCTTTTTTTGATGACGAGGAAGGTTCCATAATTCATGTTGGAATTATGTGGGAAAAGAATAAGATCATTCATGCGTCGGGGCAAGTCAGGATTGATAATGTTGATCAGTTTGGAATTTATAATGTTGAGAGCAAGCGCTATACTCATCAAATGCGAGTGATGAAACAGATCATTAAAGACTAAAATTCACATGTACACCTATTCCTATCCACGTCCGGCGGTAACCGTTGATGCACTTTTAATCAGCAATCAGAAAACGGTTTTGCTGATTGAACGGGGACGAGATCCATATCAAGGGAGGTGGGCCTTGCCTGGAGGATTTATTAATATGGATGAGTCGCTTGAACAAGCCTGTCAGCGGGAGCTTGAAGAAGAAACCGGTTTAAATATTGAGGGCTTGAAACAGTTTAAAGCATATGGCGCAGTTAACCGGGATCCCCGGGGACGAACAATTTCGGTTGTCTTTTATGCTTTTGTTAACGAAGAATTGACTGTTTGTGCCGGTGATGATGCTGCAAATGCTCAGTGGTTTAAGCTAGATAAGCTTCCGGAGCTGGCTTTCGATCATCAACAGATTATTGAGGAATTTAGGAAAGAATTTTTAGGGTAACAGCTTGCTAAAAACAAAAACTGCCAGCAATCAGCCGGCAGTTTGTATATCAGAAACGTATTTCTTTTTAGCTTATTCGAAGCTGCTTACTCCTGCAACTTCAGCATTTTTATCTACTTTTTTAATTAATCCCTGAAGTACTTTTCCCGGACCAATTTCAGTAAACAATGTAGCACCATCAGCAATCATATTTTTTGCTGTTTGAGTCCAGCGAACCGGAGCGGTTAACTGTGCAATCAGGTTTTTCTTAATGGTATCCGGATCAGACGTTGGAGCTGCATTTACATTTTGGTAGATGGGGCATGTTGGTTTTGAAAAAGGAGTTGCTTCAATCGCAGCAGCCAGTTCTTCACGTGCCGGCTCCATAAGAGGAGAGTGAAATGCACCACCAACAACGAGTTTTAAAGCACGTTTTGCACCTTTCGCGGTTAATGCTTCGCAAGCCTTGTCAATTCCAGCCATTGATCCGGAAATAACCAATTGTCCAGGGCAGTTGTAGTTAGCCGGTACAACAACTTCGTCGATTGAATTACAAACTTCTTCAACGATTTCGTCTTCCAATCCAACAATAGCAGCCATAGTCGAAGGTTCTTTTTCGCAGGCTTTCTGCATTGCCTGAGCACGTTTTGATACAAGACGTAATCCATCTTCAAAACTTAAAGCTCCGTTGGCAACTAAAGCTGAAAATTCACCTAAAGAATGTCCGGCTACCATTTCCGGTTGGAAATTATCAAGTGTTTTAGCCAATAATACTGAATGTAAGAAGATTGCTGGCTGTGTTACTTTAGTTTGTTTAAGGTCTTCTTCAGTACCTTCAAACATGATGTTTGTAATATTGAAACCTAAGATTTCATTGGCTTTTTCGAAAAGCTCTTTTGCTAAAGGTGATTTATCGTACAGGTCTTTACCCATTCCGGAGAATTGTGCTCCCTGTCCTGGAAATACATATGCTTTCATTTTTCTTTTTTTTTGAATTATTGCGGGCAAATATAATATACTTTTTTCACTCTGGTATTTTTAGGTCTCAGGGAAGGTAGATTGCCCCGCCTGAGTGATCATGAATGGCACCGGTTACAGATCTTAAACAATTTGTTTCCTCTCGGAGTCGCAATACTCCTAAAAATGCAAAGACAATAGCTTCTTTGAAGTCGATAATCTGAGTCGAAGGAATGATTGTTTTGTGTTTCGTTTTTTCGCTGAATAACTCGATCAGGAATACATTGTGAGCACCTCCTCCGGTAATAAGAATCTGACCTTTGGGGTGATTTTCCACTGCTTTGTAAAGCTGATCGCTAATGTGTTCGTAGAGTGTTCGCAAAATATCAATCGGGCTTAACTGAAAAGAATTGATCAGTGTCAGAAATTCCTTCTCGAACCATTCGCGTCCGAGTGATTTAGGACCTTCCTGCTGGTAAAAATCAAGTTCGTTTAGCAGAACCAGCAATTCATCGCGAACAGTTCCTGAACGTCCCATATTTCCATCCAGATCATATTCATATCCCATTTCTTTGGTGAAATGGTTTAGCGCCATGTTTGCCGGACAAATGTCAAAAGCTTTTCGCTCGTCATTTTCACGGAACGAAACATTGGCAAAACCGCCCAGATTCAGACAAATTGCATAATCGCCAAAAAGAAGCTCATCTCCGATAGGGACTAAGGGAGCTCCTTGTCCTTTTAATGCAACATCCATTGTTCGAAAATCGCAGGCTGTTGGAAGTCCACATGCAGCTGCAATTGAAGCTCCATTTCCAATCTGTAACGTTAAGCGCATATCGGGTTGATGAAAAATGGTATGACCGTGTGAAGAAACTAAATCAGGTTTTTCGGGTAAATCGGAACAAAAGTCTAATATTTGTTTCCCAACAAATTTTCCGTATTCATTATTGAGCAAAGCAAAATCAAGAGCATTCAGTTCAGCTGCCGTTGAAAGTTTATGAACCCATTTACGCGAGTATGTAATCGTTGTGGATTTTAGAATTTTAAAATTCCACGTCGGGGCGCAGGTAAATTCACATGCAACTAAGTCCAGACCATCAAGCGAGGTTCCAGACATACAACCGATGCTGATATATTTTTGCATTACTTGTAGAATTTAGCGTTGAACGTACTTGTATTGCCTTTGAAATCAGTAACAGAAAAATCGACGACATGATTTTTGTTGAACTGAAACCGCTTCTTATCAAACGTATAACTGATTAAATTGTTTTTTGCATCGTATTCAAATAAAACCCAGTGACCATCAATTGTTCCGCGGAACGTGTCGATTCCGGAGAGATTATCGGTTACTTTAAAGCTTATAGCGCTTGTTTCGACCGTAGATTTTTTACCGGGGATACTTAGCAGCGTGATTTTGGGTGCTGTAGTGTCAACAGCAATGGCATAGCTACCCAGAACCCGGATATTTCCTTCAATCCATCCATCAACATATTTTCCTGTAGCTGAAAAGATTCTTCCTGTTGTTGGGTCTATTTGTGCAAGCATTGCTTTATCCTGTAACTGAACCGGTAAATTGGTGGCTTTTATTCGAAGCGGACATGCAAAATGCAACGGGACATATGGCGTGTGAAGCTGATATACCGGAGAGTAAAACTTCTGAATTGCAGGACTTTTTTTATAAATGAAATCGATGTTGTTATAGAGTGCTCCTTCTGGAATCGTAAAAACGATATCGTCATCTTTGACATGGTTTTTATGATTGTATTTAAATAGTTCTCCTTTAATTTCTCTGGGTGAAATTTGAATATCTTTAGCTTCGACTTGAAATTCTAAATTTGTGGTATTCCCATAGGCATCAGCAACTTCATATTTTACCTGATGTATTTTCCCATCGGTGGCCTTGAAGATGCCATTCTTTTCAATCGGGTCATAAATACTTAATTTATTTCCAGGTTCCATCCAGGTTCGGTAAAACCGTTTTCCTGTTCGGAGAGCATACTCATAATCCATATGAGAATTAATATATCTCGATTCATCCAAAACATAGTCGTCCATGGAAAATGAATAGATCAATTCGTTATCAACGGAAAGCTTAATCGAATAAATTCCACATTGGTTGGCATTGCCATCAAGCAGATCAATCGCCTGAATTCCAAATCCGATTTCACCGGAAACAGGAATAACCTGTTTGGTTTTTAGCTGATATTCATTTCCTGATAAAATAGTCTCGAATCTTTGTGATGTCTGTTTCCCGGCTACACTTGCATTATTCGAAATCGGATAGACCATTAATGCCTGTACAACGGGTTTGATTTTATCTTTTACCGGCATGTTAAACAGCAATGGATTCATCATGATCTGTTCTTTGGTGCGCCTGATCTCAAAATGTAAATGTGGACCTCCGGAACTTCCGGCATTACCACTTTTCGCAATTTGTTCATCTTTGGCTACCGAAATCATTCCTTCCGGAACAACCTGATCGATTGCAAATACTTCTTTTTGATATTGGAGGTTGCGAATGTATTCTTCAATTTTAGGTGAGAAACTGCTAAGATGTCCGTAAACAGTACTGGTTCCATTGGGATGATTAATGTAGAGAACATTTCCATAACCACTTGGCGAGATTGCTATTCGTGAAATATATCCTTCAGCAGCAGCATATACAGGAATTCCGATTTTCCCTTGAGTTTTAATGTCGATTCCTGCGTGAAAATGATTTGGGCGGAGTTCTGCAAAATTTCCGGCCAGAAAAATCGGAATTTTTACTGGTACATTGTAATAATTTGGATCAATTGGCTTTAGTGGCTGTGAAAAGACCGTCATTCCGAATGAGAGAATAACCAAAGTGTAAAAAAGATGTTTCATTAGATAGTTTTCTGTATTTGAACGGCGAAATTATAAAACTTATCAAAGCAGTAGACCGAATAGTTGATTTGCATAAAAATGAAATAATATGATCTCAAATTTCATGTATTGGGCAAAAATGTTAATTTTGTCGAAGAAACAAGCCCAATTGTCGGATTTTGTTTCTTTTTGAATTGTTTTTGAAGTAAAAAAATGCAACTGGTTTTCGTGTGAAGGTGAACTGAAAATGACTGATCTGGAGAAAAATTTATTGATTGATTTGAGATCGAAGGTGAAGCAGATTATTGCTAAACACGAAGCTCTTAAGCAGGAAAAGGCCCAACTTTCTGAAACTATTGGGATACTGGAAAAATCCGTAAATCAACTACAGAAGGAAAATAGTTTACTGGAACAGAAGTACGAAAATCTAAAGTTAGCAAAGATGATGCTCGCGTCTGAAGATGATTCTAAAGATGCAAAAAACAGGATTCAAAAGTTAGTGCGGGAAATTGATAAATGTATTGCTCTTTTAAACAAGTAATACACAGATAAATGGCAGAGAAGCTTTCTATAAATATTAAGATTGATGGACGTACCTATCCATTGAAGGTCGACCGGGAAAACGAGGAGAAGTATCGGAAAGCTGCCAAGATAATAAATGATATCGTTCTTCAATATCGTCAAAGGTATCAAACGAGTGATTCGCAGGATGTTATTTCAATGACTGCATTTCAGTTTGTACTGAAGACTATTGAGCTTGAAGAAAAAGTCGATCAGTCGCCTTTTTATGACGAGTTGAATAAAATTGACGAAGATTTAGGCGAATATTTATCATCGAGAGAATAAATTTTATCATAGAATCAAAAACCCGCATTTTTTATTTAAATTCCAGAGTTCATTGATTACTCCGGTTTTTGAGTTAAAAATGCGGGTTTATTAGTATAAACAAGTTTAAAAAATAACAAATGGAGATTATATATTTGATTTCAGGCTTTTTGGGCGGCGGAACGATCTCATATTTTATGTGGGATAAAGCTCTTAAAAGCAAAAAACGCAAAATAGTTGATGGAGCTGAAGCCGAAGGTGAGGTTATCAAAAAGGATAAAATTCTTCAGGCTAAAGAAAAGTTCTTCCAATTGAAGTCTGAACATGAAGAATATATCAATGAAAAGAATACCAAAATCAATAATTTTGAGACGAAGATTAAACAGCGGGAAACGGCAATTAATCAGCGCAGAGAGGAATTAAACCGTCATATCAAAGAGTTTGAAACTTCAAAACATGAAGTTGATGTGATTCGTGAAAACCTTAATAATCAGCTTGAAATTCTGGAAAAGAAGGAATCCGAAATTGAGAACCTTCATCGTCAACAGGTTGAAAAACTGGAAGTGTTATCCGGAATGTCGGCAGATGAGGCAAAAGCTCAGTTGGTTGAATCATTGAAGAATGAGGCAAAAACAGAGGCTATGTCTTACATCAACGAGATCATGGAAGAGGCTAAGCTCTCTGCAAATAAGGAAGCAAAGAAAGTGGTTGTTAAAACCATTCAACGTGTTGCTACTGAAACTGCTATTGAAAATTCAGTGACTATTTTCCATATTGAAAGTGATGAAATTAAAGGACGTATTATTGGACGTGAAGGTCGTAATATCAGGGCTTTAGAGTCTGCTACCGGGGTTGAAATTATCGTAGATGATACTCCTGAAGCAATTGTTCTTTCAGGTTTTGATCCGGTACGTCGCGAGATTGCCCGTTTAGCTTTACATCAATTAGTTACTGATGGACGTATTCATCCTGCTCGTATTGAGGAAGTGGTTGAAAAAGTACGTAAACAGGTTGAAGATGAAATTATTGAGACAGGAAAACGTACGACAATCGACCTTGGGATTCATGGATTGCATCCGGAATTAATCCGCATGATCGGTAAGATGAAGTACCGTTCTTCTTATGGCCAGAACTTACTACAGCACTCTCGTGAAGTTGCAAACCTTTGTGCTATTATGGCTACCGAACTTGGGTTAAATGCCAAAGCCGCTAAACGTGCAGGTCTGTTACACGATATTGGCAAAGTGCCGGATGAAGAACCAGAATTACCACATGCAGTGTTAGGTATGAAGTTGGCCGAACGATTCAAAGAAAAACCGGATATCTGCAATGCAATTGGTGCTCACCACGACGAAGTGGAAATGACAACTTTGCTTGCTCCTATTGTTCAGGTTTGTGATGCCATTTCAGGAGCTCGTCCTGGAGCTCGTCGTGAGGTCGTTGAGTCTTACATTAAACGATTGAAAACATTAGAAGAACTCGCTCTTTCTTATCCGGGTGTACTGAAAACATATGCAATTCAGGCCGGTCGTGAATTACGTGTAATTGTTGGTAGTGACAAGATTGGAGATAAAGAATCCGAACAATTATCATTTGATATTGCAAAACGTATTCAGGATGAAATGACTTATCCAGGTCAGATTAAGATCACAGTAATTCGTGAAATGCGTGCAATTAGCTATGCCAAGTAGTTATTAAGTTAACTTCAAAATAGATGAGAAGGCTATCTGGAAACGGGTAGCCTTCTCTTTTTTGTTCAAGCGTTGATATCTTGTCGTTTGGATAAAATTAACATTGGTGTCATTTTTTTTACTGATTTCTTTGACGCTTCCGTTTTTAGCTAGTTTTGTTTTTTAACCTTATGAAAATGGCAATACGGTTCGGGAAAATAAAGTTTATTATTCAAGCAATATTCATTACAATTTTCGTGAGTTCATGCGATTTATTCGAATACCAACCTTATGATACTCCGAATAAAGAAGGACTTTCAGATATCAATAATCTCAATATTGCAAAGATTTCAAAAAACGATAATGAAAATGATACTATTCGTTTTGTTTTCACTGGTGATACTCAGCGATGCTATGATGAAACTGCCGATTTCGTAAAAGATGTTAATAAGCATTCAAATATTGATTTTGTCATTCATGGCGGAGATATCACTGATTTTGGTATGAGTAAAGAGTATATATGGATGAATGATATTCTACACGATCTGAAGGTACCATATGTTGTTTTGATTGGTAATCATGATGTTGTTGGGCAAGGGAAGGATATTTATAAAGCCTATTTTGGTGCCTTAAATTTTGATTTTACATTCAGAAAGACTCGGTTTATTTGCTTAAATACGAATGCCTTGGAATTCGATTATGCAACTCCGGTTCCTGATTTTGACTTTATGACTAGTTTTCTGAAAGATACAGCTGGAGTAAAGCAGACTATCGTTGTAATGCATTCTCCGCCGCTTGATGATCAGTTTAATAATAATGTGGGCTTGATGTTTAACTATATTATCGAACGTTACAAAGGTTTATTGTTTTGTCTCAATGCCCATCGGCATATTCTTAGCGAAATTGACTACTATAATAATGGAATCATTTATTATGGCTGTGATGATATTGCAGGACGTAATTATCTTTTGTTTACGGTTATTGGGAATAAATATTCCTATCAGGTTGTAAAATTTTAGTAGCTGATTTATGAAGAAGTTCTGTACACTAGCTTTGTTTTTTATTTTGCTGTTTATTTATGGAAACACTAAAGCGGAATCTCTTCATGATCGCAAGCTTGCCCGAATGCAGCGTAACTGGAATAATCTGATCCCAAAACAATCAAAAGTTCAGTTTGCTGGCTCTATGGGTATGTTTTCCTTTGGTACTGGATGGTATTATGGGAAAAAAAATCAGTGGGAGACCGATTTGTATTTAGGTTTTATTCCTCATCTTAATGGGGGAGAAGGGCATCCAACTATTACGATCAAGGAAACATTTACTCCATTTCGATTACCGGTAAATGATCGCTTATTCTTTGAACCATTGACATCAAGCATCTATATCAATAAGATTTTTGGACAGTACTTTTGGAGCAGATTACCTGAGAAATACCCTGATAATTATTATTTCTGGGCTGTAAACACGCGATTCAATGTTTCTTTAGGACAGGCAATCTCTTTCCGGTTGGGAGATAAACTTTTGGGAAAAGACTTATCCTTATTTTATGAGTTTAATACGAATGACCTGTATGTAATTAGTGCGATTGGTAATAAGATCATCCAATTAAAAGACATTGTAGGTTTGTCGTTAGGAATAAGATGCCGGTTATTTTAATCTTGCGATCCTTTGTTTTTTCTTAAAAAGACAGAAAAGGCAAGAATGGACTTCTTTTCGTTAATAACAGCAGTATTCTTATTTCGGAACCATAGTATCGATGAAGGAATATTTGCCAGAGAAAAGCCTAAAACAACAAGCAGAAAGAACATGTTGTTATTTCCTAATACATCGATAAAACTAAATGCAAAAAGAATAATCAGTGCATTTATGCCTATGATGATTAAACTTGATCTTAGGTGACTTCCGGTTAGTAATAAAACCTTGTGATGAATATGGTTCATGTCCGGTGTAAATGGCGATTTGCGTTGACTTAAACGAATTGCAAAGACTCTTAACGTATCAACTATTGGCACAATTGCAATAGCAAAAGAAATTGCAGGTAATCCGTGAGCAACGTAATTTGTTGCAGGTACAAACTCATTAAAATGAATGGTCAGTATGGCCATGATCGTTCCCAGAATAAGTGATCCGGTATCGCCCATGAATATTTTGTTGGTGTTTCCAAAGACATTGTATAAGAAGAATGCGGATAGACTTCCTACAACGCAAAAACAGGTAATCGCATATAGTTGATCGCCAGCATTTAAAAACCATATTCCGTAAACCATGGCGATAAGTATACATATACCGGACGAAAGTCCGTCAATTCCATCAATCAGGTTTATCGCATTAATGATTCCGACAATGGCAATAACCGACAGAATTAAGCCAAAAGCATAGTTGATTTCATTTAATCCCAGAATCCCGTGAAGATTTGTAATTCGGTAGTGCCCCAGAATAACAAGATATAAGGAAACTAATACCTGTAGAAGAAGCTTCTTTTTTGCAGCAACGCCTAAAATATCATCTTTCAAGCCGATAAAGAACATGCAAAGTGCACCCAGCGACATATATTTCAGTTCACTGGTGTTAAAGCTATCCAACGAGATTATTTGGCTGGTTCTAAATCCGGCATATATAGCAATTCCTCCCAAAGTTGGAACTATATGCTTTGTTGCAGAACGGTGATTGGGAACATCGAATAATTTTTTTTCAATTGAGATCTTAATGATCGTAGGGATCGCAAAAAAGACAATTGTAAAGCTTATTGCCAGGCTCAAAAAAATATTTAACTGAATAAGCATAATCATTATTTATATGGGATCGAAGATAATATTTTTCTGTTTTCTGTTGACATAAGTAAGCGTTGAACTGATAATAAAAAAGTTGAATTGTTCGAATTTTCTTGTGAATGGTTAAATTTTGCATGTGAAAGCATCATTTTTTTTAGGATCGTTGAATTTCGTTTGCGTTGGATCCTAGATCAAAAAGTAAGGCCGTCTCCAATCAGAATTGGGACGGCCTTACTTTGATGTGATATCTTTTTATTTAAAAGTCCAGTAATTTACTTCAGCTGAAGTTTCTTCATCGGATTCCTGAAGCCAGTATGCCGGAGTTACTCTCTTGCCTGATGAGCTTTTCAAATTCCGTTTGTATACATCAATAACCGGATTGAAAAGCATGTCGGTTACTCCGATGTTAAATGTCCCGGATTCTCCAACTTCAGCGACATTTACGGTGTATTTGTTGATCTCAAGTAGTCTTTTCAAAAATTCCATGCGTTTCGGGGAAACTCCTTTTTCGACCACAGAGCAGCGAGTTCCGTCAATTTCTTCTATGATATGTTTTCCTTTATTGAGAGCCATTTTTAAGGTCGTATTAATTTAAAAACAATTTACTGATACTTCGGATATATTCGAAGATTCCGCTGGCAAAACCGATGATAAATACACCTGAGATGCACAACACTAATGCAATCCGCATGGTGTTTGAACTCCGGAATTCAGGAATAGGTTGTTCGTTCTTTTCTATAAAGATGGCTTTTATCACCAGCAAATAATAATATAGAGAAATGGTTGCATTCAATACGGCGATCAAAACCAGAATATAATAACCGCTTCCGGCCGCAGCTGTAAAAAGGAAGAACTTTCCGAAGAACCCAGCAATTGGTGGAATTCCAGCCAATGAAAACAACGAAATAGTCATCAGCAGGCCAAGTTTAGGATTTGTTTGATATAATCCCTTGTAGCCTGAAATCGTCTCAACACCCGAGGCATTGTGAATTGCAGCAACAACGCCAAATGCTCCAAGGTTGGTGAACACATAAACAAGTACGAAATAAACAATTGCAGTCATTCCCAGCTCGCCGGCACCCAGAATACCCAACAGGATAAAACCAGCCTGGGCAACTGATGAAAAGGCCAAAAATCGTTTGATATTGTTCTGACGCATGGCAAACAGGTTACCAATGGTCATCGTGCATACAGCCATGGTGTAAATCATAGGTTTCCACAGTTCAACAATATTTTTAAAAACTGTGAACAGAACGATGCTGAAAATAAATGCTGCAGCACCTTTCGAAACGACTGAAAGGTAAGAAGTCACATTGATTGGAGCCCCTTCGTAAACGTCGGCTGTCCAGAAATGGAAAGGCACCAACGATATTTTGAACCCCATTCCGCTAACAAAAAATACAAACCCAAGAGCAATAAGTGCGTTTGGTTCGACTTTAGTTGCAATATCAGCAAAATAGATTGATCCGGTTGCTCCATATAACATTGAAACGCCAAAAAGTAGTATTCCTGATGAAAGAGCCGAAGATAATATCAATTTTAGACCAGCTTCAGCAGATTCGCTTTTATATTTATCGAAGGCAGCTAAACCCGCAATTGGAATAGTAGCGGTTTCAAGTCCAATGTAGAATGTCAGAAAGTCACCAGCCGAAATCATGAAGTTCATTCCAATCAGAGTTGAAATGGTAAGTATGAAGTACTCACTGATTTTGTCCAGATTTTCTTCTTTGCGAAGCCATCCTTCAGCCTGTAGGAAGATAATAAGAACAGCCAAATTCAGAATGTTTTTCATGAACATTGTCAATTGGCTTGATTGGTAAGACCCACCGAATAATGTACCGGGTTCTCCGGGAATAAATCCAATGATAGTTACCAGTGCAAAGATTCCGAGAGTAAACGGAATAATGCGTGTCTTGTTTTTAGCACAAGTCGAAATTTCAGCGATTAAAACAGCTACGGCAGCCAGTGTGAGTAGCATTTCGTGTCGCATAAGTAGAAATTGTCCGAGATCCATATTTTTCGGTATTTGAATTCAGGTTAAATTAAAAGGGTATCGCCGTGGCGAGTTTTGCAACAATTGGCTTTAAACTGGCCGAGATAACATCGGACAACCAAAGTGGCGCAATACCAATGGCAGCAACAGCCAATACAAGTGTAACAGTGCTCAGTTTCTCGTACCATTTGGCATCTTCCAAATCGGCATGATGCTGATCTTTCAATGGGCCAAGAAGTAAAATTCCTACGACTTTCAGAATATATACCGCAGTAATAACGATCGAAGAAGCAACGATTACTGTAACTACGCGGTGAAACATATCCTGATGTTGGAATGATCCGACAAAAACAGTCATTTCTGCTACGAAACCGCTTAATCCGGGAAGACCCAATGAAGCAAATCCTGCAATCATATATACTACTGCAAGGAATGGGATTATTTTCATTAAGCCACCCATTTCACGAATGTCACGGGTGTGGGTACGTCCATAAATCATCCCAATCAAGGCGAAGAAAAGGGCAGTCATCAAACCATGAGAAATCATCTGAAGGATTGCTCCGTCCATAGCTGTTTGATTCATCATCAGTAAAGCAAAAATTACCAATCCGCAATGGCTTACCGAAGAGTAGGCATTGATGAATTTTAGGTCGGTTTGCCAAATGGCACTGAAAGCTCCATAAACTACACTGATCGTTGTCAGAATAATAAAGATCCATGCCATTTCGTGAGCGGCCTGAGGCATCAGGAACATGGCAACACGAAAACATCCGTAACCTCCAAGTTTCATCAATACCCCGGCATGAAGCATTGAGACAGCAGTTGGCGCGGAAGCATGACCATCAGGCGACCAGGTATGGAAAGGGAACAATGCTCCAAGTATTCCAAACCCAATAAAAGCGAAAGGAAAGAAGAAGCGTTGTGCCGCAACAGGAATATTTATTTTGGAGATTTCAATAATATTAAAAGTAAGTTGGCCTCCACCAGGAGCTGAATTGTAATAAAGACCTAAAATACCAACCATAATCAAGGCAGAACCTGCCATCAACATCAAAGTCAGTTTCATGGCCGATTTTTCTTTCGGCCCTGTTCCCCAAAGACCAATAAGCAGGTACATCGGGATTAGCGCCAATTCGTAGAAGAGGAACATGGTAAACAGGTCGAGGGAAATAAAGAACCCGTAAACTGCTGTGACAAGCAATATGAGCGATATGAAAAACTCCTTTGTCAGGAATTGAAGTTCCCATGAAGCAAAAATACCTGCAAAAATCACAATTGAGGTTAGGCCAATCATGGCAACCGCAATTCCATCGACCCCGAAAGCAAAATGAATGTTCAAGCTAGGGTACCACATGAAGTCAGAGGTAAATAGCATCTCATGCATCATCCCGGTTTTTCGTGCAGCAAGATAAGCAAGCACCAGATAAACTGTTGCTATAAGTTCTACACCCATTCCGATTGCCGAAACGAGCCGGGCACCTTTATAATCCTTGGTAAAAAGGACTCCGATCATGGTGAGAACCGGAATTAAGACCAATAAAGTTAGAATATTCATGAGAATATGTTTGAAAAATTTCTACATCAAAAAATAGATCATCGAAAGGGCTAACGCTAAGGTTCCTGCAACAAACATAAATGCGTAATGCTGCAATTGACCCGATTGCATTCCTTTGATTTGATAGGATATTTTTTCGGTTGTCAAACCAATTCCAACCATGAATGCGTCGATAACATGCCGGTCGAACCAGGCAATTGGACGTGAGATATAGTTGAAGATGATTTTACGGGTTACGAAAAGATAAATCTCATCAAAATAGAATTTGTTATAAGTTGCAGTATATAATATACCCCAGCTTTTTGCCAGTTTAGCAGGAACTTCGCTTTCTTTCTTGTAAAGAATCCAAGCCATAGCGATACCAAATAAACCAATTAGCACCGATGGAACGGCTACCATATAGTTCATTTCTGAAGCAAATCCTATTTTGTCAGAAGTTACTAAATGGTGGAATGGAATATATCCGGCGAAAATAGAAGCAACGGCCAAAAACATCAATGGAATGGTCATTACCAGCGGACTTTCGTGTGGTGTGTGGTGGTAATGTCTGTCTTCTTTACCCCAGAATACGCAGAAATATAAACGGAACATATAGAATGCAGTTAATCCTGCAACCAAAAATTCAATGGCAAATAATAGTTTGTTGTGGTTTAATGCTGCTACCAGAATTTCATCTTTACTGAAAAATCCGGAAAGGAATGGAACTCCGGCGATAGTCAAGCAGGCAATCAGGAATGTAATGTGTGTGATTGGAAGATATTTCCGTAATCCCCCCATATCGTACATGTTGTTTGAATGAACTGCATGGATAATTGATCCGGCTCCGAGGAATAACAATGCTTTAAACATGGCATGAGTAAACAGGTGGAACATGGAAGCCATGTAGCCTAATCCTTCTTCACCGCCATATCCTGAAACTCCTAATGCAAGCATCATATATCCCAATTGAGATAAGGTCGAGAATGCCAGAACACGTTTAATGTCGTATTGTGTAATGGCGATTACCGCTGCAAAAAGAGAAGTAAATCCACCTACATAACCAATTATTTCCTGAGCGGCAGGAGCCTGAAAGTGTATAACCGGAAACATGCGGGCGACCAAAAATACACCAGCAACAACCATCGTTGCAGCGTGGATCAGGGCAGATACCGGAGTTGGACCTTCCATAGCATCGGGTAACCAGATGTGCAATGGAAACATTGCTGATTTACCGGCACCACCAATAAAAATCAGGGTCATTGCCCATGTTAAAGCTGAAATACCCAAAAAACTCATTGAGGCAGCACTTCCAAAGATTGCTGTCCCTGGTTCTGTCAATTTGCCGAAATCGAATGTTCCGGTTACAAACGAAAGAATAAGAATACCAATCAGGAAGCCTAAATCGGCAAAGCGGGTTACAATGAATGCTTTTTTTGAAGCAGCTACAGCCGAAGGTTTCTGATAGTAGAATCCGATTAAAAGGAATGAACTAACACCTACTAATTCCCAGAAGATGTACATCTGGAAAATGTTGGTGGCAATAACCAATCCAAGCATCGAAAAGGTAAACAAAGACAAAAAGGCGTAAAAACGTGCGAACCCAGTTTCGCCTTTCATATAGCCCAAACTGTAAAGATGAACCATAAACGAAATCGTGGTTACCACAACCAACATCATCACCGAAATAGGGTCGAGTAAAATGCCCATATTGATGTGAAGGGTATCGGTAAACCGTAACCATGTTGTTTCAACTGGAAGGATGGTTTGGAATCCTTCAGCATGGTTGCCGCTAAAGAAATAACTTCCGGCAGTGATCAGCGAAAGAGTCCATGAAATTCCCATTCCAATTGTGCCAATTACTCCGGAAACAATGGGTTTCCATTTCATTCCGAGTAGTCCGGTAATTAAAAATACTACCAGCGGAATCAGTATAATGAATACAGTATATGTATATCCTGTCATTGCTCTTAAATTTTAGAATTTCAATTCATTTACATTTTCAACTTCAATGTTCTGCATCTTACGGTAGATATTGATGATAAGAGCAATGGCAACCGAAGCTTCGGCGGCAGCAATACCAACAATAAACAACGAAAAGAATTGTCCCTGCAATTGATCGGGATACAGGTACCGGTTGAAAACCACGAAATTGATATTAACCGAATTCAGGATGAGCTCAGTGGCCATCAACATCGTAATCAGGTTGCGGCGAATAATAAAACCGCAAACTCCGATGAAAAACATAATCGTACTAACGATTAAAAAATGTTCGAGTGGAATTCCCTGGATCATATCTCTGTGTTTTTATTTTTTTCCTTTTTTGCAATCACAATTGCTGCAATCATGGATGCGAGCAACAAAATACTGATCAACTCGAATGGTAAAACATATCCGTTCTTTTCAGTGCTTAGCAATTGAGTCCCAATTACAGTCATATCGACTGGTAGCTCAGGATTTGTTGTGGCTTTGAAAGAGTGGGAGAGTATAGTTACCAGTGCCAGTCCGATTCCAATAGAGCCAGCTCCAATTCCCATCAGCAATTTTGTGATGTTCGGATGTTTGAACCGATGGGTAATGTGATGAGTTAACAGAATACTGAAAATAATGAGTACAACAATACCTCCGGCATATAAAGTGAGCTGTACTGCGGCCATGAACTGATAATTCAGCATAAAATACAATCCGGAAGTGGCAAGTAGAACGCAAAGCAGATAAACGGCTGCTCTCAATATTCTTCGGGTTGTGATCGACAATAGCGAACAAATCAGGATGATTCCTGCAAACAGGTAAAACATGAATACATTCATTACTTAGCCTCCTTTCTTAATTTTGAACCTGGCTGATTCAAAACTTTGGTGAGTTTATTCCGGTCAAATACTGCATGTTCGAATTTCTGACCAAAAGCCAGAGCATTCGAAGGGCATGATTTTATACACAAACCACAAAATGTACACATCGAAAGATGATAAATGTGTTTGTCGATCACCCTTTCCATTTTACCTTCCGCATTAGGTATACGATCGGTTATGATTTCGATAGAACCATTTGGACAGTTCATTTCACAAATTCCGCAACCCGTACAGGCATGCAGATTGTTTTCATCGTGAGGCATGGTGACTTCACCTTTAAAACGGTCTTCCATTTTTAGGGTTTTCCGGTTTTCAGGATATTGTTGGGTCACGATCTCTCCGGGGCTGAAAAAGTATTTTCCGGTTATGCGCATTCCTGCCCATAGCGAAGAAATACCTTTAAACAGGTCGGTAAAATATTTTGCTATACTATTCATCGTGGTTAATTGTTAAAAATGCCAACCCATCAGTACGATGAAGGCGATTAATACAATGTTGAACAAACTGATTGGTAACAGGTATTTCCATTCCAGGGTTAATAACTGGTCAATTCTCAAACGAGGGAATGTCCATTTAAACCACATGATTATCAAAATGATAAAGAATGTCTTTGAGAAGAACCAAATAGCAGATGGGATATAATCCATGATTTGGTTAAATCCATCCAGATTTCCAATGTGGAAAGGCATCCAACCTCCCAGAAACACGGTTGCTCCTAATGCAGAAACAATAAACATGTTCATGTATTCGGCCAGGAAGAAGAATGCAAATTTAATACCTGAATATTCGGTGTGAAACCCTGCTGTTAACTCTGATTCAGCTTCAGCTAAGTCGAAAGGGCCACGGTTGATTTCTGCCGTACTTGCAATCAGGAAAATAATGAATGAAATGACTGCTGGAATGTGACCTTTAAAGATCCACCAACCATTAGCCTGGCTTTCAACAATTCCTGAAAGTTGCATTGTGCCTGCAAACACTACAATAGCAAGCAGTGAGAGTCCAACTGAAAGTTCGTAACTTACAATCTGAGCACCACTTCGCATGGCACCAATCAGCGAATATTTACTATTACTTGACCAACCAGCCAGTAAAATACCAATAACGCTAAGTGACGAAACTGCCATAATATAAAATACACCTATATTGAAATCCATTGCCTGAAGTCCTTTTGCATACGGCAACGCAGCCATCGCAAGGAAAGAGCAAATGATAACAATGTAAGGTGCCAGATTGAAAAGCAACTTATCTGATTTGCGTATCGGGATTAACTCCTTCATCAACAGTTTAATTAAGTCGGCAATGGTCTGAATAATTCCATATGGCCCAACACGGTTTGGTCCAACGCGGTTCTGAATGAAGGCACATACTTTACGTTCGAAGTAAACCAGAAAAAGTCCAACCAATGCGTACATCAGCAGGAACGCGAGTCCAACGAGAACCATTTCTGAAAAGATGACCATCCCTGACGGCATCATTCCTGATAGCCAGGTATGAATGGCTCCGGTAAGAGTCGAAAAATCGTAGATGTTAGATGACATATTTGTATTCATTATCGGTCAATATCAGGGATTACTAGATCGAGTGAACCGCTGATGGCTATCAGGTCGGCAATTTTATGTCCGGCAGTAATTTCATTCATCACGAATAAATTACTGAAGTTAGGAGTTCGGAACCGCATACGTAATGGTGATTTATTTCCATCACTAACAGCATATACTGCAAGTTCGCCACGGGCTGTTTCTACTCTTTTGAAATATTCACCGGCAGGAAGCTTGATGATTGGTTTCATCTTAGCGGTGAAGTCACCTTCAGGAATATTATCAACGAGTTGTTCCAGAATACTTAGTGATTCCCACATTTCGCGCATTCTGACTTTGTAGCGTGCAAAAGTATCACAGCCTGTTTCCAGAATTTCGTTGAACTGTACTTTGTCATATGCTCCGTATGGTGCAATTTTACGAATATCGCAGGAGTAGTTGGAACCACGACCAGAAGGTCCGGTAACGCCATATGCAATAGCGGTTTCTTTACTCATATTGCCAATTCCGATGGAACGGTTTTGGAAAATTACATTACCGGTCAATAACTGGTCGTATTCCGGCAGTTTTTTCTTGAAATAGGTAATGAATTCTTTTATTCGCTTTTGGAAGTTCGGATGAACATCGTGCATCAATCCTCCAGGAGTATTAAAACTGTGCAATAGCCTTGACCCGAAAGATTCTTCGAAAATGTCGAGGATATGTTCCCGGTCACGCAATCCGTAGAAGAATGTTGTTAATGCTCCAAGATCCATTCCAAAGGCACTCCACCACAACTGGTGAGAAGCTAAACGGTTTAATTCATCCAAAATAGTACGGATGTATTTAACTCTTTCCGGAACTTCAACTTGCAAAGCTTCTTCAACCAGCATACAAACGGCTTCATTATTCATATGAGCCGAAAGGTAATCCATTCGGTCAGTCAGATGAATAATTTGCGGATAAGTATTTGCTTCGCACATTTTTTCAATTCCACGATGAATATAGCCAATGTGTGGAATCAGGTATTTGACGGTTTCACCTTTCAGGCAAACCTCAAACCGTAATACCCCATGGGTTGAAGGGTGCTGGGGACCCAAGTTGATGATGTAGTCCTCATTTTCCCCAATAATTACGTCTTTTATAATTTCTTCACTCATCATTTGAGTTTTATCGTTCAATGATATTTACTTCGTCGCGGAAATCTTTGCGTAAAGGGTATCCGTAGTCGTCTTCCAGGAAAAAACGTTTCAGGTTTGGATGGTTATTAAACCGGATTCCAAACATATCGAAAACTTCACGTTCAAAATATTCAGCAGTTGGATATAACACTGTTAAACTATCAATAGCAGGATTTTCGCGATCTGAGATTATTGATTTTAGTACAAGCATGTGCCTAAAATCTGTTGACTCAAGATGATAAACGACTGTGAAATGAGTTGTGAAATCAACAGCAGTAAGGTCTATCATATAGTTTAGTGCTGTACGTTTATCTGATTTTAATTTCTCAGTCAGTGTAAATAGCTTTTCTGCCGGAACAATAGCTTCCAACAGTTGTGTTCCTTCCGAAAACTCCGCATCAGGTTCAAATCCCCTGATAATATCGGTTAATTCTTGTCTGTTTAGCATGTTCTGTGAGATTAAAGCAGCCTGTCGGCTGGATCTTCCTGTTGAAAAATTGAATCACCTTTGATTTTGCGCTGCAATTGCATAACGCCATACAACAATGCTTCCGGGCGGGGAGGGCATCCTGGTACATATACATCAACAGGGATGATATGATCGACACCACGCACTACCGAATAGGAATTGTAAAAGAATGGTCCTCCTGAAATAGCACAAGCACCCATAGCAATTACGTACTTTGGCTCTGGCATCTGATCGTACAATCGTTTGAGAATTGGAGCCATCTTGTGATTAATGGTTCCTGCAATAACGATCACATCGGCCTGACGTGGTGAAGCACGATAAACTTCAATGCCAAAACGGGCAAAATCGTGTCTTGGGGCTCCGGCAGCCATCATTTCAATTCCGCAACAACTTGTTGCAAAAGTGAGCGGCCAAATCGAGTTCGAAACCCCCCAGTTTAGAATACTGTCAATACTAGTCATAAAGACGTTTCCGCCTGACTTTTTTAAGAGTTCGAGAGATTCATTATCTTCAAACTCTTCATACTTCATAGATTTGATTTTTACACCCATTTCAAAGCTCCTTTTTTCCATGCATACAATAGTCCAAGACCAAGTATGAAGAAGAAAATAATGATTTCGACAAATGCCCTCATTCCGATGGCTTTCATGACTACGCCCCAAGGGAATAGAAATACTGTTTCAACGTCGAAAATCAGGTAAATAATAGCAAAAAGATAATAACCCACGTTAAACTGAATCCATGCAGGTCCTTCGGAAGGAATTCCACATTCATATGGTTCAGATTTTACAGGATTAAATGACTTTGGTGCAACAAGGGTTGAAAATATAATTGCTCCACCTACTAGGATTAAAGCAACTATAAAAAAGAGAATTAAAGATTCGCTTTCCATATCATTAATATTCTGGATGGTTTATAGGCTAAAAATGCCGGTGCAAAAGTAATTTTTTTCGCTGTAGTAAGGTCTTTTTCAGAAAAAAAAAATTCTATCTTAAATTAAGTGAAACACTTATGGCGAATACGTATAATTTAAGTATTCCTTTGTGTGAGTGTTGTGTCTGGATATTAGGTTGTTGTGTATTTGTTCTGTTTTTATGGAACAACAACGATAACAGCAGGATATGTTTTAACAGCAGCGATTTCGTCTTTTAGGTTTATGTTTTTATCAGAGCCTTTTGGCGGACTCGAACCGCCGACCTGCTCATTACGAATGAGCTGCTCTACCAACTGAGCTAAAGAGGCAAAGTACAGAACCCATAAAAAAGGGTTCTGTTATAAAATAATGTGTTTATTCTTTCGAAAATTCCGGAATTTGTGTGGTGTTGTATTTGCCAGCTTTTAAGTTTTCCCTAATTTGGTGGAAAGCTTTTATGGTATATTCAACATCTTCTATGGTATGCATTGCCGTAGGAATCAACCGAAGCATAATTAATCCTTTTGGAATTACTGGATAAACAACAACCGAACAGAATACATTGAAGTTTTCACGCAAGTCCATAACTACATTGGTTGCTTCTCCGACACCTCCCTGGAAATAGACAGGTGTTACCGGTGAATTGGTAGCTCCCAGATCAAAACCTTGATCTTTTAACCCTTTTTGGAGTGCATTAACGATAAACCAAAGTTTTTCACGTAATTCAGGTTGTGTGCGCAAAAGCTCAAGGCGCTTTAATGAACCAATAACCATCGGCATTGGTAACGACTTTGCGTAAGTCTGAGAACGCATGTTGTAACGTAAGTAGTTACAAATATCTTCGTCACAGGCGATGAAAGCTCCAATGCCAGCCATTGATTTGGCAAATGTTCCGAATTGAAGGTCGATTTTATCAGAAACGCCAAAGTGTTCTGCGGTTCCAGCTCCTGTCGGTCCCATTGTTCCAAAACCATGAGCATCATCAACAAGAATACGGAATTTAAACTCGTCTTTGAATTTAACGATTTCATCTAGTTTGCCAAGGTCTCCGGACATTCCGAATACTCCTTCGGTGATTACTAAAATACCTCCACCTTGCATATCCGCTAAGCGTTTTGCTTTTATCAACATTTTGTGGAAACTTTCCATGTTGTTGTGAGCATAAACAAAACGTTTTCCCATATGCAAACGAATACCATCCATGATACATGCATGAGATTCAGAATCGTATACGATTACGTCATTACGGCCACAAATCGAATCAATAATGGAAATCATACCCTGATAACCGAAGTTCAACAGAAAGGCATCTTGTTTGCCAACAAATTCAGCCAGATTACGCTCCAATTCTTCGTGTTTATTGGATTGTCCTGACATCATTCTGGCTCCCATTGGGTAAGCCATACCCCAGTCAGCTGCAGCCTGAGCATCAGCTTTTCTTACTTCCGGATGATTAGCAAGCCCAATGTAATTGTTCAAACTCCACACTAAAACTTCCTTTCCTCTGAATTTCATTCGGGTACCGATTTCGCCTTCCAATTTAGGAAAAGCGAAGTATCCATGAGCCTGACTCATGTATTGACCCAGGCTTCCCATGTTGCTTCTCAGTTTTTCAAAAATGTCCACTTTGATCTGGTTTTTAAATTAGCAGTGCAAAAGTAATTTTTTTTTAATAAGACTGCAAATTTGTTAATTTATACTAAACTGAATTGTTTTCTGAATAAAACATCCTATTTTTCGTCCCTGAAAATTAGATAAAAATGTATATTTGCGCCATGTTAATGAAATTTAGAAATTTAGCTTCAATTGCCCTCGTTTCGATACTATTTTTTAGTTCGTGCAGCGATTACAGTAAAGTTGTAAAAAGTACGGATTACGAGTTTAAGTATAAGAAGGCCCTTGAGTACTACGAAGGAGGGGAGTATGTGCGTTCGTCAACGCTCCTGAAAGAGCTTATCAATATTGTTAGAGGAACCAGTCGGGCTGATAAAGTATATTATTACTTTGCCAAGAGCCAGTTTGGATTGAAAGACTATATGATGGCAGGGCATTACTTTAAGTCTTTAGTAAAAGAATTTCCGCGAAGCGAATTTGCAGAGGAATCGCAATTTATGGTAGGGTATTGTTTTTATCTGGATTCGCCAAGTGTACGTTTAGATCAACAGGTATCACAGAATGCGATTGATGCATTGCAATTGTTTATCAACTTGTATCCTAAGTCAACCCGGTTAGATGAAGCGAACCGGTTGATTATCGAAATGCGTGATAAGTTGGTTTATAAGTCTTATTTAAGTGGTAAACTGTATTATGATTTGACAAATTATAAAGCTGCTGTTGTTGCATTGACATCTTCATTGAAGGAGTTTCCGGATACCAAATATCGTGAAGAATTGATGTACATGCTATTAAAAGCTAAATATTTGTTAGCAATTCGTAGCATTGAAGAAAAAAAACATGAGCGTTTGAGTTCTGCTTTGGATGAATATTATACCTTTGTCGACGAATATCCGGATAGTAAGTACCGGAAAGACGCTGAGAAATATTTTACAGCAACGTCAAAGTTGCTAAATTACAAATCGGATTCAAATAATAATTAGTATGGATTTTAAAAAAATAAAAGCCGAATCTACTACCATTTCAAGAGATTTGAGGGATTTGGAAAATCGTACAGGAAATGCTTATGAAACTGTGATGATTTTAGCCAAACGTTCCAATCAAATTGCTTCTGAAATGAAAGAAGAGCTTAGTTCGAAATTGCAGGAGTTTGCTTCATACACTGATAATTTAGAAGAAGTGTTTGAAAATCGCGAACAAATTGAGATTTCTAAATATTACGAACGTCTGCCAAAACCAACACTGATTGCTTATGAAGAGTTTATAAACGATCAGATTTACCACCGAAACCCTGCAAAGGAAAGCCGAAACAAAGAATTGTAATACAAATCTTTATGAGGTTATCAGGAAAACATATTGTTCTCGGAATTACCGGAAGTATAGCTGCCTACAAGGCAGCTATACTTTTAAGAGGACTAGTGAAAGAAGGTGCCGAAGTTCAAGTTGTAATGACTCCAGCGGCAAAGGAATTTATTACTCCGGTAACGATGTGTGCTCTTTCCGGGAAACCTGTTGCTTCGGATTTTTTTACTGCTAATGATGGTACCTGGCATTCACATGTCGATATGGGGCAGTGGGCTGACTTATTATTGATAGCTCCTGTCACTGCAGCAACAATTGGAAAAATGGCTCATGGTATTTGCGACAACCTTCTGGTGACAACTTATCTCTCTGCAAAGTGTCCTGTAATGTTAGCTCCTGCGATGGATTTGGACATGTTTCGTCATCCGGCCAATCTTGCTAATCTGGAAATATTGCGTTCTTTTGGAAATCTGATTATTGAACCCAGTGAAGGTGTTCTTGCAAGTGGTTTGCATGGAAAAGGAAGGATGGAAGAGCCTGAAAATATTGTAGAAGAAATAGTCGGGTTTTTCAGTCAAAAAAAAAAATTACTGAATAAACATTTTCTGATTACCGCTGGTCCCACTTACGAAAAAATTGATCCCGTTCGTTTCATCGGAAATCATTCATCCGGGAAAATGGGCTATGCAATAGCTAATACGCTTGCTGATTTTGGGGCTCGGGTAACTCTTGTTTCCGGGCCTGTTCACCTCAAAAATACAAATCCGGCAATAAAAATTATTCCTGTTCTATCAGCCAACGAAATGCTCGAACAATGCTTGTCAGTTTTTCCGGAGGTTGATTGCGCGATAATGTGTGCTGCTGTGGCTGATTTTACTCCGGAGCATTGTTCGGGTAGTAAATTAAAACGAGGTGATGATGATTTGATAATTCGGATGAAGCCAACCAGCGATATTGCCGGAGCTTTAGGACAAGCCAAAACTGCAAAGCAACTGTTGATTGGTTTTGCTCTTGAAACGAATGATGAATTGTCAAATGCTTACTCCAAGCTGCTCCGAAAGAATTTGGATCTGATCATTTTAAATTCGATGAATGACGCCGGAGCTGGATTTGGAGTCGATACTAATAAGATAACAATGATTGACAAAAACAATAAACAGACGTTTTTTGAGTTAAAGTCAAAGACCGAAGTCGCAATTGATATTGTTACTCGCATTGTTGACGAAATGGAGAAAATGAATTAGTTTTATCACTTTCCAGTTAAGTTACCAACCTTATATCAAAAATAAATAGACGGCTTACGATTGAAAAATATAGCTATGAAAAAAATATTTGTACTGTTTGTTTCTGTTTTTGTGTTGATTAACTTGGTTGTAGCTCAAGAGTTAAGGTGTAATATTAGTATCTCTGCAGCAAAATTGCAGAGTGCAAATCGTACGCTTTTCGAAACAATGCAGTCTGATCTGTACGAGTTTATGAATAACCGTAAATGGACGGATCATCAATTTCGTATGGATGAACGAATTGAGTGTAATTTTTTTATAAATCTGGAAGAACAGATTTCTTCGGATGAGTTTAAGGGAAGTATACAGGTTCAGTTGCGCAGACCGATTTTTAATTCATCGTATGAATCGAATGTGTTGAATATCAAAGATAATGATTTCGATGCAAAGTACGTTGAATTTCAGTCGCTGGAGTTTGATGAGACTTCGAATAAAGATAATCTAACCAGTATTTTAGCTTATTATGCATATATTGTTTTGGGTATGGACTATGATTCTTTTTCTCCGGAAGGAGGAACTGAGTTTTACCAGAAAGCTCAAACGATTGTTAACAATTCACAGAATATGCGTGAAAAAGGTTGGAAAGCCTATGAAAGTGAGCGAAACCGATATTGGCTGGTTGAAAACCTTTTGAATAAGTCGTATTCAGGGTTTAGAGCTTGTACCTATGAATATCATCGTCAAGGGCTGGATTTAATGGCTGATAAGGTCGAGGAAGGCCGTTCTGCTATTGCAGAATCCTTAAAGAATATTCAGAAAATATTCAGGACTCGTCCTTCTTTATATATTCTACAGGTATTCTTTGATTCGAAATCTGATGAGCTTGTGAATGTTTTTTCGAAATCGTTTCCGGATGAAAAAAATCGTGTTTCTGTTATCTTAAATGAGTGTGATCCTTCGAATGGTACTAAATACGCAAAAATACTATCATCGAGTACCAACTGATTTGAATAAAGGTTTAATTTAGGGTCAAATTTGATTTGTAATAAAATTGTTTGATCTTTTAATACCTAAAACCCTGTGTTAAAATCACTTTCAATAACCAACTACGCATTAATCGATTCGCTTGATGTTGATTTTGTTGGCGATCTAAATATCCTTACCGGTGAGACTGGTGCCGGAAAATCAATCTTATTGGGTGCTATCGGTCTGATCATTGGACAACGAGCCGATTCTTCGGTGTTAAGAAATAAATCAGAGAAATGCACTGCTGAAGGAATTTTTGATATCCGGAATTATAGTTTAACTGATTTTTTTGATGAGAATGAGTTGGATTATGAAGATATCACCATTCTTCGGCGTGAAATAACACCACAAGGAAAATCCCGGGCTTTTATTAATGACACCCCGGTTAATGTTAAAGTATTGCATGATCTGGGGTTGAAGTTGATTGATATCCATTCTCAGCATCAAAACTTAGAACTGAATGAAAAACACTATCAGCTTCGATTAGTTGATTCGGTTGCAGAAAATGAAAAGTTTTTGAAATCTTATTCCTCCGAGTTCAGAAAGTACACTTCACTGCAGGAAAACTTAGATGAAACACTCGATAAGGCTGAGCAGTCAAAAAAAGATCTTGACTATTTTGAGTACCAGTTTAAACAGCTTTATGAAGCAAAATTAGTCGAAACTGAGCAGGAAGAACAAGAATTGTTGCTCGAAAAATTAACTCATTCCGAAGAGATTAAAACTGTATTTGGTCAGATCTATCAAGCTTTAAGTGAAGAAGAACGTTCGGTTATTGCTATAGTGAAAGAAAATCTAAATGCTATCGGGAAACTACAAAATATTCTTCCGGAGGCTGAACAGATCTATAAGCGTTTGGAGTCGGTTTATATTGAATTGAAGGATATTGCTTCTGAAGCATCCGTAATTGAAGACAGAACGGCGAATGATCCGGAAAAGATTATTCAGATCAATCAACGCCTTGATTTGATATATTCGCTTCAGCAAAAGCACCGTGTTTCTTCTGTTGCTGAACTATTGCAAATACAGGCCGAATTTGAATCAAAAATACAGTTAGTGAGTTCTTTCGAACAAGAAATTGATCGGTTACAAAAAGAAATTCTCCAGCAATGTGACCTCTTGGCAGAACAGTGTGCGGTTATAAGTCAACGGCGGAAGAATGTTGCCTCAGGAATTGAAAATCGTGTTATCGAAGTTCTTCAGAGCGTAGGGATTCCTAATGCTGCGTTTCATGTTAAATTTGTTCCCCTTGCCGATTTTAGCTATGCCGGACTTGATGAAGTTAATTTCATGTTTACGGCTAATAAAAATCAGGAATTGCAGGAAATCGGGAAGATTGCATCTGGTGGTGAGATGTCGCGAATGATGTTGGCTATTAAAACGCTGATTAGTGATGCACGTTCGTTGCCAACGATTATTTTTGATGAGATAGATACGGGAGTTTCCGGAGAAGTTGCTGTTAAAATGGGGCAGATTTTAGAGCGAATGTCTAAAACCATTCAGGTTTTAAATATTACCCATCTTCCACAGATTGCAGCTAAAGGGAAAAATCATTATAAAGTGTATAAATTTGACGATCAGGATCGAACATACACTTCCATTAAAAAGCTTACTGATCAGGAGCGTATTGAAGAAATTGCGCAGATGGTAAGTGGTGAAAAATATTCTGCTACAGCAATCGAAACCGCAAAAGAATTATTGAGATAAAAGGGATCATTTTATGGTTCTTGGTATGTTAAAGGCCATAAAATGATCCTTAAATCTTCGGGTTTTATAATCTGTTTTCCAGAATCAAACGAGTTTCCAGTGCACCAATATTTGCTTTTTCTCCAAGTTTAGTACCTTTTTCTTCAAATCGGATGCAAATTTTGTCAATTGTGTCCATAGACACGTTGTAATCTGATAGTCGGGTAGGAACACCCAGTGATTCAAAGAACTCAATAGTCATTTGGATCGTTTGATTAATTCGTTCATCTTCAGATCCTTTTGTGATTTTACAGACTCGTTCGCCTAGCTGGATAATTTTTTCTTTTTTCTGACTACGCATGATGTGCATGATTCCAGGTAGAACGATAGCCAAT
>Ga0302286_10000271_pt1 | contig 43428 bp, 31 predicted proteins | sample III_Fen_E2_3_FD_198765 | JGI IMG/M metagenome (GOLD analysis project Ga0302286, IMG submission 198765) | Peat permafrost microbial communities from Stordalen Mire near Abisko, Sweden - III_Fen_E2_3 | ecosystem: Environmental > Terrestrial > Soil > Wetlands > Permafrost | place: Sweden: Abisko...
TCGGCACTGATCATAGGGAAATATTTTTGTTATATATTTAAAAATCAGATACTTAAATATAAAAATTCTCCCTATGTTCTCCTATTATTTCTGCTTTTTTTTACATCGAACTCACGTTAATTAGCGGTTGTGGTTATTTTTCTGCGTTTGGTACTGACCAAAACGTCGGACTATTTTCGATAAATACAACAGGAACGTTGGTAATAAATGATTTTAGCCAGCGCGAGCAATATTCCATTCCAGCTTCTTCAGAGGCAACATGCCCGGTAATAATTGCAGCTTTCTTTAAGCCCATCATGGATGCATCGCGCACATATTGATAGGTTTCCCATTCTGTGGCTTCTCCGATTACAATAAGCTCAGTCGATTTGTCCGACAACACATTGATGTGGGCACGGGAGCCACATGCTCCTGCCGAAAGAGCGACATTGGTAAACTTCATCCCGGGATCACCAATAATGCGTAATTGGCTTCCTTTTAATTTTTGCTGAAGTTGAATTGCAAAATCACGAACCGTTTGTTCTTTGAAACGGAAGCGTGGTTCGAGGCTATCAATTTGATTCTTCTTCCATCCTAACTTTTGGATCATCCCTACATCAATGCCGTCGGGAGATGTTCTGTGCCAGTGGTCGTGGAAACGGAGAATAATTAGTCCGTGCTTTTCAATGTATTCCAGCTTCTTCTGGTAAACCTGATTATTGCTCAGAAAATCAGCTTTATCAAGGTGATTGTAAAAGGTGGGTTCATGAGCGATAATAAAGTTGCAGTTGTTTTCTACAGCTTTTTTCAGTGTTCCCATGTCAGCAAACATACATACCGCAATTCCGGTAACCTTATTATCCGGATTCCCTGATTTGAAGGTATCAACAGTTTCCTGGCTCCATGAACAAGTCAGATGCTTTTTCATTTGTTCGAGTACTTGCCGGGCAGTTGTGTCCTGAGCGATCAGATTCTGTGATCCGGCAACTGAGAGTAAGAGAATGCAAAAATAATAAAGTGGTTTCATGAGTTTAATATTGTTTGATATAGGGGAATTTGTTTTTCAAAAGTAGAAAAAGGAACCGGATGTTGATTCTTTTGAAGTTTTATTCTGAAGCCATTGACCTTTTGTTTGGGTATAATACATCTGATTTTTACCTTTGTTTTCTTTCAAAACCAAACAACAATCTATGAATCATGAAAAACTTCAAAAGAACTTTTATTCTTTTATTTTGTGCTTTTCTACTGATTAGCTGTAGCAACAAAGAACCCGAATGGACTGAACTTTTTAATGGGAAAGATTTATCTGGTTGGACGGCAAATCAAAATCCGGGTTCTTTTAAAGTGGAGAATGGTTTATTGGTTGCTAATGGACCAATTAGTCATTTGTTTTATACCGGTAGCTTAAAGAAAGGGATTTTCCGCAATTTTGAACTGAAAGCAATGGTAAAAACGGAGCCGGGGAGTAACTCCGGAATTGTTTTTCACACCCAGGAGCAGCCTTACGGGTATCTTTTGAGAGGATACGAAGTTCAGATTAATAACTCCTATGAACGTCCGGGCGACTTTCAGGAATTGAAGAAAACAGGAAGTATTTATGGAATCCGCAATGTGTATTATCCAACAGTGAAGGACAATGAATGGTTCGAATTGTCTTTTAAAGTTGTTGAAAATCGTTGTGAGGTTTTCGTAAATGGAACTAAGGTTGTTGATTACATTCAGCCCGAGAATCCTTACCGACCTAAAAATGATAAGCTGAAAGTTTTCAGTGTCGGACGTATTGCCCTTCAGTGCCATGATGAACTGAGTAAGGTGTATTTTAAAAGTATTCAGGTAAAACCTTTGCCAAGAGCGGAGAAATTCAAAATGCTGGTAACGAAGACATGGGACGATAAAATTACTAAGATGTGTTTGGAGAATTTTCCGGCTATCGATTTTCATGTACACTTGAAAGGTGGTTTGACCATTGCACAGGCGTGTGAGAATTCTATGAAACTGGGAATTAATTACGGAATTGCTCCTAATTGCGGACTGAGATTTCCAGTTACTAACGATGCTTCATTAACTGCCTACATGGATACTGTTCAAACGAAACCAATTTTTCGGGGAATGCAGGCTGAAGGACGTGAATGGGTTACTCTGTTTTCGCCAGAGGCTGTTGCTAAGTTCGATTATGTTTTTACCGATGGAATGACCTGGACTGACCATAAAGGCCGCCGTCTGCGTCTTTGGATTCCGGAAGAGACATTTGTTGATAATGATCAGCAGTTTATGGATGAGCTAATCAGTAAAATCGAAAGTGTCGTTTCGAAAGAGCCAATTGATATTCATGTGAACCCAACTTTTCTTCCGGCAGTTCTTGCATCTAGGTACGATGAGCTTTGGACTGATGCACGTATCGATAGGTTTGTGAAAGTTCTGGCTGAGAATGGAGTTGCTCTGGAGATCAATGCCCGGTACAAAATCCCGTCAGAAAAGATTCTTCGGAAGGCAAAAGCTGCCGGCGTGAAATTTACGTTTGGTACGAACAATACCGGAGCTGATTTGGGAACGCTCGATTATTGTTTCGAGATGAAAGAAAAGCTTGGACTTACCTATAAAGATATGTTCATGCCCAAAAAACAAAACGAAAAACCGGTGCTAACCAAGGGGCTTCCGGCAAAAATTACGGGGTGATATATTGGGAAAAGTTTTCAGTCTCAGTATTTCGTTTAATTCCTCTTGAGATTGGACTAAAAACAAAAAAGCAAGGTGATTTACCTTGCTTTTTTGTATGTTACTGAAAATTAGTATTCATCTTCATTAAAAAAGAAATCATCTTTGCTTGGGTAATCAGGCCAGATATCTTCAATACTTTCATAAATTTCTCCTTCGTCTTCAATCTCCTGCAAATTTTCAATAACTTCAAGAGGTGCACCACTACGAATAGCAAAGTCGATCAATTCGTCCTTACTTGCCGGCCAGGGGGCATCCTCAAGTTTTGAGGCTAGTTCAAGTGTCCAGTACATATTCTAAAAGGAATTAGGAGTGTTTGTATTCTGTTTTTAAACTTCTGCGAATATAACAAAAAAACGGATTGTGCAAGCGTTAATAAAAATTAATCGTTAATCTCTGGAAACCATAGTATTTCCGGTGCTTTTTGATCCATAGAAACCTTACGTGAAAGAACAAACAGATAGTCAGACAGTCGGTTGATGTATTTGATCAGATTTTGATCGATTGCTGTTTTTTCTGCCAGTTCCACAATTCTGCGTTCTGCTCTTCGGCAAACGGTACGGGCAACATGGCAAAAGGAGGATGCCTGACATCCTCCCGGCAAAATGAAGTGATTTAATTCCGGCAGAATAGTATTTAACTGATCCATTTCCTGTTCAAGCATTTCAATGTCGGTGGATTTGCACGGCAGTTGTTTTTTCATTGCAACAGCCGATTGATCACTCGCCAGATTGGCGCCGATTACGAACAATTTATGCTGAATTTTTTCAAGAACAGTATCGGTATGTTGATCTGTTTGCTGCGAACGAATGACTCCAATGTACGAATTTAGTTCGTCTACGGTGCCATATGCTTCAAGCCGAATGTCGTATTTTTTTACACGGGAACCTCCGATTAATCCCGTTGTTCCATCGTCTCCGGTACGTGTATAAATCTTCATAAAAATAGTTTTCTAATAAACCGGATTGGGATTGATGTGGTCGGATTCAATTTCACCATCTTTCAATCGGATAATCCGGTGTGCGTGTTCTGCAATGTCTTCTTCGTGTGTTACTAAAATGATTGTATTGCCTTTGCGATGAATTTCAGCAAATAGCTGCATGATTTCTTCAGATATTTTTGAGTCTAAGTTTCCGGTAGGTTCATCGGCAAGCAAGATACATGGATTATTAACCAATGCACGGGCAACAGCAACACGTTGACGCTGACCTCCGGATAATTCATTTGGCTTGTGTTCAATACGATCGGATAACCCTACTTCTGCAAGGATCTTTTCAGCTTTGAGAATTCGTTCCTGTTTTTTTATGCCGGCATAAACCAAGGGTAGCATTACGTTTTCGAGGGCTGTATTTCGGGGAAGCAGGTTGAATGTTTGAAATACAAATCCAATCTCTTTGTTGCGGATTTCAGCCAGCTCATCATCCGTCAAATGGCTGACGTCCTGGTTGTTTAGTTCGTAAAAACCACTGGTCGGGGTATCCAGGCAGCCAATGACGTTCATTAAGGTCGATTTTCCAGATCCGGACGCTCCCATAATTGCAACGTACTCACCTTTGTTTATGGTCAGTGAAACAGAGCGAAGGGCTCTGACAATCTGAGTTCCTACTTTGTAGTTTTTGACTATTTTCTCCAGTTTGATAACGGCTTCCATGGTATTGGTTCTAAGGTTTAAAATGAATTAGTTTATGATGAGTTCGGTTTATTACAACTTTGGAGTGTTAAATTTTGATAAAAACAAATCAGCCTTTGTAAAACTTCAAAAGTATGATTTTGTTGTCTTATTTTGATAAATTAGTCGGAAAACAATTTCATTTTGAATTAATGAGGTAAAACCATTTTTGAACACTTTCTCTATCTTTGTTGCATGTCAGAGTATCTTGATCAGGACATTAAATTTTTACCAGGAGTTGGTCCTCAGCGAGCCGAACTGTTAAAGAAGGAATTGAAGATTCAAAGCTTCAACGACTTGTTGTATTATTTCCCCTATAAGTATATCGACCGAACGAAATTTTATAAGATTTCGGAAGTAACCGGCAATATGCCTTATATTCAACTGAAAGGTTCTATTCTGCGATTTGAATTATCAGGAGAAGGAGCCCGGCAAAGATTAATCGCCATTTTTCGGGATGAATCAGGAAGTATGGAATTGTTGTGGTTTCAGGGAATCAAATGGGTGAAAGAAAATATTAAGGCAAATGTTGAATATGTTGTTTTTGGAAAGCCTTCTGTTTTTAATGGGAAGGTGAATATGATTCATCCGGAGCTAGAGCTTGCCGGGAATAAACCAATTACGACCGGAATATTTCAGGCTTTTTACAACACAACGGAGAAGATGAAACTGAAATTTGTGACAAGTAAAACCCTGAACAAATTTCAGTTTAATTTATCAGCTCTTATTCAGGGGAAAGTTTATGAAACACTTCCGGCTGCTTTGATCGGGAGATTAAAACTAATGCCATTGTCTGTTGCGTTGCGGCAAGTTCATTTTCCTGAAAATCCACATGTATTAAAAACAGCCATTTTTCGTTTGAAATTTGAAGAGCTGTTTTACATTCAACTTAAAATATTAAGCCTGAAACACCAACGCGAAGGCTCATTCAAAGGCTTTGTTTTTTCGCAGGTAGGGTATAATCTGAATACCTTTTTTAGTAACTATCTTCCTTTTGAATTAACCAATGCACAAAAAAAAGTGGTTAAGGAAATTCGGAAAGATATGGGGACAGGCAAGCAGATGAATCGTCTGCTACAAGGTGATGTAGGAAGTGGAAAAACATTGGTTGCCCTAATGACCGCTCTGATTGCTTTTGACAATGGTTATCAGGTGAGTTTGATGGCTCCTACCGAAATCCTGGCTAATCAGCATTATAATTCTATTCGTAAGATGACCGATGGCTTAGGAATTACTGTTGCATTATTGACCGGTTCTACCAAAAAAGCCCAACGTAATGTTATTCATGAGCAACTGGAAGATGGCCGGTTACAACTTCTTATCGGAACTCATGCACTAATTGAGGATAAGGTTAATTTCCAGAATCTAGGTCTGGTAATTGTGGATGAACAACATCGTTTTGGAGTAGCTCAACGAGCCAAATTATGGAAGAAGAATGAGTTTATTCCGCCACATGTGCTGGTGATGACTGCAACTCCGATTCCGCGCACCCTTGCTATGACGGTCTATGGTGATTTAGATGTTTCGGTGATTGATGAGTTACCTCCTGGGCGAAAGCCGATACAAACATTGCATTATTACGAGAACAGGCGGAAACAGGTATATGATTTTATACGCGATCAGGTCAATGCAGGTCGTCAGGTGTATATTGTTTATCCGTTGATTAAAGAGTCGGAAAAGCTCGACCTGAAAAATGTAGAGGATGGATACGAATTGCTGAAGGAGGTGTTTCCCCGTTATTCGATTAGCATGGTTCATGGCAAAATGAAACCTGCAGATAAAGATGCTGAGATGAACCTTTTTAAAGAAGGAAAAACGCAGATAATGGTGGCAACTACGGTGATTGAAGTTGGGGTGGATGTGCCGAATGCCTCGGTTATGATCATAGAAAGTGCCGAACGTTTCGGTTTGTCACAGTTGCACCAGCTTCGGGGAAGGGTTGGCCGGGGAGCCGAACAATCTTATTGCCTGTTGATGTCGTCATACAAGATTAGCAATGAAAGCCGGAAAAGGCTTGAAACAATGGTTCGAACCAACGATGGATTTGAGATTGCAGAAGTGGATATGCAGTTGCGTGGTCCGGGCGATTTGGAAGGTACGCAACAAAGTGGTATCGGTTTTTCTTTAAAGATTGCCAATCTTGGCCGTGATGGGGAAATTCTTCAACATGCCCGGAATCAGGCTGCTGATGTACTTGATGATGATCCAAGGCTGGAAAAACAGGAGAATCAGATTTTGGTCTATCACTTGATGAAAATGAAGAATACCGAATTTAACTGGAGCTCAATTAGCTAAATAGATACAGGTGACCGGAAAAGGGAGACCGAAGACGGGTGTCAAAATTCTGTCGTAGCAATAAAAGAAACCTGATATTCTTCAGGTAGGGCATTCAAATATTGATCTATATTTAGAACTTAAAATAATAGCATAAATGATGAAGAGAATAATCATAACAACAGGATTGATTGCCGTTTGGGCATTGGGTGTACAGGCTCAGAATGTAAGTAAAGGAAAGGTCATTACCGAAGAAAAAGGTAAAGGATTCTATTACGAATCGATTCTGAAAGATGTAACTGCGGTGGAAGAAAAATTGACGGAGAAAGAGCCTTTCAAACGTTTTGTAATGGATCAGTTGGGAATGGATTTACCGAACAATCCTTCGTTATATAAATCGGTCTGGAGTAATCCGACTCAATCGCAAGGAAACGCAGGTACTTGCTGGAGTTTCTCAACTACTTCCTTTTACGAGTCGGAGGTATTGCGTCAGCAAGGTAAGAAAGTTGAAATTTCTGAAATCTATAATGCCTATTGTGAATATCTGGAGAAAGCTCGTCGGTTTATTGAAAAACGGGGGAATTCTGTTTTTTCTGAAGGATCGGAAGGCAATGCACTGGCTCGTATCATGAAAACCTATGGGGCGATTCCTGCAGAAGCCTATTCTGGCCTGATTGACGGACGTAAGTTTCATAGTCATGCAAAGATGTTTGAAGAAATGAATGCATTTTTGAACTCCCTGAAAACTTCAAATGCCTGGAATGTTGAATATGGCTTGCAGACAATTAAATCGATTATGAATCATTATATTGGTGTTCCACCTACCCAATTTGTTGTTGATGGCAAAACTTATACTCCACAAACTTATTTGAAAGACTACCTGAAAATAAATCCTGATGATTTTGTAGAGATTCTTTCATACAAGCAAGAGCCATACTGGCAACAGGTGGAATATAAAGTTTCGGACAACTGGTGGCACAGTAAAGAATATTACAATGTCCCACTTGATGTGTTTATGGATGCACTGAAGAACTCAATTAAAAATGGTTATTCATTGAGTATTGGTGGTGATGTTTCGGAGTCAGGGTTTAGTCGCGAAACGAATTGTGCTTTGGTTCCCGATTATGATATTCCTTCAGCATATATTAATGATGATGCCCGGCAATTCCGGTTTTCAAACGAGACGACAACCGATGACCATGGCATGCAATTGATTGGTATACTTGAAAACTACAAAGGACAAGGTAAAGATTGGTATTTAATAAAAGATTCGAGCTCTGGTTCGCGGAATGTTGGTTCTGCAAGTCCTGCTTTTGGGTATTATTTCTTTCACGAAGATTACATCAAGCTGAAAATGATGGGATTTACAGTTCATAAAGATGCCGTTAAAGATATTTTGAAGAAATTTCAGAAGTAAAAGATCGAAGCTACACTATACTCATCTGAATTTCAGAATAAATGGATAAACTAACGATCACCAATAGGTTGTTGAGATGTGTTAAAACTGCTTTGCCTCAGGGAATGAAAACAGCTATTTGGTTGTTGAAATTAACTATTCCTGTTTCGTTCGGCGTATTTTTACTTGATTTCTTTGGCATTTTGGCTTATATAGCAGTCTGGGTTGCACCTTTGTTTAAATTGATCGGATTATCAGGACAAGCTTCGGTGGTATTAATCACCAGTTTCTTTACGAATATTTATTCGGTTATTGCAGTCATCACTACACTTGGGATAGGGTATCGGGAAGGAATGATTCTAGCCGTGATGTGCCTGATTTCACATGCACTGATTGTAGAAACAGCGATCCAAAAGAAAACAGGCTCGCAGCCCTGGAGAATGGTAACGATTCGATTAACTGCCAGTTTTATTGCGGCCTGGGCGTTGAATCTTATACTTCCTGTTGGTACGTCATCCGTTTCAGAAATTTTAGTTAGCGAATCAAAAGAGTTCTCCGTAGCATTATCCAGTTGGAGCATTAACATTTTTGTTACAACATTAAAAATTGTTATTCTGGTTAACCTTCTCCTGATTCTTCAAAAAATACTGAATGAGTTTGGGCTCATTAAATGGATATTAAAGCCTTTTATTCCATTACTTCGGATCATGGGCTTACCTTCCAATTCCGGTTTCTTATGGATCGTTGCCTATACACTTGGCCTTTCGTATGGAGGGGCAATCATGATTAGTGAATCTGAAGAAGGACGGCTTGAATCTAAAGATGCTGACTTGCTGAATCATCATATTGCGATTTCACACTCGCAGTTGGAAGATCCACTTTTATTTTTTGCAATGGGGTACAATTTGGCAATTCTTATTTTTCCTCGCATCCTGCTTGCTATTCTCTTTGTTTGGCTTCGGCGGCTTGAGTGTTGGTTAAAACAGGCTTAAATTTTGTGTTTTCCAAATTGTTGTTTTATCAGTTCTGTATCTCAATTAAGGTGTTTGGGGTTATAAAAATAGATTTTCTCCTGTAAAATAGAGGCTTTTATACTTGTTTTTGTATTCTTATAACGTGTTATTTTACTTGTGGTGAGTTATTTGAGTTATATTTTATTTAAGATATAGTTTTATTAACTATCATTTATTAACTTTAGATAACCAATCCAAAGAATGAACTGATGAAACTCCAGTTTAAAATCTCTCTTTTATTTGCTGCCTTATTAGGGGTTCTCATCTTTTCATTTATGTCTTATCAGTACCTGCGTTTTCATCAGGATAAATTGTTATACCTGGAAAATGAAAGAACTCAGGAGTTGATGATTGATAAAGTTATACAGCTTAATAGGCAGAACTGCGAACAGTTGATCAAAGACAATTCTGGCTGGGACGATCTGGTTAAGTTTGCTGCTAAGCCTGATCAACTGTGGGCTAAAGATAATGTGGATTATTTGGTTAATTCGTTTAATCTTTCCTTTGTACTGGTTTACAACAAAGAGATGAAATTAGTACATCAATACTCTCTGTCTGGCGATTCATCTTGTTTGAAACTTTATGATTATCCGAATGAAGAGGTGATTCGTTCCATGTTCCAAACCTCTAAATTTCCTCATCACTATCAGCTTTGCGGACAAAATTTTATTGAGCTTTTTGGAGCAACGATAGTTCCTTCTGATGATATCGATCGTCGGGCGACTCCTCCTCAGGGGTATATTTTTGTTGGAAGAGAATGGAATAAAGCATATTTGGAAGAGTTTGCCCGAGCCACTAATTTCCAGATAGAATTTATAGTGGGTAGTGATGTTGAGAATCATAAGTCAGATTGGGAGAAAAGTTATATTGTCCGGTCATTTTCGGACTATTCAGGGAAAACGCTGGTTTCATTAATGTTTAGCCGGAAATATTCAGCAAAACAAAGTATTAATATTTTCCTTTATTTATCTCTTTTGGTAGCTCTATTGGCATTAGCTTCAATGATTGTATTTCTTTTTTATTTTAGGCGCATCGTTCTCATACCTATTTCAAAAATCAGTAATGCTTTGAATGCTGATAATCCAGAGGAAATTTTGTCGCTTAAAGGTAATACGGAAGAATTTAAAAATCTTGGAGATTTGGTACTCCAATTTTTTTGGCAGGAAGAGATTCTTAAGAAAAACAATGCGGATCTTCAGGAGAGTAATGCAACAAAAGACAAACTATTTTCGATTGTTGCCCATGATCTTAAAAATCCGATTGGTAATGTTGTTGCTATTTCAGGGCTGCTTGCAGAAAGCCTGAAACAGCGGAATCAGGAGGTTTCGGAAGAGTTGCTTGCTATGATTGAATCTCAGTCTACAGAGACTTTGAATTTGCTCGAGACTTTACTTGATTGGGCAAAATCTCAGACCGGGAGGGTAAATATTAAGCCTGAAGTATTAAGTTTAAAACCGATTGTTGACAATGTCCTTCGTAATCTAAAGGCGTTGGCTGCATTGAAGAGTATTGCTATCGAGACAATCGATCTGGAGGAATTGGAAGTGTATGCCGATCCGAATATTCTAAATACTGTATTGCGGAACCTTATCACAAATGCTATAAAATTCACCAACCATTGGGGGACGATTTCCATTAAAGCCGAAATGAATAATTATTGCACTGAAATTATTGTTGCGGATAACGGTATTGGAATGGACAAAGAAAAAATAGATAAGCTTTTCAAGGTTAATACCGATACGATTTCAAGAGGGACAGCCAATGAAAAGGGAACAGGCTTAGGTCTGATTATTTGTAAGGAGTTTGTTGAAAAACATGGCGGACGCATTCAGGTTACCAGTAAACCTGGAGTTGGAAGCCAATTCAAGATTATATTTCCTTCGGCTGATGGATTTATTTCGCAAGAATCCGGAGACGAAGAACAGTAACAACCTTTATGTTAGAAGAAACTGTAATTATTGCACTGCAGGAGCCTTTTGTTTTTTAGGACTTATAGCATGGTCACTTTTTTCACTGGGTTCCTGAGATGATAATTTCTTTCCGGGAAGTTGGGGATTTGCACTAGGAACCGGATCAGCAAAAATATCATTCTTACTTTTAGGGCGTAGTTCATCCAGCCATTTGAATCCAGGTAACAGCTTGTCTCCATCCTGAATGTCGGCCATTGGTTTTAGTTCTCCTTCCGGCGATTTGATGAAGGTTATCTTTTTGACTTTCCCGTTGTTCAGGTAAATGCAAATGTTACTGCTTTCGGCTTTATTAAGGCCAACAAGGCCATCCTTATCCCGGGCGTAGTAATTCGACTGTCCATTTCCGTTTACATCGATTCGGTATAAGGTATTTTTCCGCAGGAATCCGTTCATATTCCTGCCTTTGATCTGGTTAAACCGCAGGCTGTCTTCTTCCATTGCAATGATAAATGCATCCTCTTTCATTCGAACTTCATCCGGATCTTTGCTCCGATTAATCATTTCGATATAGTCAGCAGTCATCTGGTTCCGATTCGACCAGATGATCGGCTCTGTAAACATTTGAATGGTAGAATCTTTTGACCAATACGCCAACGAGTCACATTTCCCCTGAAAGTCGGGCCGGAAGAACCTTACTTTGTGATAAGCCAGAAACAAGCGGGCATTTTTTGTGGTGTCGGTTACTGTTGTATCAGGCATTGTCCGAAGCCAATCGGCATGAAGGAACAATGAATCGGTCTTCGAATATTGGATAAGTATAGCAGAGTCGGTTGCCAATGCTATTTTCGTGAGATCATTGTATTTAATTTTATTCCCGACGACGATCATGCTGTTTTTAATGTCCTGAATCTGGGCATGTCCCATTGCGAGTCCTTCCCCTTTCTTTTTGTCATAGTAAACAGAGTCGGCTTTCATTTTTTGTTTATCATTCCATACCCGGGGCTTTTTAGTTAACCGGGCATAGCCTCTCATACTGTCGTACCAGCCAGATTCAGCGTAAAGTGTATCTTTTTTCTCATTAAAAATATGGGTTGGCCCTTCCAGCATGACCTTTTTGGTATTGGTAAAATAAATAAGCGTATCCGACTTTATTTTATAATCCTTGGTAACAACATCGACCTTTGTTTTAAAATAGGCTTTCTTTTCGTTCACATAGTATTGTCCGATTTTTGAGGTCAACGTGTTGGTCGAATCTTTAACGACTCCGTTATAATTATATGATGCTACATCATTGAACATGGAATAGTCGAGCGAATCGGTTGTCAGAGTGACTTTTTTGTCAATCAGTTTAACATTTCGCCGTGCTCTGGCAAGTTTGGTCTCCGGATTGTAGTTCATGAAATCGGCATACATGTTGAGTGTATCGCCTCGTACAATGTGTACATTTCCAAAAGCGTCAACGGTATTATTGGTATAGGAATACAGGCTATCGCACCACATCAGAGCCCCATCGACGGTGATGTTTACGTTTCCAATCAGTCGTTGTGCATTCGCAACAATTCGTGCGTTATAAGCCCCCAGATCGCAATGTATAATTTCGACTTTTTTCTTGTTTTGAGCCAGACTATATCCCGTGGATATTAGCAGGCAAATTGTAGAAAAAAGGATCAGTCGGGTAGCTGTTTGTATAGATAAACCTGGTTTTAACATTCAGCTTACTTCATCAATTCAGAAATGATATCTTCAACCGAAAGATTCTCTGCTTCGGCTTTGTAATTTTTTATAATCCGGTGGCGAAGAATGTTTACGGCTACATTCTTAACGTCATCGATATCGGGCGAATATTTTCCCTGAAGTGCAGCCAAGGTTTTTGCTCCCAATACCAGATACTGGGAGGCGCGTGGACCGGCTCCCCATTTTAAATATTTATTGGTAATTGGTGCGGCCAATTCGGTATTCGGACGAGTTTTTGCAGATAAACCAACTGCATATTTGAGTACATTTTCATTGACAGGAACCCGCATCACCAAATCCTGAAAGTAGCAAATTTCTTCTTTGGTGATGATTTCATTAAGGCTCGTCGCAAAAGTAGATGTGGTATTTCTAACAATCGTTAATTCATCCTGAAACTTAGGATAATCAAGCCAGATCGAGAACATAAACCGGTCGAGTTGAGCCTCGGGTAGAGGATACGTTCCCTCTTGTTCGATCGGGTTTTGAGTTGCCAGTACAAAAAAAGGTTTGTCCAATTCGTATTTATGACCTGCTGCAGTTACGGTGTGTTCCTGCATGGCTTCCAGAAGAGCCGCCTGTGTTTTAGGTGGAGTTCTGTTTATTTCATCGGCCAGAATGATGTTGGCAAAAATTGGTCCTTGGATAAATTTGAACTCTCGGTCTCTGTCAAGAATCTCGGTTCCGATGATGTCTGAAGGCATCAAATCCGGAGTAAATTGAATTCGTTTATACTGAAGTCCAAGAACTTCAGCAATTGAGTTTACCAGCAATGTTTTTGCAAGTCCCGGAACACCGATCAGCAAACAATGCCCACGACTGAACATGGTTATTAATACCTGATCAATAATATCATCTTGTCCGTAAATACGTTTTTTTATTTCTGTTCGCAATTGCTCAAACTTGTTGTTCAATGCATTAACAGCTTCAACTTCATTCTTAAATGCCATGTTTCCAGTTTTCCTATTTCTTTCTCCTACTTAACCCAACCTTTGTACTTGAAATTACAATTGAGGTAACTATTGTCGATATGCACGTATGTTCCTGATTGTTTTTCACGAATCCATTTGTCCAATTCTTTATCTTTCTTTTGAGTCAGGAAGATGTTGCTTAGTTCCACATAATCTTCGCGCATATTTGCTTTATGTGCATCTGTTTTTTTAATCAATTTTACAATTTTGTAAACGGTTCTTCCTTTTTCGTCGATGGTTTGGAAGGGAGCCGATATTTCATTGATGTTCATCTTGGCAATAGCCTTACTAACCTCAGGATTAAGCTCACTCATTTTCCATTTTGACTCACCAGTTTGTGGATTAATAACAATTCCACCATTGTTTCGTGATTCTTTATCATACGACCAGCGCAATGCTGCTTCTTCAAATTTAAAGGTTCCTTTTCTTACGAAGTCCGCAATACTATCGATTTGTCCAAAAGCTCTTTTAATAGATTCAGGCGAAGGTTTCGGCATCATAATGATATGGCGGGTTTTGATTCGCTCACCTTTACGATCCATCACCTGAATAATGTGGTATCCGAAATCACTTTTTACCACGTTCGAAATTTTATCACCTTTCAGGTTGAATGCGGCTGCAGCATATGCCGGGTCAAGCTCACCCCGTCCCATGTAGTCCAAGGCACCACCGTCGCGGGCAGAACCATCTTCAGAATACATTACCGCTAGTGGTGCAAATGAACTTTCTCCACTTTCGATACGTCGTTTAAGTTCCCGAAGAGTAGATTTGATACGATCTTCTTCTTGCAGACTCACAATCGGTTGTACTGTAATCTGTGCATATTCGACTTGCTCATCAACTTGTGGAACCTCAGTTGGTTTAAGATTTTTAAAATAGTACCGTACTTCGGCTGGAGATGTAGTTACTTTTTCGATGATCTTGCTTTGCATTTGTTGGGTCATCTGTTGATTTTTAAGAGTTTCCTGCAAACTTGCTTTAATCTCGACAATCGATTTTTTAAAGTAGGCTTCTACATCTTTCTCCGATCCCAGGTGAGATATATAATATTGGATTTGTTGATCCATACGTTGGTTAATCTGGCTGTCGCTCACCGTAATGGTGGTATCCAGTTCAGCTTCTGCAAGAAGCAGTTTTTCAATCAGGAAATTTTCCAGAATTTCACATTTCATATCTCCTTCAGTGGTGATTCCTTGTGCTTGCTGCTGCTTGTACATTTCTTCAATGTCAGACTTCAGAATAATATTTTTGCCAACGACAGCCACGATCTGGTCAATAGTCTTATCCTGAGCCTGAATTGTACTGCTGCCGGCAATACATGCAGTCAGGATAAATAAACCAATTAATTTTCTGATCATAAATGATTATTTTTTTATTTTGTAAAATTTAACTTTCTTATTCTCAATGCCTTCTTTGTATATATCTTTTTCGATTTGCTTTAAAAAATCGATTTTTTGTTTGCTGAGGATTAGATTCCGAATATCGCTTTGCACATATTCTATGGGTGAAATATCTCCAGCCAAACGGTAATCGCGAATGTAGACAATGTAATAATATATTCTGTCGCTACTTTCAATGAATCGGTTTTTTTGTAGAAAACTACTTTGATCTGCAATTTGTTCCGGGGTATTTTTCAGAACCAGATCGGCAGATACCCATTGGTCATTAAACCGGTCGTAGGCTTTGGCATAGCTCAGGCAAAATTCGTTTAACTTGGCGATCTTGTCTGGGATATTACTTGCGCAAAGTTCTTTAAGATTCTCGGGACTTGATAGTTCTACCGGAACCTTGATGTAAATAGCCTTAACAATGTTCTTGTTGAGAATAAAGCTTTCGCGATGTTCGTTGAAATATTGCTGTATCTTGGAATCTTTAACTATAGTATCAATTTTCTGTTTGATTACTTCATTCTTATAGCGATAAACAATCAGCGAATTTCTATATTCATCCAATTCCTGTGTTACATTTTTCATCTCAGAACTTAGTGCTTCTTCTGCTTTTAACAGTAGAAGCTCCCGTTGTACCCACTTTTTAATATAATCATCAGCCCATAGTGCGCTGTCTGTAGCATCCAGATAATTTGGAACGCTTTTAGACAGTTCTTTCATAGTTAATGTCTTATTCCCAACTTTGGCAACAGGTTCGCCTTTCTCATTAAAAAGCTTACACCCGGTTAGTACGGAGATCAAAATGATGATATAGCAGGTAATTTTTCTCATTCAATTGATGGAATATTTTTAAGCACTTTTTTATTTATCTCGATCGTATATTTTTTCTTTAATGAATCAATCCATTCTTTTTCAACTATTTCCTGAAGATCTGAGGAGTAAAGACCCCAGGCTTCAGTTAACTCTTTTTGTTCATGTTGAAAAACCTTCCCGTGGACAAAGGTAGTAGTTTCATTAAAACCTGAAGGTTTTGATCCGTTCCAAATGTAATAATCCACAATGGGATCTACACCTTTTTCAACTTTTATCTCTTTTATCTGGACGTTATTTTCATTATTCGGGTTAAAAATAGCCAATAATTCCTGTTTTGAATAATCTTTATCTTTCAGCATTGATTCAAGTTGAGCGCGGACTGCGGCATCTTTAGCTTCAATGAGCCATCCCTTAAAACGGTCGTTCCAGTAATATTTTTTTGCTGTCTGGTTGTAGTAATTCTTAAGCCGGATTGAGTCGGTAGTTGTAGCATCCCAGATTTTGTCTTTTGAAATATTGAAGAGCAGTATTCCATCATGATAATCGGTTAGAATGTGTGCAAATTCCGGATGCTTTTTTTCAAGCTGTGTATTTTCGTAGTTCAAAAGTTCCTGATTGATAAATTTGTCGAACCAAGTTTTCAATTCGGTTTCCTGACGAATAGTTTCCGGAGAAACATTTTTCTGTTGCATGAATTCGGATAAATTACCGATTGTTTTTTGTTGATCTGCGAAACTGAATAGCAGAGCATCTTTCAATGTCATTAGAACACTTTGGAAATTGGCTTCTTTTTCGGTGTTTGAAATGGAAGTTGCTATTTTTTTGTAATTGGCATCCTCAATTTTTAGCAGATATTCGGCACGTAATTTACGGTCGAAAGCTTCATCGCTGTATTTGCTGATGGCTGGGTTTTGCCTGATCTTTGTTTCGAGTTCTGCTCGGATTTTTTCGAAGGGTGGGGTAGGGCGTAACTCAATTTTTTTGATGATATGCCATCCATATGGAGTGCGTATTACCGGAGAGATATCTCCGTTGTTTTGGAGCGTAAAAGCAGCTTCCGCAAACGAAGGAACCATATTTCCTGACGAGAACCAGTTCATTGTTCCACCTTCTGCTGCTGATTGCTTGTCGTCTGAATATTTTTTAGCCAATTCGGCAAAGTCGGTGCCTGAAGTTGCAAGGTTCCAAATGCTGTCGGCTTTTTGCTTCAGTTTGGCAATGATTTCGTCACTGGCGTGCTGAGGAAACATTTTCATGATGTGAGCTACTTTGATTTCCCCCGGGTATAAACGTTCATCGTGGATTTTGATCAGATGATAGCCGAAACGGGTACGAACAATTTCGGAAATCTGTCCAACAGGTGTTTTGTAAGCCATATCTTCAAACGGATACACCATTCGGAAAGCATTGAAATATCCAAGTAATCCTTTATTTTCTTTAGCCGATGGATCTTCGGAATATTGGGCTGCCAGTTCGTTGAAATCTGCACCATTTTTAATTTGTTCGCGGAGTTTTGAAATTTTATTCCATGCAACCAGAGTATCCGAGGGCGAGGCATCTGGCGAGACCATGATGAGCAAGTGACTTGCTTTGCGCTCGTATTTCGTGCGGTGATAAGCTGTTTTAATCATTTCTTCATTGTACGATACATCGGTCAAGTACGGTTTTGCAAGTTCTTCCCGGTAACCTTTCATTTCATTGATAAACGACGTTAGGGTATCATACCCCAGATTTTGTGCTTCTAGAACTTTCAGTTTAAAGTTGATGAATAAATCAAGATACTCTTCCGGTGATTTTATATCTTTTTTATCCAGAATATTCGTGTTGTTTTTCTGATAATTGGAGACGAATTCGTCAACGGTTACCGGAAGATTACCAATTTTCAGAACAAGCTTATCCTTTTTCTGAGCACAAACGGATAGCGAAACAATTGTGAGAATAATTACGACGAACGATCTGATCATTGTCTGGAGCTGTAGTTGGGTGATTCACTGGTGATACTAACATCGTGTGGATGGCTTTCCTGTATTCCGGAATTGGAAATGCGGATGAATTTTGCATGTTGCAGTGTTTCGATGTTTTTTGCGCCACAATAGCCCATGCCAGCCCGAATTCCACCATTAAGCTGATGAAGAACTTCATCCAGCGAACCTTTGTAAGGGACGCGGGCAACAATTCCTTCAGGAACCAGTTTTTTGATATCATCTTCAATATCCTGAAAGTAGCGGTCTTTTGATCCGGCCTGCATGGCCTCAACAGAACCCATTCCCCGATAGGTTTTAAATTTACGTCCCTGAAATAGAATGGTATCACCGGGAGATTCCTCCACTCCGGCAAAAAGCGAACCTGCCATAATCGAAAGAGCTCCGGCAGCGAGTGCTTTTACAATATCGCCTGAATAACGAATGCCTCCATCGGCAATTACCGGGACTCCGGTTTTTTTGATGGCTTTGCTTACACTGTAAATTGCCGAAAGCTGAGGAATACCCACTCCTGCAATTACTCGCGTGGTGCAGATCGATCCTGGGCCAATTCCGACTTTTACAGCGTCGGCACCGGCAAGTACCATATCCGAAGCAGCTTCGGCGGTGGCAATGTTTCCGGCTACAAAATCGATTTCCGGATATTTATTTTTTGCTTTACGGAGCATGTTCAGCACATTTTTTGAATGCCCATGAGCGGTGTCGATCACAATGGCATCAACCTGAGCATTTACCAGCTCGTCAATGCGATCCATCGTGTCAGCTGTTATCCCAACAGCAGCAGCCACCCGGAGTCGTCCCTTTTCATCTTTCGATGCAAGTGGTTTATCCTTAGCTTTGGTAATGTCTTTGTAGGTGACTAAAGCAATTAGTTTATTGTTTTTATCGACGACGGGCAACTTTTCGATCTTATATTTTTGAAGGATTTCAGAGGCCAGTTCAAGCGAGGTCGATGCGTTTGTTGTAATCAGATTTTCGCTGGTCATTATTTCCGAAATCAGCTTGTTCATATTGCACTCGAACCGTAAATCCCGATTGGTTACGATACCTACCAGACAACCATTGTCGTCGATTACAGGAATTCCTCCAATCTTATAGTTTTTCATCAATTCAATAGCCTCGCGAACCGTTTTCTCTTTTGAAATGGTGACCGGATCGTAGATCATCCCATTTTCAGCACGCTTAACGATAGTAACCTGATGTGCCTGCTCGCTAATCGTCATGTTTTTATGAATCACACCAATACCGCCTTCGCGGGCAATAGCAATAGCCATTCTGGAGTCGGTTACGGTATCCATTGCTGCCGTTACAATAGGCATATTTAGCCTGATGTTGCGCGTAAACCATGATGTAAGATCAACCTCGCGAGGTAAGATCTCTGAATACGAAGGGATTAACAGCACATCATCAAAAGTCAAACCTTCAGATACAACTTTATCGGCTAGAAAAGACATTTGCGTGTATTTTATGATTCATATTAAAAAACAAAACTACGAAAAAAACAGGTACGAATGTCCGTTATTTTAGGCGTATAAACCTTATAAACTTTAATCTATCTTAAAATTTGTTAAGCAGGATATGTCTTGGTTCTTGTTGCCGTTTCTGTTTGAATCGTGATCTTTTTGAATCACGTTCAAAAAGATTGGTGTGTAGGAGCGGAAAAGCTTATATATTTGGAAATAAAATTGCAAAAACCTGAGAATTGAGTGAATTCACACAAATACTGACCAAATATTGGGGCTATGGAGCGTTTCGTCCGCTACAGGAAGAAATTATTCAGTCGGTAGCAAGTGGAAAAGATACACTTGGGCTTATGCCTACAGGAGGTGGTAAGTCGGTGACCTATCAGGTATATTCGCTTTCGAAACCGGGAATCTGTTTGGTGATAACTCCGCTGATTGCCTTGATGAAAGATCAGGTGGAAAACCTGAACCAACGAGGCATAAAAGCATTGGCTATTTATTCGGGAATGAGTGCTCAGGAAATTAAAATTACCTTGGATCATGCGGCCTGGGGAAACTATAAATTTTTGTATTTATCGCCTGAACGGATAGCTACTGAACGATTTCGCGAACGTATTGGCCAGTTTGATGTTAATCTGATTGCGGTTGATGAAGCTCATTGTATCTCGCAGTGGGGATATGATTTTAGACCATCTTATTTGCGGATTGCCGAATTGCGCGATTTATTACCCCAGGTACCGGTGCTGGCTGTTACTGCAACAGCAACGTCCCGTGTAATCGATGATATTCAGGAACAGCTTAAATTTAAAACGAAGAATGTATTGCGAACCAGTTATTACCGGAGTAATTTGGTTTATTTGGTGCGAAATGAAGAGGATAAGCTTAATTATCTGGTTCGAACGGTGCAGAAAGTTAAGGGTACTGGTATTGTCTATGTAAAAAGTAGAAAGTTGACGCGCGAAGTGTGCGATTTACTTCAGAAAAATAAAATTTCGGCAGATTATTATCATGCCGGGTTGAATTCGAAAGTCAGGTCGCTGAAACAGGAGAATTGGAAGAATGGTCAATGCCGGGTAATTGTGTCGACCAACGCATTTGGAATGGGAATCGACAAATCAGATGTTCGGTTTGTGGTTCATCTGGAAGCTCCGGATTCGGTGGAGGCTTATTTTCAGGAAGCCGGGCGCGCCGGCCGTGACGGTAAAACAGCCTGGTCGGTCTTACTGTACAACAATAGTGATAAGGTTCGACTGCAAAAAAATGTAGAGAAGTCATTCCCGGAACCTGATGTGATCAGACGGATTTACGAAGCGATTTGTAATTTTTATCAATTGGCAATTGGTTTTGGCAAAGATCAGTCCTTCGAATTTAATATGGGTACTTTTGCTTCCAGTTTTTCATTTCAGATAACCACGGTATTTAATAGTCTGAAAATCCTTCAGCGTGAAGGTTATCTGGAATTAACCGATGAATTGGACAATCCTTCGAAAGTATATTTTCAGGTCGATCGTGATGATTTGTATAAGTTTCAGGTTGCAAATGCAGAATTGGATGGTTTTGTTAAGTTGCTTTTGCGTTCGTATACCGGTTTGTTTACCAACTATGTTTCGATTGATGAACAGTTGATGGCTCAACGTTCAAACATTAGTGCAGAGACGGTTTATCAGTTTTTAATCCGACTTCGGGCTCAAAAGATCATCGATTATATTCCTCAGAAGAAAACCCCGTATGTCATTTTTACTAAGGAGAGAGTTGATCCGAACCGACTTCGGATTACCAAAGAAAATTACAGTGATCGCAAGCGGGATTATATGGATCGGGTAGAAGCTGTTATTCACTATGCGTCGTCGGAACACCGGTGCAGAAGCCAGTTGTTGCTTCAGTATTTTGGAGAAACAGAATCGGTTCGGTGCGGAAAGTGTGATGTGTGTCTGGAGCGTAATGAGTTGGATGTGAGTAGGTATGAATTTGATGTGATTTGTGACCGAATCAAAAAGGAATTGCAAACCTCGTGCTTCTATGAGGAGCTAATGGAACGAGTCGAAGGAAATCCGGAGCATGTTGTCAAAATTGTGCGTTGGCTACTCGAAAATGAGAAAATTGTGTACAAAGTTGATAACCGGATGGAATGGCATAAAGGAGAGTTCTAATCGTTATAAATCACGGTCTGTTTTCTTTATTTCCGTTGTGTTATGCATAATCCGCAGCATTAAATTCAGGCTTAAACCGTCTGAATAAAAATTCTTTATACTTTTGCAGCTATATTTTTAGTATACTTTTCATGGGTGAAGAAGGATTGAACAGTTTGGTCTATTCGAAAAATGTGATTGAACTAATAACGGTTGCTAATGAATTTTGTAGTTTCCTGGAACGTTCAGAAGAAATGGAAACTGCTGATTTTTTAAGCAGTCTACAAAAAATACTACCACTTCTATATTTGAAAGCCAGTTTGTTGCCTGGGATGGATCTTGAAGTTGAGGATGATCTGGAAAAGTTCGTTTCTGAAGACGACTATAATGCCATTCAGCAAAATGTGCTTCGTCATACCGGAGCCGGCGACGATTATCAGGAAGTTTTTATTTCCGGAATGGAGTTCAGCGAATCGGCCTTAACGGCAAGTATCGCTGAGAATGTTGCTGATATTTATCAGGACATGAAAGATCTGGTGATGTCGTTTCGAACGCTGAATGAAGAGGTGATGCAACAGGCATTGTGGGAAAGTCAGAATAATTTCTCGCACTATTGGGGACAGGTTTTGGTCAATTGTCTGCGTGCAGTTCACAATCTGATTTATAAAGAAAGCCCTGCGGAAGAAGCATCTTCGCAGAAGAAAAAGCAAAATAAAGATTTAAAAAGTGCAAATCGGAAACCTGATTGGTTAAACGACCGGTTTTCATATCAGGGAGAATAAAAATGTACAAGGAGAGTATCGATAAGGATGAATTGATGGAATTACCATTGATTCAGTTTGAAGGGGAAATTAGTTTAGTTGAATCGAAAGAAGATTACCTGGCATCCATTGAATATTTATCACGGCAGTCGTTACTCGGATTTGATACCGAAACTAAACCGGCATTTAAAAAAGGGGTATATAACGAAGTGGCTTTGTTGCAACTGGCAACCGAAGATCGTGCCTTTTTATTCCGTCTCAATAAAATTGGTCTGGGCAATAGTTTGAAACGGATTCTTGAAAATCCTGAAATTAAAAAGATAGGAGTGGCCATTCGTGACGACATCAAAGGATTACAAAAACTGAATAATTTCACCCCCGGTGGGTTCGTAGAGTTACAGGATCGTGTGAAAGATTACGGGATACAGGATTTTAGTTTAAAGAAAATATCTGCAATCGTTTTAGGACAACGAATTTCAAAATCACAGCGTGTAACCAACTGGGAAGCACCGGATCTCACCGAAGCACAACAGATATATGCGGCTACCGATGCCTGGGTCTCTCATCGGATTTACCAATCATTAAACGAACAATAAACATGACGAATAGCTATAACCGGGTTGTTTTGAAATCCGGGAAAGAACAATCACTGCAACGTTTCCATCCCTGGGTTTTCTCGGGTGCAATTAAAGAAATTGTAGGTCGGGTAGAAGAAGGCGATGTAGTGGAGGTGGTTTCCAATAAGAATGAATTTCTGGCCCTTGGACATGTACAGATTGGTTCGATTGCCGTTCGTATTTTTTCGTTTGAAAAGGTCGAACCTGATTTTAATTTCTGGAAGGGAAAACTTGCTCGGGCTCTGGATGTTCGGATTAAACTTGGTTTGGTTGATAATCCACAAACAAACGTATATCGTCTCGTGCATGGGGAAGGCGATGGACTGCCGGGTTTGATTGTCGATTTTTACAACGGAACGGCGGTAATGCAGGCACATTCAGCTGGAATGTATCTGATTAAAGAGACCATAGCCAATGCCTTAAAAGAAGTAATGGGCGACCGTTTGGTAGCTGTTTACGATAAGAGTGAAAAAACAGTACCGTTTAAAGCCGGATTGGATGCAAAAGATGAGTATCTGTTTGGAAAATCGGAGGTTTTTGAAGTTCAGGAATACGGCAACCGGTTTAATGTAGACTGGGTTGAGGGACAGAAAACCGGGTTTTTTGTCGATCAACGGGAGAACCGCCGCTTGGTGCAGGAATATTCGAATGGACGCAGTGTCCTGAATATGTTTTGTTATTCAGGAGGATTTTCGTTTTACGCAATGCGTGGAGGCGCAAAGTTGGTTCATTCGGTCGATTCGTCGGCCAAGGCCATCGACCTGACCAATGAAAATGTGAAGCTGAATTTTCCGGAAGATACCCGCCATGAAGCCTTTGTGGCTGATGCCTTTGATTATATGGATCAGAATAAGGATAAATATGATTTGATTATTCTTGATCCGCCGGCTTTCGCCAAACATCGGGGCGCACTGCCTCAGGCCTTGAAAGGGTACAAGCGGCTTAATCTGAAAGCGTTTCAGCAGATCGCTCCGGGTGGAATACTATTTACATTTAGCTGTTCTCAGGTGGTTACTAAAGATAAATTCAGAGAAGCTGTATTTTCTGCAGCTGCAATTTCCGGACGAAAGGTGCGGATACTGGGGCAAATGGTTCAGCCAGCCGATCATCCTGTTGATATGTATCATCCGGAAGGTGAATACCTAAAAGGTCTGGTTCTGTACGTTGAATAGAAAACTTAAACAAAACCTAATAACCTATGAAATCATTTTTTTTGTTTTGCATCATGCTGTTTGGCAGTGTTGCTTGTTTTTCTCAGAAGGGAATCGTTAAAGAAAGCCTGAAATGTGATAGTAAACTGCTGGGCTATCCGGTTGAATATTCCATTTATCTACCTGCTGATTACCAAACCTCAAACCGTAGTTATCCTGTTTTATATTTATTGCATGGTTATTCTGATGATGAGACCGGTTGGATTCAGTTTGGAGAAGCCGAACAGATTGCAGATAAGGGAATTGAAAGTGGCGATTGTCCTCCGGTAATTATAATAATGCCTAATGGTAAAGTTTCCTGGTATTGCAACGACTATAAAATGGCAAATCCCTGGGAAGATATGTTTGTGAAGGAATTTATTCCGGCAATGGAGAAAACCTACCGAATTCGCAGTAAAAAGGAATTTCGGGCTATTTCGGGTTTATCCATGGGCGGATATGGCTCGCTGATGTTGGCGATGCGTAATCCTGATTTATTTTCAAGTTGTGTGGCGTTTAGCTCCGGAACATTTACAGATGAGGAAATCGTTGCGATGTCTAATGAAAGTTATTCCGACTATTTTGGGAATATATACGGTAAAGACCTTACCGGAGAAAAACGACTTTCGGAATGTTGGAAAGCCAATAGTCCGCTTCACCTGATTTATGATGTGCCAAAAGATAAATTGAAGTCCATTCGTTTTTATATCGATTGTGGTGATGATGATTTTCTTTTTGAGGGCAACTCACAGTTGCATATTCAAATGCGAAAACTTGGTATTCCTCACGAGTACCGCACCCGTCAGGGGGGACATGAATGGCCTTACTGGCGTTCCGGACTTGCTGAAGGATTGAAATTTATTGGTCAAACTTTTCGACGATAATTTATGTATGTATCTTTTGTCGTGTAATTTGCTGTACATATAACTAAAAACGCTTGAGAATTTTCTCAAGCGTTTTTTAGTATAGGATCATTTGGAATGGACTTACGTTGAATTAGAGTTGATTACTGCCCCCAAAAACTAATTTGATAGGGAGAATGGTGCTGCATCTTTTCCTGTTCCCCACAGAATATTAGCCCGATTTCCCATCTTTAAAATCAAAGTTCCTCCATTTACGATATCATTATGGGTGAACCATGGTTTATTGAGTGGTGTTCCGTTGAGCGTTGCAGATTGGATATATTTATTATCTCTGGAACAATTTTCAGCTTTTATCCTGAATGTTTTTCTATTTTCCAGCGTTATTTCAACATCAGTAAAAACCGGACTTCCAATGTTATAGCAGGGATTACCGGGAGTTACCGGGTAAAATCCCATAGATGAAAAAACTACAAAGGCCGACATGCCACCTCCATCTTCATCTCCTGGAATTCCCATCAGATCATTACGAAACCACTGATCAAGAAGTAGTCGGATACGCTTTTGCGTTTTCCAGGGTTGTCCGGCATAATTGTATAAATACGGGATATGAAATGATGGTTCATTTCCCATCGAAAATTGCCCTACATTACCAGTCTGATCAGGCAATTTCCCAAGAAAATCCCATTTTATCATCCCGAGTCCTTCGACAAAAAGCTGGTCGAGATTACTGCAAAAAGCCTCATTGCCTCCATACAAGCTAATCAGATCACGAATGTTGTGTTTAACATCCCAGCGAAATGTCCAACCGTTATTCTCGTCGTAGTAATCGCGGGTTCCCATGCCACCTGAGAATTTATAATCAAAAGGCTGGATAAAATCACCATTGCTGTTTTTCGGATGAAAGAATTTTGTTTGTGGATTAAACAGGTTATGGTAGTTGAACGAGCGTTTAAGGAAATATTCGTAATCATCCGTTTTACCAAGTTTGTTTGCCAGTACCGATAAACAATAATCATCAAAACAGGCAGCCAACGTTACTGCAACAGCTTGTCTTTTTTCGCCTCCGCTAATTCCTTCCAGAGTTTCTTTTTCACCGATATTTAAAGCCGGGAAATATCCATGCTCTTTATAAAACTGATCGAACGGTCCAGCCGGCCGTCGCATCCATGGAGCATGAGTTTCGTCCATAACCGAACGCTTACAGGCCTGATAAGCAGCCTCCAAATCAAATGCAATGCCTTTATTTAAAGCATCTGCAAACAAAGCCACCCCATGATTTCCATTCATTCGATGACTATCATGAGTTATTTCCGGGAAAGTAGGCATCCATCCCTCTTTACTTTGCTGCGCCATTCGGAGATAGGAATCAATCATGTATTTTTCCATCGTTGGCTCGATGATGGTTCGAAGTGGATGGGTAGCCAGATGGGTATCCCAAACCCAATCGTCAACATAAAAAGGTTCGCCATTATCGGAATGCACCTGTTTATCTGCCCCACTCCAATACCGGCCATCTTCCGAAATATTTATCATTCGTTCGTAAGTACGGTACAACGAAGTATAAAATACCGTCTTTTGATTCTCATCACCTCCCGAGACTTTTATTTTGTTTAGCGTTTTATTCCATATTTCACGGCCTTTGCGGGCAACAAGCGGTAGGTCATAGTCAGCAATTTCGCGTCGCAAATTCTTTTTTGCCTGCTCAACACTGATAAAAGAAACTCCGTAACGGACTTTTACTTTCGACATTTGGGAACCAAACCCTAGCACAACATCCGATTTCCCGGCAACTGAATGATTGTCGAAAACAGCTTTTTCCTCCTCCAGAGAGCCTACTTTTTCAGGCTTTACATCAGTTTCCAAATACCAAAAGGCTTTGGTTTGTTCGCCCATATCCTGAAACCCGGAAACCGATTGTCCATCACAATCCAAGGTCCCCTTTCCTGAATGTAAAACAAGAAAAGCCTCTTTACCTCTCTCAAACGTGAATTCGTAAATAGCCGACTGATGCGATGGTGCAAACTCAACACCAATACCCGTTTGATCAAGAAAAACGGAATAATAATACGGTTTCACCAACTCATTATCGAACGAATAGTTAATAATTGGTTTTAATTCGCTTACATTCCCCTGATAAGGACTAATGCGAAAAACAGATTCCCCGCGATGTGTTGGTGTCAAAACCTGAAGTCCCGAGATCTTGCTGTCGGTATAACTGCCTCGTTCCGGTCGAATACGTAACATACTATTGGGTAAATGCACCATTGGAAACGTTGGAACCAGCATATGGCTAATATTCCCAAGGTATGGATTTACATAGTCAACATTTGAATCCTGTGCTGAAACATTCTGTCTGTTTCCAAAAAATAAAAAACCAACGATTCCAATAAGAAATAAAATTTTCAAGTTCATTTTTTTGATAGTTTTCTGTTTCGATACACGATATTTATTTACAATGGGGTCTTTCTGTTATTGCGAATTTCTTGTTAGCGATACTGATTCGTTTTCTAACTGTACAAATTTTGGTATAATATTTCAATTTTTATTTTTTTTTAGAGGTTCAAAGGTTAGTGTTGCTCCTTTTCTAAGATCTTTCCAATCAATCCATGTTGAATTGAGAATCTTTGAATTTAGTTTTAATGACTTCATCGGATGATTTTCAGGGGAACCTCCATTAATCCTCAAAACGCCTTCCAGCAGATTAATGGTAATTCGTTCGAATTGCGGGGTATTTATTGAAAAACCACCAACTCCGGGAGTCATTGGATATAAACCGATCGAGGCAAAAACATACCATGCGCCCATTGATCCCAGATCATCATTTCCGGGAAGTCCCGATGGACTGCTATTATAAACCTCATTAAAAATTCGGTGTATTACTTCCGAAGTTTTATGAGGTGAATTTGTCCAGTTATAAATCCACGGAACCTGAAAGTCAGGCTCATTTCCCGCTGCAAACCAAGCCTGATCGTAAGAGGCATCAAGCCTGACAAAAAGATCATCGAGCCTTTTTTCAGCAACAGCTTTTCCCCCTATTGTATCAATCAGAGTCTTCAGATTATGCGGCACCATCCAGAAATAGTTTTTATAGGTAGCTTCGCGCCAATCGTTGGCTATATCTTTCCATTTTCCATTTGAATGTCTGGAACACAACCAGTTTAACTGAGGGTTGAAAAGGTTTTTCCAGGACTGCGAACGATTGATGAAAAAAGAAGCTTCTTCTTTATTTCCCAATGCCTGTTCTGCGAATTTACCGATAGCAAAATCGGACGATGCATATTCAAGAAGCTGTGAGGCTGGGCAAAGTCTATACTTGATGTAATCATTCAGATGGGGCCGGATTTCCTGATCCTGAGAACGAAGTAACGGAATAGTTGCTCCATTTTTCATGAATCGGAAGGCCTCTCCCAGATTAAAATTTGTAGCTCCGAATGCATACGAATTCGCAATAAGTATTGAGGTGGGGTCGCCCTGCATAATACCAGTCTCGATATTTGCCAATATCCATCTGCCAAATCCACCCGATTGAGAAGCAAAATCGACTAACGACTGCATCATATCGCTGGATTCTTTGGGATATAACATTGCTACCAACTGAGCCTGTGTACGATAAGTATCCCAAACACTGAACGAACTGTAATGATCACGTCCGGATTCGGTGTGGTGTATTTTATAATCAGCCCCCATGTATTCACCATTACAGTCACTTACGATATTCGGATGAATCAAAGAGTGATATAGATGGGTGTAAAACTGAATTTTCCGATCAGCATTTGAACTTTCAACCTGAATCTTACCCAGATTTTCGTTCCAAACTTTAGCAGCCTGATGTTTATAAGCCTCAAAATTATCGAAGTCTTTGCTTTGTTTCAAGTTTTCTTTTGCATTCTCAATCGAAACAAACGAAATCGCAATTCGGTAATTAACCTCGTTATCACTTTGGGTATCAAAAGTGAAGTAGGCTCCTGAATTTTTCCCATAGGCCAGCTTTGCATCTTTGAGCAAAGCATCTTTTGTCCAGGTTCCTGTATTTTTAGCCTGACGATCAAATTCGGCAGCAAAGAAAATCTGATAGCGGGTTTCGCTGCCACAAAAATCGCCTCCATAACTAAAACCTTCGCAGGTTGAAGGCGAAGTAATTTCGACACGGGCATTGTTTACCGATGTTGAACTTATACCCGAGCCAATCATTACAGTTCCTTCGTCGGTGTGGTATGCGAACTTTGCGATTCCTGATCGCTTATTTACAGTAAGTTCTGCTAAAATATTATCGGCCATTGTTACCGAAAGATATCCAGCGGATGCATCATTAATCTTTTGATAAGGCTTAAACCCATTCATATCATTGGGTGATGAATTCAACTGTCCGGCAAGTGGAAGTACCGGAAAATTCCCCATATTGGCACACCCGGCTCCACTTAACTGAGTAACTGAAAATCCGCGTTGCGGAGTAAAAAAACCTGGTGAGAACTGAATCATTCCAAATGGGTAGGTGGCACCAATAAACGCATATCCACAGCCCAGGCCACTTCCTTCAGTTCCGATCCTCGGATCGACCAGTTTGGCAAAGTCTTGTGCTATTAACGAATTATTAAGAAGTAAAAGCACTGTAAAAATGCCCAAAACTATTTTTCTCATCATTATTTTTTTGAAAGGGGAACTCACTCCTTGTGTTTAATTTTAGCAGAAAAGAGGCTGTTCCAAAAATAGATACAGCCTCTTTTGTTCAATAATATAGTGTTCGTTCTGAAATCTTTAAACAACAGTAACCCTGTTGTTATTCTTTTGTCAACCGAAGATTAGCAAAATAATAAACAATATCAGATGGAGGAGACCAATCGAGAGACGGCTCTCCTCCAATATTAAGCAAGATAACCCGATTGTGTTTGCCTAAAGCCGAAGATAAGTCAACGGTAATATCTGTCCATTTTTGAAGATTGTTGTCACCAATTTTATATGCATCGACATCGCAAGCCCAATATTGCTGGCCAAAGTTACTGTCGCCACCAAATGACCAGAGACTATTCATAAATCTAAACCAGATCCGATTGTAGGGTTCATATGTACCACTTATGATGCTTTTGGCAGGAGCATATACTTTAAATTTGAGGTACTTATACTCCTTAATGTTGAATTCATATTCTTTGGGCAGCGAAATTACGAATGTAGCACTTCTTCCCTTAAGCACTGTTTTATAGATATTTACCAATCCGTCACCTGCCGGGGCATCAGTTGCAGGAAAAGTAACACCCATTCTCCATTCACCGTCCTGAACAACCCCGTCAAGTTGGAATTTGTCAGGAATCATAACAGAAGCGGGTCCTGTGACTAATTCAACAACTCCACTTGCAACATAGCGACTTAAAAGGTCATCAAGCCCCATGGAATTAGGACGGTAATAAACCTTTTTAAGCATTCCGGATTCAAGTAGGTCTTTAAGTGCCTGAAAATTCCCGGCTTCAATGTTCCCGGCTTTACGCATAAATGGTACGAATTCGCCACCTCCAATATTATCAGTAACGCCATTACTGTCATAGGTCTGTTCCGAAATTTTAAATAGACTACCTCCCGTCAAATCAAGGGTTTTTAGATTCGGGAAATAAAATATATCCTGAAGCGAATTAACAGTCACCGGGTATACCAATTTTTCAATACTCGAAACTCCATCAGCAGTATAAACCGAAACTCCATTCGCGGCAAGAATATTTCTTTCTGTGGCTGCAAATTCGGAGGAGCTGGTTGGCATGCTAATGTTGAGATCGCGACTAAGTGCGATGGTATCCAAAATTGTTTGGTTATTAATTTTGGGGACTATCCTGTAGTTCATTTTAATTGCGACAGTTTGTCCTGCATCAAGGTTCCCAATAAAAAATCTGGAGTCTTTATCTCTGGCTCCGCTCTTTACAGCTCCGTTCTTGTCTGTATATTTATATGTCAGATTCACATAATCCATAAGAACCGAAGAAATACCTCTTGGCCAATCGATGACTGCAGCTGAAGGGGATTTCATTACCCTGGGGGCAGCAACCTGCAAGGCCTCAAGGTCGCTGGATGTGTAAGGTATTAAAGCTATTTCCTGAGGTACCGATTTGTTATTGTATTCATCGATAGTGTAAATCTTAAAACGATAAAGTTTTGTAGCTGTAAGACCTTTAATGTTTACCCATGAAGCCAGAGAATCAATTGTCACGACCTCTTTCTCATATTCTATTACAGTTTTTTTGGCCTTTCCAAGTTTGATTTTACGGCTTGGAATACGCCCGGCTTTCATCAAATCAATTTCAACCCTTTCGAAACCAATATGACCTATGATTGTGTCGAATCTGGCCGGGTAAACGATTTCTCCTTCATACTTTTTCTGGTTGGTGTATATATCCTCACAGGAGGACAGAATAGTAGCCAAAATGATCAATGATAATAATATATGTCTCATACGATTAATATCTATATAAAATAAAACTATTTCGTAACTTTTTTACCAAAGAGAGTCAACTCTGAAAGGCAGTTAGCATCGTCACGTGTATAATTGGAAGTAAATCCTTTTACAGCTTCGTATCTAAACCAACGGGTAGGTTTGGTATACTTTGGGTCTTCGGGATACATGTACGCCATATCACCAGCTTCTCCTGTTTTTACGAATTCAAGATCACTTAATCCTACAGGGACAGGAATTTTGTGTTGAGAAATAGCGACCCAATTCTTTAAATCGTCATCCCAGTAATACATATTGTATATACCAACATTCTCGCTCTGATAATACTGTCCTCTACTGATATTATCAAGCCCGCCTGAATGTCTTTGAACAGTTACAATGCGGCTAAGCTCGTAGTATCCTCCAAGGTCAATAATAATGTTCCAGGGCATGTTGCCATCAGCTGTTTTCCCGGTGTGTCCTCTTCCCTGAGTATGCATAAAATTAAGATTATCACCCCGATCAATAATTCCATCAATCACGTAACGTAACCTGCCTTCCAGTCCATCTCCAAAACATTGAGGAACTCCACCAATCAAGTCGTTAGTTGCAGGTAGAACCCATTCAGATTTTGGTAATTCCTGATCTACAAATAATGAAAGATTTCCTTTGTCGACCGATTCTGTTACATTTCCATAAGAATCTTCCACATGAATACGCACATTGACAAGCTCTTCCGGAGTTAGATTCAGATTTTCAATAAAACGTCGTTCTTTCAAAAGATTCGAAGAGAATACTGAAGTAAATTCATGTTTGGTTCCATCTTTGGTATAACTGAAGTCAGCGTACACATTAATACTCTGTTTTAGTTCATTATCCCAATCAATAAAAAATGAACTAAATCCAGGTTTTACAGTAACCGACTTGAGTACACGAGTGATTGCTGATTGTAATGGCTTTACATCAATCACAACAGGAAGAGACTTATTCCCAGTCCGGTCAACAGCATACAACTCAACCTTGTAATTTGATGCATCTCCAAAGCCGAACACATCGAGTGAGTCGACAAAGTAAGATGAGGAGAACGAAAATGATTTTCCATTAGTATTAACATAGGTCGCATTAACAGACAACAAGTCTTCATCGTTGGGTAGTTTATAGTAAAATCTGGCTCCACCGTAAAGAGCTTTGTAAGATACATTTGTTGGTTGCCCCGGAGCCGTTGAATCATCAGATGATGCCATATGCCGATCTTCCTCTTTGCACGAAATTACAATCAGTAAAAACGACATAAGTATGAATAAATATATTTTTATTGTTTTCATTCGGATGTTTTTATTTGATTCGAAAAATAACTTTCATTTAAAGGAATCACCAACCAGGATTTTGAATTAGTTTGGAGTTGGTGTTCATCTCGTTTAGATCGATCGGCCAAAGGCAATCGGTAATGGTGAATTTTCTTGATTGTTTTGCTTCAAGAATAAAAAAGTCGGCACCTGTTTGTCCGGTATATGTCCAACCCCAAACAGGAGCTGAAAATTCAGAAACAGCTTTTTTATACCTAAGCATATCCCAAAATCGGCTTCCTTCGAAAGCCAGTTCAATGCCTCTTTCCTGAAGGATAATTTCACGCATACCTTCTTTTGTTTTATGTTTGTCAACACTTCGAACAATACCTGCATCGGCCCAGACAACTTCAACCTTTGGAATTCCGGCTCTTTCGCGAACCAAATCAATAGCATCGTAAACTTCCTGTGTTGGGGTATTAGAATATTCGTTTAATGCTTCTGCTTTCATCAAAAGCAAATCAGCTAGTCTAATAATTGGGTATGGATACTTGATCGTTCTTTGCCATGCACCTGATTTAGATTCGGGGTGAACAAATTTCTTTATGCCGATACCAGATTCATAAAAATCAGTTGTATGTTGAGATGAATTAAATCCACCATCTTTCCCTGCATACATCATAGTTTTGATTTTTACTCCATGTGTTCGCCAATAACCGCCTGTTATCGCCAGATTCGCATAAAAGCGCGGTTCTCTGTTCATGTAAAGGTTTATGGTTTCGCAACCTGGTTGCATAATACCACGAAGTTCATTGTATGCAGGATCCTGATCTCCTGGAGTTACGATTACTGCCCATTTTTTATCCCGGTTGAAAGTCTGATCCTCATCAATTGGTACGCCATTTTTGGTATAGTATGTTTCTGCCATTCGATAAGTTGCACCCATCCACTGCCATGAATACGATGGTTCATTTTTCACGCCGTCACCATATCCTTCAGGTAATCGCATGTTTGTTGAATGAGCTAATTCACCCTGATCATAAACATTGATATTTGAATATCCCCAGATAAGTTCTTTGTTCCAAGGATCAGTAATAACCATACTTAAATCATATTGCTTCTTTAGTTTGTTATGATTTGCTATATAATCTTCTCGATCGAAAGTATAGGGTTCTTTTTCATAGGTGTAAAGTGCAATGCCATTGGCGCTGCAGGCATCTAATGCTATTTTTATGGCATCAAGTGCATCTTTCCATTTTTCCTTGCTGTAGGTTAGCGGGAAAAATGGTTTGCCGTCGTGATCCAAAAAGTCTCCAAAGTATTCCATGTTCCCGTTGAAAAAGGGACTTGCTCTGAAAAGCAAAATTTTTGCTTTAATGGCCTTTGCTGCGACCTGATCAACCTGTCCCAGATTTAATTGAGTTGTTCGTTCTTTTAAATCAGGAATGGCCTCATCCATTAATTTAATAATATAATTGAAGCAATCCTCGACCTTTGATCGTGGAAGAAATAATTGATCAGTTGTTGCATCGGCACTAACCAGATTGTCGACAATAACGATTGGTCCATAACGTTGTACCAAAAGAAAATTGTAATAGCCCTTTAGAAATTTAACCTGTGCTTTCCATTCCTTTTTTTCCTGATCTGTCATATCGGGAACTTTGTCAATATTGGCAAGGAAAACATTTGCTTGTCTTATTCCTTCATACATTCTTTTCCCTCCTTGATTACCAGACCAGATCCCAAGTTCGGGGTCAGATACTGTTTGGAGTCCTCTCATAATTCTTATTGCCCGAAGGTTATCCGTATTGTTATTTAAATCGAGGCGTCCTAACCATTCATCTCCGAGAGTCCATGATGAGACATGAGTCTGGTCATCCTGAGGCATATAACTGTAAACTTTTGCTAGTGCATTCCAGGCCTCTTCCTTTTGCTTAAAGAGATCTTCCAAAGTCAATGTATTGTCAGGAACCACATCCAGATATTTTGAGCAGGAAGACAGTATGGAAAAGAGACAAAATAATAGTATCAGATTTTTATACAATATTTTCATCTTCTATATTTTTAAGTATTAAAATGATAATTGAACTCCAACATTAAACCGACGATTTGGGGGGTACCCCAAACCTCCACGACCCATTTCCGGATCCCATAGTTTAAAAGGACTTATAACAAATAAATTTTCAGCACTGAAATAAATCCTGCTACTTTTTAGTCCAATTTTGTTAAACGTATTTTTAGGAATATTATATCCCATTTCAACAGTCTTTAATCGCAGAAATGCTGCATTCCGCATCCACCATGAAGAGGTTTGATTGTTGTTTGCTATAGGATCGACCGACAATCGAGGCCAAAAAGCATGAACGTCTGGATTCGTTTCACTCCAATGATCATTAGCGATCAATGACAATGCATTACGTCTGGAAGCAAACGGGGCGATACCATTATCATCAGTTCCTGGATTAATAAACAATGAAACGCGAGCATTACCCTGAAAGAAGAATGAGAAGTCGAATGTTTTATATCCAGCGGAAAGCCCAAAACCATACTGAATCTCTGGAACAGTAGGTAAACCCAATGGAACCATATCGTTAGAGTTGACAACCCCATCACCGTTAACATCTTTATATTTGATATCGCCGGCCATATATTCACCGAAATCCTGTTTGGGTGAGTTCGCTATTTCAGCTTCATCAACAAAAAGTCTTTCAGCAATAAGTCCCCACCACTGATTCGTTGAATATCCTTTGTGTTTCAGGTATTCGTCGGGGTAATTTTTCTCATCAAGTTCGACATATTCGTTGGTCGAGAAAGTGTAATTAGCTCTACCCGTCAACCAAAAATCTTTATTAAATACATGTTGGTAGTCGATGGAACCATCAATTCCTTTTGAATTAACCTTGCCCACGTTCCCGCTAATTGTTGCCTCAAGACCTGCCGTTGAGGGGAAATTCTGTCTTGTCAGGTAGATGTGATCACGGTTATCTTTAAAAAAGTCGCACTGAATTTTTAGTGCTTCATCCCAAAAGCTTAGTTCGAAACCCAAATTATATTTTGTGGAAACTTCCCATGTAATATTCGGATTTGCATATCGGTTAACAGAATATCCGCTATATGAATTCATGAATGTAGAACCCCATCGATAATTGCCACCTCCTTTTGATATATCTGAAAGGTAAAAGAAGCGTCCGGATCGTCCGGCAATCGCATCGTTTCCTACTTTTCCCAAAGTGAATTTTAGCTTAAATGTACTGATGAGGTCTTTCATTGATGTCCAAAACGGTTCATTGGAGATTAGCCATCCTCCTCCAATGGAAGGAAAAAATCCATATCTGCTGTCGCCGCTGAATTTTTCAGAACCATTATATCCGTATGCAAGCTCCAAAAAGTACCGTTTGTCATAGTCGTAGGTTGCACGTCCTGAGTTACCCATATTCTTTTCCGGAAGAGTTTCATAAATTGAGGTGCTGTTTCCTCCAGTTAGCAGATATTCCTCCAGCATTCCTACAGTCATTAATCCAATAGAGTGTTTCCCATATTTTCGATCCCAATTTAACCGTCCTTCAAAATAGTTATGAGCGCTGGCATCACGTCCTGGATACACATTTCCTAAATAAGACTGGCCGCTAGTTGGATTTAAAGCGAAAAGTGTATATGCTCCGGTTACCTGGTTATACGATTCCAAATCGTAATAAAATGGGGAATAGGATCTTGTACTGGAATATTTACTCCATGTATTTACTGAACCTTTGATCTGGAGTTTTAATCCTTCAGTAATGAATTTCAGATCTTGAGCCAGTGTGGCCATTGCAGTAATGGTACTTTCATTCCGGTCTTCATAACCCCTGACCATTTCAGCATAGGGATTTTGCTTTAATGATCCAGTAACATAGGTATTTCCAAAGAGAATGTGGTCAGCAAATTTATGCGCGGGATCGGGATTGTATACTGCTGGAAAGTCAACTGGATTTGAGTTCATGACCATTCCGAAAATGTCACTTGCCGATCTGTATGGCCCGGTATACCTTTCAAAATTGCCTTGAATTCGGGTGTCTAATGTTGTTGTTGGAGTTAATTTAAAAACAACATTACTCCTCATTTGAACCCGGTTAATGTCAATGTTGTTGTTGAAATTATTCCTCTTGTCAACTTTTAAAAGGCCAGTTTCATTTTCATAGCTTCCGGCAACGTAGAATGTTGCAACCTGACCTCCTCCAGAAACATCAATATTAGCTTTCTTGTTTATGGTTGATTTTTCAAATAGTTCATCGTACCAATTAATATTGGGGAAAATCATAGGGTCTAATCCCTGAGCGGTAGATTGAATTTTTTGTTCGCTATAATACGCACCTAGTAACGGATTTCTCGAAATTCGTGCCTGATTGTATAGTTTCATATATTCAACACCATCGAGAAGCTTATTGGTTTTTGTTGGGGTCGCCATGTGAGTGTCAATTCGGATATTCACTTTGGCCGGTCCTTCTCGTCCCGATTTGGTAACAACCATGATTATTCCGTTAGCACCTCTTGCTCCATATAATACGGTTGCTGAAGCATCTTTCAGGATTGAAAAACTCTCAATGTTGTCAGGCTCCATTCGCGCCAGATCATTTGCGGTTGCTTCAAAACCATCAATAAGAATAAGAGGCGATGTTTTATAGCCGAAAGTTGTTACTCCGCGTACAAAAAACTGAGCATTATCCTTTCCCGGTTCTCCTGTTGTTTGATAGGAAATAATTCCGGGAATTTTACCGGCAAGAGCAGATGTCAGGTTGGATGCTGGTTGTTTTAATTCGCTGGGTTTTACGGTATTGATCGAGGCTATTACACTTTCCTTTTTTTGAGTACCGAATGCAACGACTTGAACTTCTTCAAGCTCATCAACCTGCTCTAGCAGTGTAATCTTTAAGTCGCCTTGTCCGGTGTAATTAACAATCTGTGGTTGCATTCCAATAAACGAGACTACGATTTTGTCACCAACGCTTGCTTTAATCAGAAAATTTCCGCTGGAATCGGTAATTGAACCACCTGCTAATCCTTTGATTGTTACTGTAGTTCCGGGAAGTGGACCGCCGTTTTTGTCAACAACAGTTCCTTTTACAAGGTTTTGTTGAACTGTAGCAGCCTCATCTGTTTGGTTAATGAATGCTTTAACAGATTCTTTTTGATCGAATAGTTTTAATCGGTCGGGACTATAATAATCCCTTGAATAGGAGCTGAAGACCTCTTTGCCGGAAGCTCTGCAGTCAGATCCAACAACATTTGTCGTGGTAACTAAAATGATGCCTATAGCACATGTTGCTTTCAAAGCAGCAAAGTACTTCAGCTTCATTCTACCACAAGAACGAGACAATTTGTTTTTTTTCATAGATACATTTAGTTCGTTAATTAGTAAGCATTTCTGCATTATTACCTTTAAGGTGATTCCTTTTGAAGGAAATCTGCACTAAATGTATTTTTGTGCGATTATCATCTCAGTTAATGGGCGGTTAATAAGCGGTTAATTCAAAAAATAAAATACTAATACAAGTACAACTGTCTTATTTTTAGGCTAATAATCTATTTGTTGTAAACGCCGGATATTTTTGCGATATAATGATTTAATGAAACCCCAGATATTTTGTGCTGTAATACATGGATTAATTTTCTACATTTATCATCTGGAAAGTTAGTTTTATAGAAAATGAGATTTAGACTATTATTGATTCTTTTTGTGTTGGCATTGATCTCTGGGCAAGCAATTCCTCAAGGTCTTGGATTTAAATCAACAGCACAAAGTCATATTGCCAATAGAACTTCTTATAAGGTTTTTGCTGAAGGTGCCCCAAAGTTCAGGGAGAAACTAATTCTGTCGTTCGAATTATCGGTTCTCGACCCTAATTCCTTTGGATTTATTTGCATCGTTGATGCCGAAAATTCCAATAAAGATTATTCTCTGGCCTATATAAAAGCTGATTCCCAACATTCTTACTTAAAACTAAACCTCAAGGGAGAAGAAAACCTGTTGACAATACCAGTTCAATCGTCACTACTGGGCAAGGGGAAATGGTTTAATGTAAATCTGTGCTTCAATTTAAAGGAAAATCGTATTGAAGTAGCTTTAAACACCGACAAATATGAAGTAAAAAGATCTGGGTTAAATGATTTAATCAATTCTCAAATATTTTTTGGGAAAAATGAAAATATAATAGATATTCCTTCATTCGCAATTCGTAATCTGACCGTTAGTAATTCAAAAGAAAAATTCGATTTCGAATTCAAGGAATATGCTGGAAATGAAGTTCATGATCAACATGGAAATGGAATTGGTCAGGTAGAGAATCCCGTTTGGGTGATTAATGATTCGTATCACTGGAGACAACGGTTTACTTATTCTGCCGACGAAGTTTTTGCGGTGAATTACGACAGTACAGAGATGAAAATCCAAGTTGTAGGAAAAGATTCTCTTGCTTCCTATGATATTGTAAAAAGCACTTTTGAAAAGAAAGCCTATACGAATAGGTTGCCAGTTTCAATAAGGTTAGGTGCCAGCTTTTTCCTGGATGGAAAATTGTTTGTTTATGAGGTAAATAATGTCCCGAATGGAAGTCCAACCATGTCATCTCTGGACTTGACAACTTACACGTGGAAAGAGAAAAGCAATTTAACACTTGATCAACAGTTACATCACCATAATGCTTATTTAAATCCGGAAACAAAGCAACTACTCCTCTTTGGTGGATTTGGCAATAACCGGTTATCCAACTCTTTTTATAATTATGACATTGCTGAAAATTCGTGGAACAAGTTAAATTTCACCGGAGATGTGATTACTCCCCGTTTTTTCGCGGGAATGGGAAAGCAAAATGATCAATTGCTACTATTTGGAGGTGTGGGGAACAAAACCGGAGATCAAAGTATTGGGAAAATATATTACTTCGACTGTTACTCAATTGACCTTAAAAATCAAAAGATAAAGAAACTATGGGAGGTGAATCGAGGAGACGAGAAATTGGTTTCAGCCAGAAATTTAGTAATTTCCGGAGATAATTCTTCATTTTATGCTTTGTGTTATCCTGAATACATCCCTAAAACTTTCATTAAGCTTTATAAGTACGATATAAAAACAGGAAAAAATGTGGTACTGGGCGATTCTATTCCAATTGTTTCAGAAGAAATACAAACCAATGCAAATTTGTACTTAAATTCCAATACACAAGAGCTCTACTGCGTAATACAGGAAGTTAGCAAAGGAAGCTCGAAACTCAGTATATATTCCATTGATAATCCGCCAATTTCTGCAGGAGAATTATATACCAATAGTAAGCATAGTAATCACTTTATCTATTGGGCATTTGGAATTATTGCAGCTATAGTTCTTTGTGTTTATGGGATATTTCGCTTGAAAAAATGTTCTATTATTGTAACAGATCCGGTTAGTGAGTCCCGGAAGGATAAAGCAGAACGTATCATATTTCCCAGAAAGAATGCAGTCTATATTTTTGGAATTTTTACAGTTTATAACTGTGATGGACATGAGTGTTCACATCTGTTTAGTCCTCAGATTAAACAACTGTTTTTATTAATTCTTCTTCGTAGCACCAAGGACGGGGAGGGGATTACATCGGAAGAAATCTATAACCTGTTTTGGCCTACCAAACCAATAAAGAATGCAAAAAATATAAAAGGAGTTACCATCAATAAGCTTCGTACTATTTTATGTGATATTGATGGAATTGAACTTATCCTTGATAATCAGCATTTCAGATTTATAACCCAAGAGCCTTTTTATTGCGATTATTTCGATTTAAAATCGGTATGTGCCGGTATTTCAGTTGATAATAATGAAACGAATAACGAACGACTAATTGAACTAACTTCAAGAGGTTGTTTTTTACAATCAGGAGACAATGAATATTTCGACAGCTATAAACGAGATCTTGCAGATCAAATATTAATTCTGATCCCAGATATTTTAAAGCAATATTTCCACTCTGGCGAATTTGCCAAAACAATTACAATGGCCTCAGTTCTTTATACTGTTGACGAATTAAATGAATGTGCATTCTATTTTATTGTTAACTCGTATTTGCGTTTGGGTGATGAATTTTCTGCGAAGAAACAGTACAACAATTACATTCTCCGGTATAAAAAAGTTCAGGGGGAAGATTACGGTGTACTTTATCCTGAATTAGTTAAAACTGCCGCTAAATATTTGAAAAATGTCAAATTGAAGAATTAGTTTTTTACCACGGTAACAACAAACGCGAGCTGACGAAAAATCGGAACAGATCGTCAGAATACGAATACTATTATTGCGACTTGTACAACGAGTGGAATAGTTGCAAAGATTTGTGCCGATCCGGTATTAAATGGATACGACGACTGGTTTTTGTCTAGTATTAACGAGTTGTTTTTTTTGGGGGGGGTTAAACAATTCCCCGTTGTTTCTTGATTGTTTCCCAGGCTTCGTTTACTTTTTGGAACTTTTCGTGAGCGGCCTTCTGAACGTCCTCGCCTAGGTAGGTAACCTTATCTGGATGATATTTCAGTGCCATTTTTCGGTAAGCCTTTTTCATTTCTTCGTCGGTAGCTGATGGTTCTGCTTCCAATATTTTATAGGCTGCATCGGTGTTGGCCACAAACATCGATTCAATAGATTGGTAGTCTTTTTCACTAATTCCCAGATGTTGTGCGATAAAGGCAATCAGATTGTGTTCCGATTCGTGTACAATTCCGTCAGCAGCAGCAATTCCAAAGAGGAAATGCAGCATTTGTAAACGCGATGGATGATCCATGTTTCTACGGATTTGCTGACAAACATCGGCGATAGGGATGTTTTGCTTTAACAGATCGCGTAACATTTTAATGGCTTCACCTGCAGCTTCAGGGCCAAACGATCGGATAAAAAAATCTTTGGTGTAATCCAGCTCCGACTTTAGAATTTTTCCATCTGCTTTCATTACAGCAGCAACTAAAACCAGAAGACTCATGATGTAACCACCTTGCGTGGTTGGTTGTCCTGGTTGATATTCCTGATTACCACGTATTATTTGGGTGTTGTCGATCATTGATCCGACAACAAATCCTAGAATTCCAGCTAAAGGGTTCAATGTAGCCCACCCAAGCCCTCCTAAAATCCATTTTGCAAATTTAGCCATGAGCTCTTAATTTTTTGTCAATTTCTATTATCTGTGGAATGATTAGTTCATCATTATTGTTGTTGATTACAAAATCAGCCATTCCGATTCGTTGTTCATCTGACCATTGGTTCTTTATTCGTTCACGCACCTGTTCTTCCGTTATCTGGTCACGTTCCATCACCCGTTGAATGCGTTCTTCCATACTGGTGGCAACGACAATGGTTTTATCCATCATGCGGTAGAAGCCACTTTCAAATAAAATGGCTGCTTCGAGCAGAACATAAGCCGATTGTTGTTTTTGATACCATTCTTCGAAAACATTTTGTACTGCCGGATGAATAATCCCATTCAGTTGAGCGAGCAAAGATGGGTTGTTAAAAACAACTCCGGCCAGATATTTTCGGTTAAGAGAGTGATCAGGCTGGTAAACGGCTGTTCCAAACATGCGAATTAATTGTTCCTGAATACCGGGTGTATTCATAAGCTGTTTGGCAATAAGGTCTGCTTCGAATACCGGAATCCCCAAAATTCCAAAAACTTTGCAAACCGTGCTTTTTCCACTACCAATTCCTCCTGTAATTCCAACTTTGATCATGCGTTTATTTTTCAATCAGATATTCAAGTTCTTCCGGAGATATTTTTAACTCATACAAGAATGGGGGAGTAGACTCCGTTACAATTTTAAGTCTTGGTAGTTTTGCTTCGATGTCGGCATACGAAACTGTTAACTTAAAATCTTCGGGGTGTATGCTGGAAAAATGGCCTAAACTCACCAAAAATGAGACTTTTACTTTGCCGGGAAACAGTTTGGTTTTTGAATCAATAGGTTGGTTGATCAGAAGAACCGGTACCGATAGTTGTGCTTCGGTATATTCTTCGATTGGGATGTTCAATTTAACCTGTTGAGGTTCAAAATACAATTCCTTTTGTTTGTTGATTTGTGCTTCTGTATGGATAATCTTATCTGCTGAATTAAACACTTGCGGTTCGGTATATGCAAACTTCAGGGTGTCGAGAGTGGATTGCGGTCCGTTAACAGTCACCGAATCCGGAATGGTTTTTATATTGCCCGAAATCTGGTATTGTTTTTTTAGATTGACCGTAACGAGCGGTTTTACTTTTACTCTTTTCTGACCCATCTGATCGAATTTGAACTTCAGGGTATCTGGTGACATGCTGATAATTTCAATGTCGTTTGATAATTGATAGGATATTTCGTTGATGAATTGCTGCGATGGAAAAGCGAAGGTGCTTTTATGATTATTCGTCATCCGGTTGTCGGTCATATCATTTACATTAAACTCAAGCGGGAGAAACAAAAAGTTAAGCTTATGCCTCAGTATGGTGAATCCGTGAGCTTTGATCCGTAAATCATATTGTTCCGGTGGTTTACTTGCCAGGGTCTTATTAGTCGGAAAATTGACATAACTTATCGGAACTGTGATGTTAACCGTATATGTCTTGCTTAAAGCATTTAAAAACCAGAAAATAGTGGCAATAATAACGCAGACCAGATAGGCAACAACCCGCTTGTCGTTCTTGAAATATACCTTTTTAAGGTATTTGATAATCCGATATAACCAGTTTGTTTTCACGGCTTCAAATATAAAAAAAAGGCCGACATATTGCGAGGGCACTGAAAAAGTATCCCCGTTAAAATAATCCATTAATACAAATAGCTGGCAGATGAAGTCCAAACTTTCATCTGCCAGTTTTTTTTATAGTGCGAAGTGCAAATTTTCGG
>Ga0302286_10000272_pt1 | contig 43415 bp, 58 predicted proteins | sample III_Fen_E2_3_FD_198765 | JGI IMG/M metagenome (GOLD analysis project Ga0302286, IMG submission 198765) | Peat permafrost microbial communities from Stordalen Mire near Abisko, Sweden - III_Fen_E2_3 | ecosystem: Environmental > Terrestrial > Soil > Wetlands > Permafrost | place: Sweden: Abisko...
TCTGACACTAGTACGAGAGGACCGTGTTGGACTGACCTCTGGTTTACCGGTTGTGCCGCCAGGTGCATTGCCGGGTATCTAAGTCGGGATCGGATAAGCGCTGAAAGCATCTAAGCGCGAAGCCGGCTTCAAGATTAGATCTCCCTTAAGGGTCGTTGTAGACTACGACGTAGATAGGCCGCAGGTGTAAAGGCAGTAATGCCAAAGCCGAGCGGTACTAATTGCCCGTGACTTTCGCCTAACGGAGCCACGTATCTCTGATACGGCCGTTTCTTATGGAAATATTCTTGCTTTTCGAATGTGTCAAAAAACATTTCAGGTGGCTATAGCACCGGGGTTCCACCTCTTCCCATTCCGAACAGAGAAGTTAAGCCCGGTCACGCCGATGGTACTGCGCAAGTGGGAGAGTAGGTAGCCGCCGTTTTCATCAGAGAGCCCCGTCACAGTAATGAGACGGGGCTCTCTTGTGTTTTCTTAACACTGGTTTGACGACGCTATGTAATTTTATTTTGATTAAAAAGATATTATATGCAATTTTGATGTTTGAAAACATTAAAACATAAAGAAAAATTTAAAGCCAAGAATCAAGAGATTTGTTTAAATCCTTAAATATATATGTTATATGGAAAAAACCAATGACCCTAATCAGCTGAATATTGAGCTAAGTGAAGAAGTCGCTCAAGGTATTTATTCTAATCTGGCTGTTATTTCTCATTCCAGTTCTGAATTCATAGTTGACTTTATAAGGCTAATGCCCGGTGTGCCGAAGGCAAAGGTTCAGTCACGCATTATCCTGACTCCAGAGCATGCAAAACGTTTATTGTCGGCTTTGCAGGAAAATATTGCAAAATATGAAAAGCAATTCGGTCTGATTAATAAACCAGCTGGAAGTGGAAATACATTTATGCCTCCGATTGTCGGATTTGGTGGAGGCGAGGCGTAAAGTACATCGAATTCTAAGAAAGTATCTTTGTTTTCGATGTACTTTGTAATCAATATTATTTTTTTTCAATAAGCTATTGATTCTTTGAAAAAAAACTGTAATTTTGCAGTCCTTTTTGGGATAAAAGTGAAAGTATATATTTTTAAGTATATAAAATAAGTAAAAATTTCTAAAATGCCTACAATTCAGCAATTAGTAAGAAAAGGGAGGGCTAAACAAACCGATAAGAGCAAGTCTCCGGCTTTGAGTTCTTGTCCGCAAAGACGCGGTGTTTGTGTACGTGTTTACACGACAACACCTAAGAAACCAAACTCAGCGATGCGTAAGGTGGCCAGAGTACGTTTGACCAATTCGAAAGAAGTGAACAGCTACATTCCGGGAGAAGGCCATAATTTACAGGAACACTCTATTGTGCTTGTCAGAGGTGGTCGTGTTAAGGATCTTCCAGGTGTACGTTATCACATTGTTAGAGGAACTTTGGATACTTCAGGTGTTAATGGTCGCAAGCAAAGACGTTCGAAATATGGAACAAAACGCCCAAAAGCCGGACAGACTGCCACAACAGCTAAAAAGAAATAATCTTTTAGCTTATTTGTCTAGTAAATTCCTTACAGTTAGTTAATCACGCTGTTTTTTATTGGTAAAAGCTTTATAGCACGGTTGAGTAAATATTCCAGCGGGAATGTTGAAGACACAAAAAAAGAATACAACCAAAACAAAAACGGGAAATTTTGAGAAAATGAGAAAAACAAAACCAAAAAAACGGGTTATCCTACCGGATCCTGTTTTTAATGACGTTAAAGTGACCAAATTTGTGAATCACTTAATGTATGATGGGAAAAAGAACACCTCCTACGAGATATTTTATTCCGCTCTTGAAACCGTAAAGGCAAAATTGCCTAATGACGAAAAACCTGCACTCGAAATTTGGAAGGTGGCACTCGACAATATCACACCTCAAGTCGAAGTTAAATCACGCCGTGTTGGTGGTGCAACATTCCAGGTTCCTACTGAGATCCGTCCTGATCGAAAGGAATCAATTTCAATGAAAAATATTATTTTATATGCCCGTAAACGTGGTGGAAAATCCATGGCGGACAAGCTGGCTGCAGAAATAGTTGATGCTTACAACAACCAAGGTGGCTCTTTCAAACGTAAAGAAGATATGCACAGAATGGCAGAAGCTAACCGAGCATTCGCACATTTCCGTTTTTAATTTAGGTAAAGGTAAAAAAGAACAATGGCTAAAGTAAATTTAAAGTACACCAGAAACATTGGGATTATGGCTCATATTGATGCAGGAAAGACTACGACTTCAGAGCGGATTCTTTACTATACCGGTTTGACGCATAAAATCGGTGAAGTGCATGATGGGGCAGCCACAATGGACTGGATGGAACAGGAGCAAGAAAGAGGCATAACGATAACTTCTGCAGCGACGACGACAAGTTGGAACTGGGCAGGTGAAAAATATAAAATCAATTTGATTGACACTCCCGGACACGTTGATTTTACGGTTGAAGTAGAACGTTCACTGCGCATTTTAGATGGTGCTGTTGCGACCTATTGTGCAGTTGGAGGTGTTGAGCCCCAGTCGGAGACGGTATGGCATCAAGCTGATAAATATAATGTACCTCGTATATGCTATGTGAATAAAATGGATCGCTCGGGAGCAGACTTTTTTGAGGTTGTTCGCCAGATGAAATCTGTTTTGCATGCAAATCCGTGCCCGATTCAAATCCCTATTGGAGCAGAAGAGAAATTTAAAGGTGTTGTAGATTTAATTACGATGAAAGCCATTTATTGGCATGATGAGACACTGGGTGCTGAATATTCTACAGAGGAGATTCCTGCTGAACTTTTAGATGAAGCAAAGGAGTGGAGAGATAAAATGCTTGAATCCATTGCTGAATGTGATGATATTGTAATGCAGAAATACTTTGATGATCCTTCATCAATAACTGATGATGAAATTCGTCTGGCTATTCGCAAAGGTACAATTTCAATGACTTTATATCCAATGCTTTGTGGGTCATCTTTCAAGAATAAAGGTGTACAAACTTTGTTAGATGCTGTTTGTCTTTATTTACCCAGCCCTCTTGATTCAGAAGCAATAATTGGGCATGATCCAGATGACCCTGAAAAGGAAATTAAACGATTTCCAGACGAAAATGAACCACTAACTGCTTTGGCATTTAAAATCGCAACAGATCCTTATGTTGGACGTTTATGCTATGTGCGTGTTTATGCTGGTAAAATTGATGCAGGAAGTTATGTCTATAATGTCCGTTCCGGTAAAAAAGAGCGTATTTCTCGTTTGTTCCAAATGTTTTCCAACAAACAGAATCCCGTTGATTGCATTTCGGCTGGAGATATAGGTGCTGGAGTCGGTTTTAAAGATATTCGAACAGGTGATACCCTTTGTGATGAAGCACATCCGATTGTATTGGAATCCATGGATTTCCCTACTCCCGTAATAGGTGTAACAATTGAACCCAAAACCCAAAAGGATTTGGATAAAATGGATATCGGTTTAGGTAAACTCGCAGAAGAAGACCCGACATTTACAGTTCGAACGGATGAACAAACAGGGCAAACAATTATTTCTGGTATGGGTGAATTGCATCTGGAAATAATTATTGACCGTTTACGCCGCGAGTTCAAAGTTGAATGTAATGAAGGGCGACCTCAGGTTGCTTACAGAGAAGCCATTACTCAGGAAGTTCAGATACGTGAAACGTATAAAAAGCAAACCGGTGGTCGTGGTAAGTTCGCGGATATGATTGTAAAAGTAGGTCCAAAGGATAAAGAATTTGAAGGAGATTTACAATTTATAGACGAAATTAAAGGCGGTAACATACCTAAGGAATATATACCATCTATTCAAAAAGGTTTTCAGACCGCCATGAAAAATGGTATTTTGGCTGGTTATCCACTGGAAGGATTAAAAGTTACAGTTATTGATGGTTCATTTCATCCAGTTGACTCTGATCAAATTTCATTTGAAGTATGTGCTATTCAGGCATTCAAGAGTGCCTGTTCAAAAGCAAAACCTGTTTTGCTGGAACCAATTATGAAAATGGAAATTATTACTCCTGAAGAAAATATGGGTGATGTCATTGGTGACTTAAATAAACGTCGTGGTCAGGTTGGAGGTATGGAAACAAACCGTTCAGGAGCGCGTATTGTTAAAGCCATGGTCCCGCTTGCCGAAACTTTTGGCTATGTAACAACTTTGCGCACAATTACTTCTGGCCGTGCAACAAGTACAATGGAATTTTCACATTATGCGGAGTTGTCCAAATCAATTGCTACAGCTGTATTGACAGAAGCTAAAGGTCGCGTTGATTTATTATAAATGATCAGATAGGCGGCTGTTTTTTGTGTAAATAGCTCTACAAAATATTCCGCCTACCGTTATATTTTATTTAAAAACAATTTATGAGCCAAAAAATTAGAATTAAACTAAAGTCTTATGACTACAACTTGGTGGACAAATCTGCTGAGAAAATTGTTAAAACGGTGAAGACTACCGGTGCGGTAGTGAGTGGGCCTATTCCACTTCCTACACATAAGCGTATTTTTACTGTAAACCGTTCGACCTTCGTAAACAAGAAGTCACGTGAGCAATTTGAATTGTCGTCGTACAAGAGATTGATCGACATTTACAATTCAAGCGCTAAAACGGTCGATGCTCTGATGAAGTTGGAGTTACCAAGTGGTGTTGAAGTAGAAATCAAAGTGTGATTTATTTAATTATTAAGAAAAATGCCAGGATTATTAGGTAAAAAAATCGGAATGACTTCCGTTTTCAGTGCTGATGGGAAAAACATTCCATGCACTGTTGTTGAAGCTGGTCCTTGTGTGGTTGCTCAGGTGAAAACGGTTGCTGCGGATGGTTATGATGCTATCCAGTTAGGTTTCCAGGAAAAGAAGGAAAAGCATACCAATAAAGCTGAGATGGGTCATTTTAAAAAGGCCGGTGTTGTCCCACAAAGACACTTGGTTGAGTTCAAAGGGTTCGGTGACGAATTTAAAATCGGTGATGTAATTACCGCTGAATATTTCCAGTCTGATGAATTTGTTGATGTTGTCGGTACTTCCAAAGGTAAAGGATTCCAGGGCGTTGTTAAACGCTGGGGTTTTCACGGAGTTGGAGAAGCCACGCATGGTCAGGATGACCGTTCTCGTGCTCCAGGTTCTTTGGGAGCATCTTCATGGCCTTCACGCGTATTTCCAGGAAAGCGCATGGCTGGACATACAGGTTGTGATCGCGTAACAGTGCAAAACCTGCAAATTATTAAAGTGATACCCGAACATAATCTAATCTTGATTAAAGGTTCTGTTCCGGGTGCTAAAAATTCAATCGTAATCATCAAAAAGTAATGGAACTGAGTGTATATACTATAAAAGGGGAAGATACCGGCAGAAAGGTTACATTGAATGACTCTGTCTTCGCTATCGAACCCAACGACCATGCCATTTGGTTGGACGTGAAACAATTTAGGGCAAATAGTCGTCAAGGAACTCATAAATCGAAAGAAAGAAGTGAGCTTTCCGGATCGACGAGAAAATTAGGTAAACAAAAAGGAGGCGGTGGCGCTCGTCGTGGTGATATTAATTCACCTCTTCTTGTTGGTGGAGCCCGAGTTTTTGGACCTAGACCTCGTGATTACAGCTTTAAACTAAATAAGAAAATTAAAGTTTTGGCTCGTAAATCTGTTCTTTCATATAAGGCCAACGAAAATTCTATTGTTGTTATTGAGGACTTCGCTTTTGAAGCTCCAAAAACGAAAGACTTTGTTGCATTGGCAAATAATTTGAAGCTTACTGATAAAAAGTCACTTTTTATATTGGCAGAAGCAAATAAAAATGTATATTTGTCGGCTCGTAATTTGACAAAGGTTAAAGTTGTAACAATTTCTGAGTTAAACACTTACAAAGTGTTGGACGCAGCTTCGCTTGTTTTAACTGAAAGTTCAATTGCTGGAATTGAAAAAATTTTAAATGCATAAGGAGATCAAAAAATGGGAGTAATTATAAAACCTATCGTAACCGAAAAGATGACAGCTATTACAAATAAGCTGAATCGTTACGGTTTCCGTGTCCAACCGAGTGCAAATAAGATTGAGATAGCACGGGCAATTCAGGAAATGTACAACGTTACAGTTTTAAGCGTTAATACCCTGAATTTCAGAGGAAAGAATAAAAGTCGCTATACGAAAGGTGGTATGGTAAAAGGCAGTGAATCTGCTTTTAAGAAAGCCATCGTAAGTTTAAAAGAAGGCGACAGTATTGATTTTTACAGCAATATTTAATATAAAATGGCAGTACGTAAACTAATGCCCACAACACCAGGGCAGAGACATAAAATTATTGGTGCCTTTGATACCATCACTGCTAGTGCACCAGAAAAATCTCTTGTATATGGTTTAAGTAAGTCAGGTGGACGTAATAACGAAGGAAAAATGACCATGCGCTACTTGGGTGGCGGTCATAAACAGCGTTATCGTTTTATTGACTTCAAGAGAATTAAAGATGGTGTGCCTGCAACTGTAAAGACTATTGAATACGATCCGAACCGTTCAGCTCGTATTGCTTTGTTATATTACGCAGATGGTGAAAAAACTTATATTATTGCGCCTAACGGATTGGAAGTTGGCATGCATTTAATGTCAGGTTCTGATGCTGCTCCCGAAATCGGGAATGCTCTTCCTTTAAAAAATATCCCTATTGGTACAGTAATTCATAATATTGAACTTCGTCCTGGACAGGGAGCTAAAATGGCACGTTCGGCTGGTACATTTGCTCAGTTGACTTCCAAAGAAGGCGATTATGCTATTTTGCGAATGCCTTCAGGTGAGATTCGTAAAATCCTTCTTAGTTGTAAAGCAACAATAGGAAGTGTTGGGAATTCAGATCATGCACTTGAAAGTTCAGGCAAGGCCGGTCGTTCAAGATGGTTGGGACGTCGTCCTCGCAACCGTGGTGTTGTTATGAATCCAGTAGATCATCCTATGGGAGGTGGAGAAGGTAAAGCTTCAGGAGGACATCCAAGGTCACGTAAAGGACTTTTAGCTAAGGGATTACGGACAAGGGCTCCTAAGAAAATTTCGAACAAGTATATCATCGAAAGACGTAAAAAATAACCTGATAAATTCAAGAAAACTATGAGTCGTTCATTAAAAAAAGGACCGTATATTAATATAAAGTTGGAATCAAAAATTCTGACCATGAATGAATCGGGGAAAAAGAACCTAGTTAAAACCTGGGCTCGCGCTTCGATGATTTCACCTGATTTCGTTGGACATACGGTTGCAGTACACAACGGAAATAAGTTTATTCCGGTTTATATAACAGAAAACATGGTAGGTCACAAATTAGGAGAATTTTCCCCTACGCGTACTTTTAGAGGCCATGCTGGGAATAAGAAGAAATAAAGCATCATAAGAAATAACATAACACGTATATAAAAATGGGTGCAAGAAAAAGATTGGCAGCTGATGCCAGAAAAGAAGCTCTGAAGACTCAGTACTTCGCCAAGCTCAACGGCGTTCCTACATCGCCCCGTAAGATGCGCTTAGTTGCTGATATTATCCGCGGCAAAGAAGTGTTTCTCGCGCTTGGTATTTTAAAGTTTTCGTCAAAAGAAGCCGCCGGCCGCTTGGAAAAACTGCTTCGTTCTGCTATTGCAAATTGGGAACAAAAAACAGAACGCAAAGCTGAAGCAGGTGAATTATATGTAACCGAGATTAAAGTTGATTCTGCTACGATGTTGAAAAGACTTCGTACAGCTCCGCAGGGAAGAGGTTATCGTATTCGCAAACGCTCCAACCATGTGACTTTGAATATTGATTCTATTAAAAAAAACGAACAAAACTAAGGCTAAATGGGACAGAAAGTAAATCCGGTAAGTAATCGCTTAGGCATTATCAGAGGTTGGGATTCCAACTGGTATGGTGGTAATAACTATGGCGACACACTGTTAGAAGACAGCCAAATCCGTAAATATCTGAGCGCTCGTTTAGCTAAAGCAAGCGTATCGCGTATAGTCATTGAACGCACATTAAAACTAGTAACAATCACGGTGTGTACTGCACGTCCTGGAATTATTATTGGTAAGGGCGGTCAAGAAGTGGACAAATTGAAGGAAGAGTTAAAAAAAATAACCGATAAGGATGTTCAGATTAATATCTTTGAAATTAAACGTCCTGAATTAGATGCAGAAATTGTTGCAAGTAATATTGCGCGGCAGATAGAAGGTAAAATTGCTTATCGTCGTGCTACGAAGATGGCTATTCAATCTACTATGCGAATGGGTGCAGAAGGAATCAAGGTATTGGTTTCTGGTCGGTTGAATGGTGCAGAGATGGCTCGTTCGGAAATGTATAAAGAAGGTCGTACTCCTCTTCACACATTCCGTGCAGATATTGACTATGCCCTTGCAGAAGCCCTTACAAAAGTGGGTCTAATTGGTGTAAAAGTGTGGATTTGCCGTGGGGAGATTTATGGAAAGGTTGATTTGGCTCCACAATTTGCAACAACAAAAGAAGGAGGTCGCAATGCTGGTACGACAAACAACGAACGTCGTGATGACCGCAAAGGTGGCTTTCGTAAAAAGAGAAACAATAATCGTTAACGTAAGACTTTTTAAGAAATGTTACAACCGAAAAGGACAAAGTTTAGAAGATATCAAAAAGGTCGCGCAAAAGGCATTGCCCAGCGTGGTAACCAGTTGGCATTTGGTTCTTTTGGCATTAAGACGTTGGAATCGCATTGGCTTACCGGTCAGCAGATTGAGTCTGCCCGTGTTGCCGTAACACGTTATATGCAACGTCAAGGTCAAATCTGGATTCGAGTTTTTCCAGATAAACCATTTACTAAAAAACCGGCTGATGTACGTATGGGTAAAGGAAAAGGAGATCCACAAGGATTTGTAGCTTCTATTACACCTGGACGAATGCTGATCGAAGTTGAGGGTGTCTCTTTTAATGATGCAAAAGAGGCTTTACGCTTAGCTGCACAAAAATTACCTGTTGCTACGAAATTTGTAGTGAGACGTGATTATGATATTAAAAATCAAAATATCTAAGCCGTATGAAGATAGCTGAAGTAAGAGAATTGACGACGAAGGAACTGTCAGAGCGCACAAATACAGAGGTTGCACATTTATATCAATTGGAGTTGCAACATAGTATTTCTCCTCTGGATAATCCTGAACAAATTAAAGTTGCACGTCGGAATATTGCACGTTTGAAAACCGTTTTGCGGGAAAGAGAGTTGAATAAACAAAATTAAGTGCACGATGGAAACTAGAAATTTAAGAAAAGAAAGAGCTGGGGTTGTTGTCAGTAATAAGATGGATAAGAGTATAACGGTTGCTGTTAAGTGGAAGGAAAAGCACCCCATTTATGGTAAATTTGTCAGCAAGACGAAAAAATACTATGTTCATGATGAAAAAAATGATTCTAAAATTGGTGACACCGTTAAGATCATGGAAACTCGTCCTTTGAGTAAAACCAAAAGATGGAGATTAGTTGAAATAATTGAAAGAGCAAAGTAATTATGATACAAGCAGAATCAAGACTATTAGTAGCTGATAACTCCGGTGCCAAAGAAGTACTATGTATTCGCGTTTTAGGCGGAACTGGACGTCGTTACGGTTCGGTGGGAGATATTATTGTAGTTGCAATTAAAAGCACTATACCTTCCAGTGAAATAAAAAAAGGAGCGGTTTCCAAGGCCGTTATTGTTCGCACGAAGAAAGAGATAAGAAGAGCTGATGGTTCTTATATTCGTTTTGATGATAATGCGTGTGTGCTTTTGAACAATACCGGTGAAATCCGTGGTAGCCGTATTTTCGGCCCAGTAGCCAGAGAACTTCGTAGTACAAATATGAAGATTGTTTCTTTGGCTCCTGAAGTACTATAAACCTTAGAATGAATCAAGAGTAATGAGCAAATTACACATAAAAAAAGGCGATACCGTCTATGTAAATACGGGCGAAGACAAAGGGAAAACCGGTCGGGTGCTCGAAGTGCAGGTTGATAAAAAACGTGCTTTTGTTGAAGGTGTCAATATGGTCTCAAAGAGTACCAAGCCTAATGCAACTAATCCTCAGGGAGGAATTATTAAGAAAGAAGCTGCAATTCACATTTCAAATTTAAATGTGATAGACCCAAAATCTGGTAAACCGACCCGTATTGGTCGTGTCAAAAATGCCGAAGGAAAGTTAGTACGTGTTTCAAAAAAATCCGGGGAGGAAATTAAATAATGGCAAACACCGCAAATTATAAAAAAGAATATGCAGAGCGTATTATACCTGCATTGACAAAAGAGTTTGGATATTCGTCAATTATGCAAGTACCGGCCTTGAAAAAGATTGTAATTAATCAAGGTTTGGGTTTAGCTGTTGCTGACAAAAAAGTAATAGAAACTGCTATCACTGAGCTTACAACTGTTACTGGTCAAAAGGCTGTTGCAACTTTGTCAAAAAAAGATATATCAAACTTCAAACTACGCAAAAAAATGCCAATTGGTGTGATGGTTACATTGCGTCGGGAGAAAATGTATGAATTTTTGGAACGTCTGATTCGTGTCGCTTTACCTCGTATTCGTGACTTTAAAGGTATTGAAAGCAAGTTGGATGGTCGTGGTAACTATACACTTGGGATTGAAGAACAAATCATTTTCCCGGAAATTAACATCGATAATATTGTCAAATTATTGGGTATGAATATTACCTTTGTGACTTCGGCTAAAACAGATGAAGAAGGTTATGCTTTATTAAAAGAATTTGGCTTGCCGTTTAAAAACATTAAAAAAGACTAAGATAGTATGGCAAAAGAATCAATGAAAGCCCGTGAAGTTAAACGTGCAGCTCTGATTGCCAAATATGCTGTAAAAAGAGCTCAGCTCAAGGCAGATGGTAATTTTGAAGCACTTCAGGCACTGCCAAAAAACTCTTGTCCTATTCGTTTACACAATCGTTGTAAAATGACAGGACGTCCGAAAGGATATATGAGACAATTCGGAATATCACGTATTCAGTTTCGTGAATTGGCATCAAAAGGGTTAATTCCGGGAGTTCGCAAAGCAAGTTGGTAATTTTTTTTGAGTATTAAATATTGTCCGGGTAGTCCGGATCAATTTAAATTTTTTTTATGACAGATCCTATTGCAGATTATTTAACAAGACTGCGAAACGCGATAAAAGCGAAACACAGAGTTGTGGAAATTCCAGCGTCAAATTTAAAGAAGGAAATCACAAAAATCCTTTTTGAAAAGGGCTATATTCTAAATTATAAGTTTGTGGAAGAAGGCCCCCAGGGTACAATCAAAGTCGCCCTGAAGTATGATACAATAAATAAGGTAAACTCTATTAAGAGTTTGAAACGTGTTTCTACACCTGGTTTACGTCAGTATGTCGGTTACCATGACATGCCTCGTGTTTTAAACGGTTTGGGAATTGCTATTTTGTCCACCTCCAAAGGTGTGATGACCGATAAGGAAGCCAAAGACTTAAAACTCGGTGGTGAAGTATTGTGTTACATCTATTAATGGGGAGGAATAAAAATGTCAAGAATAGGAAAATTACCAGTAAACATCCCTGCAGGAGTTACAGTGGCTGTTGATGTGAATAATTTAGTTACAGTTAAGGGCCCCAAAGGAGAACTTCGGCAAGTCGTTAATTCTGTATTTAATATTGCGATAAATGATAACCAAGTTATTGTTACACGTCCATCTGATGAAAAAGAAATTCGTTCCCAGCACGGCTTGTATCGTTCACTGATTAACAATATGGTTATTGGTGTTTCAGATGGTTACCGAAAGGAACTTGAACTTGTTGGTGTTGGCTATCGGGCCCAAAGTAATGGCCAAATTTTGGATTTGGCTTTAGGTTATACGCACAATATCTATTTAATGTTACCTTCCGAGATTAAAGTTGAAACAAAATCGGAGCGTAATAAAAATCCAATGATCATTTTAGAATCCTGCGATAAGCAATTAATTGGCCAGGTATGTGCAAAAATTCGCTCTTTCCGTAAACCTGAACCTTACAAAGGAAAAGGTATTCGTTTTGTAGGGGAAATTGTACGTAGAAAAGCTGGTAAAGCAGCCGGTAAGAAGTAATTTAAGCTAAAATTTAATCAGATGATATCGAAAGTATTAAGGAGACTTAAAATAAAACAACGTGTTCGCTCTAAAATTAGCGGTACACCGTTGAAACCGCGTATGACCGTATTTAGAAGTAATAAGCAGATATATGTACAGATTATCGATGATAAGGCCGGAAAGACTTTAGCATTTGCATCTTCTTTAAAATTAGAAGAAAAAGTGTCTAAAAAAGATCAAGCCGTAAAAGTCGGAGAGTTAATTTCAAAAAATGCCAAGGATGCTGGTATTAGCGAAGTCGTTTTTGACCGTAACGGATATTTATATCACGGAAGAGTTAAAGAAGTTGCTGATGCCGCCCGAAAAGGTGGACTTAAATTTTAATCATTATGGCAGGGAAAATCAATAAAATAAAGACTACCAATGATTTGGAGTTGAAAGATAGACTGGTGGCAATTAATCGTGTTACCAAAGTTACCAAAGGAGGCCGTGCTTTTAGTTTTTCTGCTATTGTTGTAGTAGGAAACGAAGATGGGATCGTCGGATGGGGCTTGGGAAAAGCCGGTGAAGTTACTGCTGCTATCGCAAAAGGAGCTGAAGCGGCTAAAAAGAATCTGATCAAAGTACCTGTTCTTAGAGGAACGATTCCGCATGAGCAGTGGGCTAAATTTAGTGGCGCAAAAGTATTTTTGAAACCTGCTACACAAGGTACAGGAGTTAAGGCTGGTGGAGCAATGCGTGCAGTATTGGAAAGTGTCGGTATTACAGATGTTTTGGCAAAATCGAAAGGATCATCAAATCCACACAATCTTGTTAAAGCTACAATTGCTGCATTGGTTGAATTACGTGATGCGCACATGGTTGCTCAAAATCGTGGCATTTCTATTGAAAAAGTATTTAAAGGCTAAGAAGTGAAATAATGGCAACAATAAAAATTAAACAATATAAGAGCCGTATTGGCGCTCCGGCTGTTCAAAGAAGAACTTTAGATGCCTTGGGTCTCAAGAAATTGAATAATGTAGTTGAACATGAAGCTACACCCGCCATTTTAGGGATGGTAAAAAAGTTAAAACACTTAGTGAAAATTGTTGAATAAAGTATATAATTATGAATTTAAGCAATTTAAAACCCGCAGTCGGATCCGTTAAAACCAGGAAAAGAATAGGTCGTGGTCAGGGTTCAGGATTAGGTGGTACCTCTACAAAAGGTAATAAAGGTGCCAAATCAAGATCCGGTTATTCCCACAAACGTGGTTTTGAAGGAGGTCAAATGCCTTTACAACGCCGCGTTCCAAAATTTGGTTTTAAGAATATTAATCGAGTTGAATATAAAGCAATCAATATTGATACTTTACAAAAACTAGCTGAAGCAAAGAATATAACATCTATTAGTCTGGAGACGCTTTTTGAAGCTGGATTTATTTCAACTTCACAGCTTGTAAAGATTCTTGGTAAGGGCACTTTAACAGCGAAATTAGATGTGACGGCAAATGCATTTTCAGCTTCAGCTATTAAGTCTATTGAGGCATTGGGCGGCACAGCTACAACCTGTTAATTTTCATACTTAACGATAAATAATACGTTTTCATGAAACTAATTCAAACCTTAAAGAATATCTGGAAGATCGAAGAGTTGCGGAATCGTCTATTAACGACTCTGGGTTTTATTGTCGTCTATCGATTTTGTTCCTATGTTGTGCTTCCTGGTATAAATACTCAAGCTTTAACAGCCTTGCATAGTCAGACCCGGGAAGGTATAATGTCTTTGTTGGATATGTTTTCAGGAGGTGCATTCTCGAATGCTTCTATAGTAGCTCTTGGCATTATGCCTTATATTTCTGCTTCTATTGTGATGCAATTATTAGGAATGGCTGTTCCTTTCTTTCAAAAGCTTCAGCGGGAAGGTGAAAGTGGAAGAACAAAAATGAATCAGTATACCAGGTACATGACTGTTGGTATATTGATTTTGCAAGCTCCAGCGTATCTTGCTAATTTGAGTGCACAAATGGGTAATGCCGGTTCTGCTCTTCCTCCAGGTTTTTGGTTCAAGTTTTCGTCTGTTTTGATTTTGGCCGCAGGCAGCATGTTTACGCTGTGGATAGGTGAACGTATTACTGACAAAGGAATTGGGAACGGTGTTTCAATGATTATTCTTATTGGTATAATTGCACGTTTGCCTCGGGCTTTGACGCAGGAATTTATTTCTCGTTATTCAACGACTTCTGCCGGTGGATTGGTTATGCTTCTTGCTGAGTTACTTTTGCTTTTGGCTGTTACAATTTTCTCTATCCTTTTGGTGCAAGGAACGCGTAAAGTGCCGGTTCAATATGCAAAAAGAGTTGTTGGAAATAAACAATATGGTGGTGCCCGTCAGTATATTCCTTTAAAAGTGAACGCTGCAGGTGTAATGCCTATCATTTTTGCTCAGGCCATTATGTTTATTCCTTTGGCTTTTATCGGTTATTCAAATACTGCTGCTGCAAGTGGTTTTGGCTCGGCATTTACCAATATAAACGGACCGTGGTACAATTTTGTTTTTGCTATAATGATTGTCGCATTTACCTATTTCTATACGGCTATTACGATCAATCCGCAGCAAATGGCCGAAGAAATGAAACGCAACAATGGATTTATACCAGGGATTAAACCTGGTAAGAGGACAGCAGAATATTTGGATGCAATTATGTCTAAAATTACTTTGCCTGGATCCATTTTTCTTGCTTTTATAGCAATCATGCCTGCCTTTGCAAAATTGTTTGGTATCAATGCTCAGTTTTCTCAGTTTTTTGGAGGAACTTCGCTTTTGATTATTGTTGGTGTTGTTTTGGATACTTTACAACAGATTGAAAGTCATTTGTTGATGCGCCATTATGACGGTCTTTTAAAGTCAGGGCGTATTAAGGGAAGGACAGGCAGTATAGCTGCATATTAATAATTTTTAAATGATATATCTTAAAACAGAAGATGATTTGGTTTTCCTTCGGGAAAGTGGTGATATTGTAGCAAAAACCTTGGGTGAAGTTGCAAAGCATATTCAACCTGGAGTTACAACAAAATATTTGGATCAGATAGCAGAAGATTTTATACGTTCGTGCGGAGCAATACCATCTTGTCTTGGGTATGAAGGGTACCCAGCAACTTTATGTGTCTCGATTAACGAAGAAATTGTTCATGGTATACCTTCTGAGAAAACATTCTTAAAAGAAGGAGACATTGTCTCAGTTGATTGTTGTGCTTTTAAAAATGGTTTTCATGGTGATTCAACCTACACATTTAGGGTTGGAGATGTCAAAGATGAAGTTGTAGCCCTTTTAAAAACGACCAAAGAGTCCTTGTATAAGGGCATTGAACAGGCTGTTGAAGGAAAAAGAATTGGGGATATTGGTAATGCTATTCAGGAGTATTGTCAAAGACGGGGGTATTCTGTAGTAAGAGAAATGGTTGGTCATGGAGTAGGAAAAGATCTGCACGAAGATCCTGAGGTCCCAAATGTTGGAAAACGAGGATGCGGTCCACAGTTGAAAAATGGTATGGTGATTGCGATTGAACCGATGATAAACATGGGGACTCGAAATATAGTTATGGAGCGTAATGGTTGGACAATACGTACAGCCGACAGAAAACCCTCAGCACATTTTGAAAATACGATTGCAATCCGTAAAAACAGTGAGGCTGAAATCTTAACAACGTTTGACTATGTTAAAGAAGTTCTTGGAGATCGTTTCATATAATCGGATAAGTAAGTGAGAGGAATATGGCTAAACAAGCAGCAATAGAACAAGACGGAGTCATTGTAGAAGCATTGTCAAATGCAATGTTCCGTGTGGAATTAGAAAATGGACATGAAATCACAGCTCATATTTCGGGTAAGATGAGAATGCATTATATTAAAATCTTACCGGGTGATAAAGTTCGTGTAGAAATGTCTCCATATGACTTATCAAAAGGGAGAATATCTTTCAGATACAAATAAAACAAAATATAAAATGAAAGTAAGAGCATCTTTGAAGAAACGCACCCCTGACTGTAAAATGGTCAGAAGAAAGGGTGTTTTGTACGTAATTAATAAAAAGAATCCCAAGTTTAAACAACGTCAGGGATAAAGTCGAATCTTAGAAATAAAAACAAAGTATGGCTATAAGAATCGTAGGTGTTGATTTACCGCAAAACAAAAGAGGCGAAATTGCCTTGACCTATATTTACGGAATTGGTCGCAGTCGTTCTCAAATGGTATTGGAGAAAGCTGATGTTGATAAAGACATCAAAGTAAAAGACTGGACAGATGAACAGGCTGGTAAAATCCGCGAAATTATTGGTGAATCCTTTAAAGTAGAAGGAGATTTGCGCTCAGAAGTTCAGTTAAATATTAAACGTTTGATGGATATAGGTTGCTACCGCGGCATACGCCATCGTTTAGGTCTTCCTTTAAGAGGACAAAGCACAAAGAATAATGCTCGTACCCGCAAAGGTAAGAAGAAGACAGTAGCAAATAAGAAATCAGCTACAAAATAACAATTGAGCCTTTGTATTTACAAGCTTTAAAAATTTAGAACTGATATGGCAAAAAAGACAGTCGCAGCAAAAAAAAGAAATGTAAAAGTTGATGCAATCGGACAAGCGCACATCCATTCATCTTTTAACAACATTATTGTTTCCCTTGCCAATGGAGATGGGCAAATTATTTCCTGGTCTTCTGCAGGTAAAATGGGATTCAGAGGTTCAAAAAAGAATACTCCTTATGCAGCACAAATGGCTGCACAAGATTGTGCAAAAGTCGCATATGATCTTGGCTTGAGGAAGGTCAAGGCGTATGTAAAAGGACCAGGAAATGGTCGTGAGTCGGCAGTCCGCACCATTCATGGTGCAGGTATTGAAGTTATGGAAATTGTTGATGTTACACCACTTCCACATAACGGATGCCGCCCTCCAAAAAGAAGAAGAGTATAAGAATATTAGTATTAATTTTATGAATTTTGGGTTGTGTTATTGATTGCACACAAAGTCTTGCGACTGCACTACCTCTGTTCATATATTTTTTAAAAATAAAATGGCTAGATATACTGGACCAAAAACAAAAATTGCACGTAAATTCGGAGAACCTATTTATGGTCCCGATAAAGTTTTGAGCAAAAAGAATTACCCTCCGGGCATTCATGGTAACAACCGTAGAAAAAAGACATCTGAATACGGCATACAACTTCGTGAAAAGCAAAAAGCCAAATATACATATGGCGTTTTGGAAAGACAGTTCCGTAATCTTTTTGAAAAAGCCTCAAGTATTAAGGGTATTAAAGGCGAAGTGTTGTTGCAATTACTGGAATCACGTTTAGACAATGTTGTTTTTCGTTTAGGTTTGGCTTCTTCTCGTAATGCCGCTCGTCAACTTGTTAGTCACCGTCATATTGTTGTAGACGGTAAACTGGTAAATATTCCTTCTTATTTACTGAAAGCTGGCCAGGTTGTCGGAGTACGTGAAAAGTCCAAATCAATGGAAGTAATCAATAATTCTTTATCAGGTTTCAATCATAGTAAATATGCGTGGATAGAATATGATGAGTCTACAAAGTCGGGCAAATTTATGCACCTTCCAGAACGCTCAGATATTCCTGAAAATATTAAAGAACAACTGATCGTAGAATTGTATTCTAAATAATCCTTGACTCAATGGCAATATTAGCGTTTCAAAAACCCGAGAAGGTTATCATGTTGGAAGCTGACAATAAATTCGGTAAGTTCGAATTTCGTCCGCTGGAGCCTGGTTTTGGTATTACTATAGGTAATGCCTTACGTCGAATCCTGCTTTCGTCACTGGAAGGATATGCTATTACTTCCTTGCGTATAGAAGGTGTTGAACATGAATTTTCTTCTATACCGGGAGTTATGGAAGATGTAACAAATGTTATCTTAAATTTAAAGCAAGTACGGTTTAAATTGCTTGTGGAAGAATTTGAGACTGAGAAAGCAACGATAACTGTCTCAGGAATGGATGTCTTGACGGCAGGAGATCTTGGTAAATTCTTTACTGGTTTTGAAGTTCTGAATCCCGAATTGGTAATTTGTCATATGGATCAGTCAGCTGCATTTCAAATGGAATTGACTGTAAACAAAGGTCGTGGTTATGTCCCTGCCGATGAGCAAGGTCTTGTTTATTCAGAAATGAATGTTATTCCAATTGATTCGATTTATACCCCAATTAAGAATGTAAAATTTTCGGTCGAAAATTTTAGAGTTGAACAAAAGACTGACTACGAGAAGTTGCTTATCGAAATCACGACAGATGGTTCAATTCATCCAAAAGACGCTTTGAAGGAAGCAGCTAAGATTTTAATTTATCATTTTATGCTGTTCTCTGATGAGAAAATAACCCTTGATTCAGCAGAATCGGATGGTGGAGAAGAATTTGATGAAGAGATTCTGCATATGCGTCAACTCCTAAAATCGAAATTAGTTGATATGGATCTTTCCGTGCGTGCTTTGAATTGTTTAAAAGCCGCAGATGTTGAAACACTTGGTGAATTGGTTGTATTTAATAAAACTGATTTATTGAAGTTTAGAAACTTTGGAAAGAAATCACTTACGGAGTTAGATGATCTTCTGGAAAATTTGAACCTATCCTTTGGAATGGATATAGCAAAATATAAATTAGATAAAGAATAAGACAATGAGACACAATAAAAAATTCAATCATTTAGGACGTCAAACTGCTCATCGTAGTGCCATGTTGTCGAATATGTCGGCTTCATTGATTATGCATAAACGCATCTTCACTACCTCTGAAAAGGCAAAAGCCCTGAAAATAGTGATTGAACCCCTTATTACCAAATCAAAAGTAGATTCAACCCAAAACAGACGTTTGGTTTTTAGTAACCTTCAAAATAAAGAAGCAGTAACAGAACTATTTCAGGTCATTGCCCCGAAAGTTGGAGATCGTCCCGGAGGATATCTGCGTATTATAAAGACAGGCTACCGTTTAGGAGATAATGCACGTATGTGTTTTATTGAATTTGTCGACTTTGATGACAACATGTTAAAGGCTAAAGTTGAAAAGAAAGCTCGTACACGTCGTTCATCTGCGAAGAAAAATGCTGAAACTGTTTCTGCTGAAGAAACTCCAGTTACTAAAACTTCTACAGCTGTTGAAACTGCGATAGAAGAAACACCAGCCAAAGAAGTATCTGACAAAGAAGTATCAGAAGCCGAATAAAGGAAATTACTAAAATCCGATATGACAAAAGAAGCCCGCATTTATTGCGGGCTTCTTTTGTCATATCGGATTAGAATATAATGTTTTATTTACTTTTAGAAGTGAACCATAAGACCTAAAGAAACTGATCTGATATTAGGACCTTTCCCTGAGTCAAATAAACTAAAAGGTGAATATTTTGCATAAACACTTATAGATTTGTAGCCTATCTGTCCAAAGTAATCCAGTGAGAGGGGTGTCGTATTCAAACCCCTTGCTGTATTTGTAACTGTATTGCCATCTATGTCAACATATTGCATTTTATAGGAGGAAAAAATCTTGATGCCACCGATTAAACCTCCACTTACAAAGAAATGATGATTTTGACCGAAAGAAGGCTGCCATTCGAGTAGTAATGGCAAGGTGATATGTACGAGTTTCAGTCTGCTGTATTTATAATGAACATTATCTGGTGCATCGTAAACATTTGTTTTTCCATCTATGTCTGCCAGATAGGTATTGTAGTCCAGATAATAATTCCGCCAGTCGAGACCAAGCCCAGTTGTTATGCCAATATTGTTTCGATAAATTGGAATGATTTTTTCTTCCAGATTTAAAGTCCATTCGTCCGATTTATCAGGTCTTAAAGAGACATGATCAACTGTAGTCATTTTAAGAGCTGAATTGGTGATGTTTGCATAGCCAAATCCAAATCCGGACCAATGAGGTTTCATATAAAAATCTTTGTGTTGTTTTTTGATTTTATTTGTTAGAAAAGGTAGCTTTAGCCCGATCTCCTCAATAACCGTATATTTCTCACTGCTTTTTCCATCGCTATAAATCCCTTCAAAGATCTGTTGATAAGGTACCGTATCCTTTGCGCTCATCTCAAAAACTTTTACTTTTACTTGATTTGTACTGTCCTCGATTTTGATGATTTTCTTATTAAAGTGAAAGGTCGTATCTGTTGGAACCTGCTCTGAAGCATTAGCGCCTGAAACTGTGAAAGATAACGCGATAAATGCTATTAAAAGGCGAATAATCTTTTTCATTGTATTGAATATTAATGTTTATTTTTTTTTGAGAATAATATTGAGCACGTCTTCTGAATCTTTTTCGGATTCAATATAGATAAGGGTTAGTTGTCGTGCAGGCTTAATGGTTTCATTAAAAAGAATAAGCCGATGCTCCTTTCCCTTAGGGGGCAGGCGTAGATAGATGGATGTTGGGACTCCGTCCACTACAACTTGTTTGATCTTTTTTGCCCCTTCTTCATCAATCTTAAGGCATTGACGAATGAAAGTTGCTGCAGAAGGGTCGTTTTTGATCGTGATGCTTTTAAAAAAAGTGAAATCATATTCCTTTAACATCTCCCCTGAAAGGACAGTCATTACTACACCTTTCTTCTTGCCGTATGTCTCAAAAACCTTGCTGATCTGCAGATCTTTCTGGGCAAACATCTTGGGTGAGAATACAAAAAGTGTTGTCAATATCAGTAATAAATAAATCTTTTTCGGTCTCATTTTAATTGATTTCATTTAAATGGTTGAGCTGTTACTGAACCAAATTATCATCATTTAGATTATCAATGCTTTTCTGCACTTCGTCCGGCGAAGATCTTATTTCTTGCAGAGAACTCAAGGCTTTTGCTTTTACAATCCGTATATCTGTAATTCTTTCTCCGTTAATATAGGCGTAATTTGATTGTTTCTGACTAACCGGTGATTTTAAACAGATTAATATTAGAAAGACTGCTGCGGCAATACTTATCCAACGAATGAAAGGAATAACCACTGGACGAGATTTGCTTTTTTCCTTCCCAAAGTATCCCAAAATAGCCTGGTGTACGATAAATCTTTCAGGAAAGTCTTTTTGTTTGAGAAAGGTGATAAGTTGATTCTCTTCTGCTATGGAAGTAAGACCTTCATAGTATTTATCAAGCAATTTGTCTGCTTCTTTTATGTTTATTTTCTGCTTCATATTTATCAGTTTGTATATCTTATGTATTCTTCGCGCACTTTTTTCCTGGCTCTGGAGAGATTAACCCGGACAGCTTCCGGTTGTGACGCTGTTATTTTAGCGATTTCATCCACTTCGTATCCCTCAATATCTTTCATTTTGATAATTGTCTGTTGCAACGGTGGGAGATTCTCAATGATCGCTTTCAAAATTTGTTCTGTATCTTTCTGCTCCAGTTGAAGATACGGGTTGTCTGTACTAGCCAGGCAGTTATAGCCGTCAAGCCTCAGTGACTCCCGCCTTTTTTTGATTCTTAGCAGGTCTATGCAACTATTCTTAGTCACCGTCGTAGCAAAAGCCAATTGACTTTCATGTTGATCCAGAGAGTTGCGAAGATGCCATAATTTGAGAAACACATCTTGTATGGTGTCTTCGGCATCTTGTTCATCCTCAAGTATGTTCCTTGCAATGTGAAACAACTTTTCGCGTAATGGCAGTATCTCTGTCTTAAATCGTTCTGGATTCATTTATATAAAGACGAATAATAATCAAATATATAACATTCGACTGAAAATAAAATGAGATAGCCGGGACTTTGCCCCGGCTATCTCAATAAATATAGTTTATCTTAAAAGAATTAGTTCTTCAGCGAAAAGTTGACAGATCCGATAACGTATCCATCTGCAAAAATATCTGCGCGATATGAACCAGGATGTAAAAATTCCTCAACATCCCAGTATATCGTAACAGCAACCTCGTCTCCTTCGTAGTCAATAGGGCGTCGGGCAGAATAGTTGATATATTTGTTTTCAAATAAAAATTGATCTTCATTTTTCTTTATTAGTGGGGCTCCGTCAGGTTGAAGAACTCTCAGGTAAACATATTTTTCACCGGTTGGCGCAGAAATGTTTTTTGTAATGATAAAACTAAACTTAAGCTGAGAGGTCTTGCTGATTTTCTTGGCGATACGGCCTTTATTGGTAAGAGACTCAACTGATATACTTCTTGCTTCCAAAATGGAAGCCAACGTTACTTTCTTTGTCAGAACATTCTTTTCTTCGGATAATGTGTTTGCCTGTTGTTGCGCGTCGTTCCAGCGCTTTGTGACAACCTTGTTTTCCGAACGCAACTGCGAATTCTGGGCATTTAATGAGTCAATCTGAATGACATATTGCCTCATTACACCCCTCATGGATTCCAGCTCCTTCTTTAACTGGCCGATTCGTCTGGCATTCGTGACTTTTACGGTTTTTAGTTCTGCAAGGACCTGTTGTATTTTAACCCGTTCCGACTCAACCAGTGTGGCCAAAGAGTCATTGCCGACACGTAACCCATAGCCCTCATACTGAAGATTAAGTTGTGAATATTCATCTGTGAGCTCATCCTTTTCCAACTTGAACTGCTGTGACATTTCTGATATTGTGGCATCTTTTGTACGCATATTTAAATACATATAGACAAGTCCTCCAATTAGCAGGACAATAACAGCACCAATAATTATTTTTGTTCTATTTTTCATTGCGAAATCAATTAAAATAAAGGTCGGATTCAGTCTGAAGTCAGAACCAAATAAAACCAACACAAAAGTACGAATTTCTATGCAAAATTCCTGAACTTTTAATTTCAGATGCAAGTCTGATATTGGTTACGGAAGATTATTATTCCATCAAGATTAGAAAGCGTTTTCTGCCCATGAAGGATTTTAATAAATTTCACATAAATGGATTAAAGAAAATTTTCTTTAATAATTGAATTTTGTATCTTTGTCAGATCGAGAAGGAACTTTCTGGCTAATAATGCCGGATATTCAATCGGATTAGTCTAAACATAATAAAAGTTTATTTATGTCAAAAGTAACAGTTGTAGGTGTAGGCAACGTTGGAGCTACCTGCGCAAATGTAATGGCAAACAATGAAATTGCCGATGAAGTTGTATTGTTGGATGTTAAACAAGGTCTTGCTGAAGGCAAAGCTTTGGATATGGTCCAGGCTTCAACACTTCTCGGCATTGATACCAAAATTTTTGGTTACACAAATGATTACGCACAAACAAAAGATTCAGATGTTGTCGTAATCACTTCAGGTATTCCCCGCAAACCCGGAATGAGTCGTGAGGATTTAATCGGTGTTAATTCTGGTATTGTTAAATCAGTAGTTGATCAACTTTTAGCTTATTCCCCAAATGCTATCCTGGTTATCATCAGTAACCCAATGGATACAATGACTTATTTGGCACTTAAAGACACCAAACTTCCCAAGAACCGCGTGATCGGTATGGGTGGTGCTTTGGATAGCGCTCGTTTCAGATGCTATCTAAGCCAAGCTCTTGGTGCAAGTATCAATGAAATTGACGGTACCGTAATTGGTGGTCATGGAGACAAAACGATGATCCCTTTGACCCGTTTCGCAACTTACAAAGGTGTTCCCGTTTCAGAATTACTTGATGCAGAAACCTTGTCAAAGGTCGTAGCTGACACGATGGTCGGTGGCGCTACCCTGACCGGTATGCTTGGCACATCAGCATGGTATGCACCGGGTGCAGGATGTTCTTACTTGGTTGAATCTATTTTGCGTGACCAAAAGAAAGTTATCCCTTGCTGTGTTTCACTGGAAGGTGAATATGGACAAAATGATATTTGTATTGGTGTACCTTGCGTGATAGGTAAAAATGGATGTGAAAAGATTCTTGATTACAAATTGAATGCAGAAGAAAAAGCGCTGTTCGATAAGAGTGCAGAGGCCGTTCGTGGTACCAACGCTGTTTTAAAACAATTAGGTGTGTTAGCTTAATTGCTTAAGGTTGATTAAATAAAAGGGAGACATTCACACGGATGTCTCCCTTTTGTTGCTATATTTCTGACTGTATTGTCTTTAATACAAATCAAATTTGTACTTTTGCTCTTCAAACTAAAATATTTTTAAATGAAGTTTTTACACCTGTTATTCTTGCTTGCTTCATTCCCCATGTTGATGGTTGCACAAGATTCAGTTTCGACCAAACCGTCAAGTATACTTGAAAGGATAAATAAAACCGAATCTGGAAAAGGTTCCGTTAAAATTATTCAGGATGAAAGTATTTCCGGAAGAATAGGAAGGCCAGTTAAAAGGAATTTGCCAAACGACTTAGACGACGAGGAAAGTAAATATGTTGAAATGTCCGGTTGGCGTATTCAGGTTTTTTCGGGCAACAATCAGCGGATTTCAAAAAAGGAAGCTTTTCAAAAAGAAATGGATGTAAAAACATCTTTTCCTGAATTATCTACTTACGTAAAATACGACGCTCCCTTTTGGCGCTTAAGAGTTGGCGATTTTCAGACACTCCAGAATGCTCAGAAAGTGCTGGTGCAATTACGCCACACCTTTCCGGCCTATGGTCGTGAGATGTCTATCGTAAAAGAAAGAATTCAGGTTAAAGTTAAATAAGATGGTAGATAAAAGCGTTCTCTTGGCCACTGAGTCAAATCCGGTTCAGGAAGAAATAGCAAAACATTATGCAGAAATATTGCGCCTTTTAGGTGAAGACGTAAGTAGGGAAGGGCTGTTGAAAACTCCAAAACGGGTAGCAAAAGCCATACAGTTCCTGACTTACGGCTATCATATTGATCCGGGCGAAGTCTTGAAGTCTGCCATGTTTAAGGAAGAATACCGTCAAATGGTAATTGTCAAGGATATTGATTTCTATTCACTTTGTGAGCACCACATGCTTCCCTTTTATGGAAAGGCACATGTCGCCTACATTCCCAATAACTACATTACAGGCCTAAGCAAGATTGCACGTGTTGTGGATATTTTTGCACGCCGGCTTCAAATACAGGAGCGTATGACAACTCAAATTAAGAGCTGCATTCAGGAGACACTTAACCCTCTTGGCGTAATGGTTGTCATTGAAGCACAACACCTTTGCATGCAGATGCGTGGCGTGGAAAAGCAAAATTCCATTACCGTTACATCTGATTTTACGGGCGTTTTTCAACAGGCCAAGACCAGAGAGGAATTCATCAACCTTATTCGGAAATAAAGAGCCGGCTTAAGAGGATCTCTTTTGATTTCTTAAAACAAGAGGGTAGTTCCAAAACTCATCAACTGAACTTATAATTTAGATGCACATCTCAGCCCCATTTAGATGTACGTCTCAGCTATATTTAGACGTACGTCTGAGCAGTACTGAGACGTGCATCTAAATAGTAAATAGATAAGACAAGTCAACTGATTGGGGTTATACGGATTAAATTGAAAAGCTGTGGACCTATTTGATGCAAAACACAAATGACGGTAAAGCTATAAGGCATGTGACATGGTAAAATGTTAAATTTTGCATTTATCGACTAAAAGATTAGTTATTACTAAAAACTTAGTTATATTTGCGGCATAAGATTAAAACTGCATACCATGGAAAAAGAACTGACAAAAGTTGAGCTACAATTGATGAATGTCCTTTGGGACAAGAAAGCCGCATTTGTAAACGATGTACTGGAACAACTGCCCGAACCCAAACCCGCTTACAATACCGTGTCTACTTTTATGCGCATATTGGTCACCAAAGGGTTCGTAGGATACAAGGCTTTTGGCAAAAGCCATCAATATTACCCGCTGATAAGTCGCGAAGCCTACATGGACTACTTTTTGTCGGGTGTGAAGAATACCTTTTTCAGAGGCTCCTTTCAGTCGATGATTTCTTTTTTCGCTAAAAAAGAAAAGCTCTCGAAAAAGGAAATGGAAGATCTCTTGAAAATGTTGAACGAAAACCGAGAACAGCCATGACACAGGAAATCCTTCCTTGTCTACTTTCTATCGGGAAGTACATTCTTGCAACCGCAGCGTTGTTGCTTTTTTACAAAGGCATCTTTCGGAAAAACGCAACATACACCGAGTCAAGGGTTTTTCTGCTTGGCATTGCGATTTGTGCGGTACTTGTTTCGCAGTTCCGAATTGCAGTAACCACACCCGAAACAAAAATCATCGAGGTTGATTCAGCACCAAATCAACTGCTAACTGCAAACACTTCTTTTGAAGCGAAAATAAACGCTGTGACTACAGAGATGAAAACGGTTCGTCAAAGTGCGGTAGCAGTGCCGGTTCGTGTTGAAGATAACGCCGTCAATCGCTTTGCAGGTTTGAATCGCCTTCTGGCTGCACTCGAACAATCGCTCGGATTGGTTCTCTTATCGGTTTACCTTTTGGTTGCATTCATTCTTGGGCTTAATCTTCTAATTCAATATTTAGGTATTCTAAAACTGAAACGAAAGGGTAAATCGGTATTTAAAGATAACTTGAGGCTGGTCATTCATCCCCATGTTTCCTGCCCGTTTTCTTTTGGAAAAACCATTTTTCTTCCTCAAAATCTAAAGGATGCCCAACTTGAAGTCATACTGGAGCACGAAAGTTGGCACATTCGACACAAACACTATGTGGATGTACTCATTCAGGAGATAAGCACCTGCATCTTCTGGTTCAACCCCATTCAATGGCTTATTCGAAAAGAACTTCGCAGTATTCATGAATTCCAGGCAGACAGAAGCGTCCTTGACAAAGGGTGCGACTTGTTTCGATACCAAACCATCATTCTCGAAGAAGTGATGGGAAATCATATTCGCTTAGCAAACGGTTTCAATCAATCATTCACCAAAAAACGCTTCATCCAAATGAAAAACCAAGAACCTTCAAAACTATCGGCTATAAGAAAGCTGATGTTGGTACCTTTTCTGACCCTGCTTTTTGCTGCTTTTTGCTTTGTCCCCGGGCAAAGTCAGGTTGTAAAGGTTTCAAAAACTGTAACAAATACCGGTTTTAATGGGAATACCAAAACAACGACTTCCGTGACATCGACCGACTCCATAAAGTTGAGTATGTCAAACGTTATGAGTGGTAATCAAGCATCGAATGTTTTGGATTCTATCTCCATCCTGACCGAGAAAGTCCTCCCTATCTTAAAGAAACTTGAAAAATCTGACCCAAGCCAAAATGGGGAACTTTTGGACGAGCTTTTTAAAACGATGGATATTAAGGTCAACAACAGAACAGTTAATCATAAGGATCTTTCAAAGGAAGTCCTGGCCAGTCTTAAACCGGCAGATTATATAGAAATGGAAAAATTTTTGAATGCTGCAAAGGACACCGAGAAAAAATACAAAAACCAACCTCAGGATCAAGACAATGCAAAAACGATGGCCTCTATGAATCTCATTCAACAATTCGGCAAGTTGGGCATTGTGCAAAAAGTGATGCCTGATGTTTTAAAATTGTTGGGATCTATGATGAATGATATGATGCAAGGTGTGACGTCGCAGATTAGCTCATCAGGTCGAACAATAGACTCCCCGTTAATAGGGACAATGTCAAAAACGACCTCAACCACCAATAGAGAATCCGAACCTGAATCTGTACCGGCTTACATCAACCCGTACTGCAAACTTTCGGAAGACCAGTTTGAATGGAGCAAGGAGCCCTTTGGTATAATCCGGGTGGTTTCTATTGAACGGAAATCAAATGAAACGGTTGTTACTTTGTGCATACCCATTTATTACAATCGATGGATTCGATTCAGCAATAAAACTCAGCTTATTAATACAAAAAACGGAGATCGATATACCATACGTCGTGTAGAAAACATGCCTTTAAACACCGAAATCTTTTTCCATGATGTCGACCGGAAAATGGTTTTGGCGAAAGTCGTATTTCCGCCGTTGAAGAAGAATGTCAAAACTGTTGATTATATTGAGTTTTCCTATAAAGATGGTAGTGAAACGGAATGGAGTTTTAGAAACCTCAATCTTTCGGACTACAAACCGGGAGCCAACAAGACTTTATCAGATGGTGGTTCGAAAGTCTATTATTGATTGAGACGCTAAATAATGGTATTTATTCTTTTTCATAGAAATGGTTGAGCTTTTCTAGCTCTCGAAAAAGGGATCGCTCTATTGTCGTTTTTGCTTAACAATGGCGGCCTGGCAGTATACCAGGCCGCACAGTTTTGAATGATGACGTATGCAGACAATAAGCCACATCCTTTTTTATCATTCCGGGTTTGCCCATGCTGACAAACAAAATCAAACCCCTTATTTTCTTAACAGAGTCAACAACCCGTTGATAAAAGTCAATGGGTGTACTGGATTTCCGGGGACGTAAAGGTCAACCGTATGTTTGGTCAAAAACACACGGTTCAATGCGGGACTGTCAGCAAAGATACCTCCACTGATGGCATCGGTTCCGGCAAGAATGATAATTTTTGGATTAGGAACAGCTTGATAACAACGCTCCAACGATTCAGCCATGTTCTCCGTGATAGGGCCCGTTATGACCAGCCCATCTGAATGACGGGGCGAAGCGACAAAATCGATTCCAAAACGGCTGATGTCGAAATTCACATTGTTGGTCGCATTCAATTCAATCTCGCAACTGTTGTCCCCTCCGGCCGAAACCTGACGGAGTTTAAGAGATCCTCCAAAAATCCGTTTAATCTCACTGCGGACCAGCTCCGGGTTGATCAGAATGGGTTGATCTTCCCCTTCTTTGATAATCAACCCGGATCGTTCATTCGTAGAAAGCTTATACTCTTTGGTGAATGATATTTTATCAGGAAATTGCATGGCACATTCACCGCAGAAAGTGCATTTACCCAGATCAATGCAAACAGGATTACCAGTGATAGCCTTTGTCGGACATAACCCGATCAGGGCTGACTCATTCACTTTCGCAGTCGAAATGACGGGTCTGCCCCTGAAAATACCAGGAATATTTGCTTTTGTTACATCGGGAATGAATTGCTTACCCTGATGCCACATGATTTTCAAATTGCTGCTCATTTATGGTCCATTTTATAAATCTTGCCCACAATAGGATAAATTAAAGCTTTTGTTGCATATCGGGAAATCAGAAATCTCGTTGTTCTTCACTGCCTCAGCCAATGCCATCCAGTTATGGAACGAGGGATCCTTTATCTTATATGCAACCAGATTGCCTGCATGATCCGTAATGGCACAATGGCAAATTTCTCCGCGCCAACCTTCCACCAGGGATAAGACAAACTTGTCGCTTCCTGGTGTCATTGTGGAAATTTCTGTTTTAGGGAACTCAGGAACATACTCGATTAACTTCCGGACATAGTCAATTGATTGTTTGATTTCCTCTCTCCTGATTTGCACTCTTGAATAGACATCCCCATGGTGCTTTATAATAGGTTGATGAATAATGGAAGAGCCATACAGGCAGAAGGGATGAGATACCCGAATGTCCCTGCTTAGTCCACTCATTCTTGCCGCCATGCCTACGGTGCCTATTTCAAGTACCTGACCGTAACTCACCACCCCTGTCTTTTCCATGCGGGACAAGGCACTGGGTAGATGAAACAGTTTATCGGTGATCTCATCAAAATCAGGTTCGTATGCATTAAGTATATCCTGAAGTCTGCCGGAAAGGTCTCCGGTAAACGGGAAATTGGTCTTCCCTGCACGAATCAGCCCTTTAGCAAAGCGGCTGCCACTCCATTCCTGCATGAAGTTAATGATTGGCGTACGCAACCTCCCAAGGACAGCGTTCCCCAGTTGGTATCCGATATCGGTACAAACACCGGACAGATCACCGGTATGGATGGCAATGCGCTCCAGTTCAAGGGCCAACGTTCTTGAATAGTCCAAGGGAAAATCAGGCTTACAGCCACACAGACTTTCCCACAGGTTCACAAAAGCGGTCGTATGGCCAACGGTTGTATCCCCTGCTATATCCTCGGCAAGAGTGGTCCGCTCCAGTAATTTCTTCTTTTGCAGGAACAGCTGCTCGATACCCCGGTGCTGATAGCCAAACTGAATTTCCAGGTGCATGATCTGTTCACCATTACAGATGAAGCGAAAATGTCCGGGCTCAATGATTCCTGCATGGATTGGCCCCACTCCCACTTCGTGCAATTCTTCGCTTTCGGACTTGCAGAAGGGATAATTCTCAATCGTCTGATGTTTGTCGAACCGATCATATGCATACCTGAGAGGTTTTAACCAGGGATGGTCCGAATAGGAAATGCCAAAGTTTTCATGCAGTTCCCGCTCGAACTTCTCAAAATTATGATTTCTGGCTGTAAAGGATGGAAGCACAGCCGATGGACTGATCACGGATGAATTCACATGAATCAGGTGCGTCGCATCGTCCGCAATACAACAAAACAACCTGACGTTATTATCGTTTTTACAGCCGAAATAAAGGACGCAATGACGTTTCGGCCTGTCCGACATCATCGCAAGGTTATAGTCCATGAACTCCCTGTAGTCAAGTTCAGGAATATCGTTCAGCACAACGGCCGTATTGTTGAGTATTGTAATGTCTCTCATACCTCTCTTTATTGAATAAGTCCGACAGCCCCATTGATCAGTTCAACCAAAGGAGCGGGAGGGTTATAAGCCGCATACACCGAAATGGCAAGCAGCGCATATTGTGAAAATGATTCCCAGGAACTGATGTGTGGAATCTTGCTTTCGTCCATGTTCGCTGACGGTTTAAAGAGCAACTGGAAAGTATTGCTTCCAAAGCCCCATATAATAAGCGTCAATAAAATGACAACTACGATAAGCATGAGCAGGTAATGAGCCTCAAACAGGGATTGAAAAATAAGGAATTCACTTACAAACAAACCGGATGGCGGCATGGCTGTAATTGAAAAGAAGGCAAGCAACACGAAGATGGCTCCTGCTTTGTTATATTTGAAATAATTTCCTGCGTCATGGATGCCTTTGCTCTGATAGACCCAATAAATCTGGTTATACTGAAAAAAGAGAGTTGGTTTCACCATAGTGTGCAAAAGGACATGCAGAATAGCGGCATAAACCCCAATGCCTCCGGCTGACAAGCCCAGCACTACAAGCCCCATGTGCTCAATGCTTGAATAGGCAAACATTCTCTTGATGTTCTTGATACGGGTCATGTAAACAGCAGCCACAAAGATGGTCAACAAGCCGGAAATGATCATGATCACATTGGCCCAGCTTTGCAACGGAGTATGAGCCAAAACAGCATAAACCCGATAGATCCCCACAAAGCCAAGGTTCATCAAGATACTCGACAACAAGGCACCAGCCGGAGCAGGTGCAATATCCTTGGCGTCAATGCCTGCCGTGTACATTGGAACCAGACCGAGTTTGGCCGTAAAACCGGTAAAAATGAACAAGAAAGAAAACTTAAGCCAATAGGGGTCCAACTTATAACGGTTTGAATACAGGGAGCCGAAAGTCATGTCTTCGATGCCGGCCTTTTTCATGGAAAGGCTCAGAAATAGTATCCCGATAAAAATGAACGTGATGCTGAGGGCACAGATAAAGACATATTTCCAGACACCTTCAAGCGCCCGTAGGTTCCGGTGATGATAAATCAGGGTGGATGCGCTCAGGGTGGTTATTTCAACAAAAATCCAGGTGACGGCGATGTGATTTGAAAGGTACGCCATGCTGCAGGCTGTAATCAACAGGGTCATTGCTCCGAAGAATAGACCCTTGGAATGAGGTGTTTCATCGATATTATGCACCTCCAGATATCGGGAACTGTGAAAAAGTGCAGGCACAGCTATCACACAAAGCGCAAGCAAGAGCAACAAGCCCAGCGAGTCTGACTTAAAGAAACCATACTCGGTCTGGTTCAGATGAAAACATTCATAAACGCCAAATCCCCACAAAAGCACCAAATAAAGACTAACTAATAAATAATTGACCCATCGGCTGCGATTTATAAATAATCCGCAGCTAATCAGAATGGCAGCTATTAAAAACAAAACAATCATCTCTAATTATCTTTAAGATTACTCAACAGGTCAACATCCGGGTCTACGATCACATCACCAATCTTGTTGAAGAAGATGCCCAAAATCAGTACAGTGGCAAAAATATCGAGCATGATGCCGAGATTGACCAACATCGGCATCTCATTTCCAACGGCCAGAGACAGCACAAAAACGCCATTTTCTATGACGATGTATCCCATTACGTGCGTAATGATCTTCTTTCTGGAAACGATCAGGTACAACCCGGTGAAGATGGTCGAGAACGCGACGACGAAAAAAGTTTTGTCCAGATTCTTATCTTGAATGAAACTGGCCAATATGATGGCAAAAACAATAATCAGGGTTACAATCAACAAGGATAGGAAGTTGGGCAAATAAGGCTCCGCTTCCCGGGTAATATGATTCTTCCTGATGATGTAGTTCATAAACCATGGCACAGCAATTGCCTTGAAAACCAACGTTTCGAGCATGATCAGCAACAGGTTTACCATGTTTACCTCTGTCAGGGTCAGGAACGTTGTACCGAAAAGGATCAGACCCTGCAACACCAGAATCCGCAGATAGGTAGTCAAACGATTGACAATGCTCATGTAGAGCAAGGATATGGTCAATATGATCAAAAGTACGTCTGTCATAATGAATCTCTTTTAAATAAACCTTCCCGTTAACAGCAAGATGCCGAAAAAGATCAGCAGGGACACTGAAGAAAGAATAAATATAAACTGAGGGTTATGTCCCATCCGGTGTCTTGCTCTGAACGATTCAATCAAACCCACAGCAATGGCAAAAAGGATTTGGGTCACAAAAAACAAAGGAATAGAAAGCCCCAGTGGCAATTGCCCGATAAAAAGGTTCGCGATAAGGGCACCATACATGGCAAACTTGAGATGGGTCATGTACTGGATCAGACCCAGGTCAAAGCCGCTGTTGTCCAATATCATGACTTCATGCACCATCGTCAGTTCCAAATGGGTCTTTGGATCATCATAGGGCATCCGGCTATTTTCAACCATGGCCATCATTACAAATACGACGGTTGCCAAAGCGCCCAACATATAGGAAACGTTGGAGCCGAAGTGCAAAAGACTGAAAATCCCCTGAAAAGATGTCTGTCCAGTAAACAGGGCAAAAGACCCCATCAGTATGAAAAATGCCGGTTCAACCAGCATGGAATACAAAGCTTCCCTGCTCGCACCCATTCCTTCAAAGCTGCTTCCCGTATCCAAAGCGGAGATAATCAGCAGGAACTTGCCAAATGCCAGGGTGTATGCGAACATAACGAAATCGCCATTAAACGATATAAGACCCGGGTGATTCCCGTGAGGAACCATCAGAATAGCCATCAGAACCGAGGCTGTATAAGCCGTTGGAGCGATCCTAAAGATAAAGCTGGTGGTCTTGCTGTACACCGACCCTTTTTCCCAAAGCCTGAAAAGATCTTTCATGGGCTGAAAAAGCCCCGGCCCTTTACGTCCGGAAGCCAAGCTTTTTGTGCGAACGACGATGCCCATAAAAAACAGGCTCGTCAACAGAATGAGAATCAGGCTTATCATGTCATAATTGATTTAAGAATTGAATCAAAAGCTGCATCTTATCGATGATGACAGGCAGCAAGATGGCCAGCCCAATGAAAACGACCCCATAAAGGATATAAGCCTGAATCTGGCCATTCTGGAGAAAAGCAAAACGGTTCAGTCCTTTTGCAATGAGAGACAATGGTTTATCGATCAGCCATTTCTCTATCTTGTCACCAGGATGTGTCACCTGACTGATATCCTCAGGGTAAAGTCCGGAAGCCTCTTTCTTCTCTTTTTGAATCAAGAGTGCCGGTTCTGCCAGCTTACGATAGGTGCGCACAAAAGAGGAAGCGGTATATTGCATTTTGTCCGCATTGCCTGTATAACCGCAGCCCCAGGTATTGTCTTCCAGATTATCCCGGTGCGCCACCACCAGTTGCCTGATACCAAACAGCACGGCAGTCAAAGCAATAAAGCCCATGGAATACCAGCCTACGGAAGTCAGCATCTTCAGCAAACTTTCCAATTGGAGATAGCCCCCAACGTCTAATGAGGGAATAAACAATTGGATGGTTTCGACCAGAAAAGATGCCAGCAAGAAGGGGACGACGCCTATGAGAACAATCATCAACCCGGTGAGATACAAAGGAATGAAACTCATTGGCTTTTCCGGGATGCTCACCTTGATCGACTGGTCTCTGGGCGTTCCCAAAAAGACAATACCAAAGACTTTGGTAAAACAGATTAAGGCCAGACCACCGATGAGTGCCAGCCCGATAATGGCAAAAAGGAAGAACAGGATTGAAACAACATGCCCGCCAGACAAACCATGGAACAATCCGCTATAAATGAAAAACTCCGAAACAAAACCGTTGAAAGGCGGAAGGCCACAAATAGCCAGAGCACCAAGAAGGAACAGATACGCCGTATGTGGCATCTTCCTGATCAAGCCTCCCAGCTTCTCTATATCCATCGTATGCGTTGCCTGATAGACATTGCCTGAGCAGTAAAACAAAAGCGACTTAAACAGCGAATGGTTCAGCGTATGGAGTAAAGCTCCGCCAAATCCGCAAATCAGGAGAATTTGGTTGCCGTAGCCGATGCCAAGACAACCCAGACCGATACCAATACCAATAATCCCGATATTCTCAATGCTATGGTAAGCCAGCAACTTCTTGAAATTGTGTTGTACAATGGCAAGCATTACCCCATAAACACCCGTAATCAACGAAATGGTGAGGAGGAAATAGCCAAGGGTCACCATATCCGTTTTGATCAGCAGAAGCACCCTCAAGATGCCATAAATTCCGATTTTGATAATCACACCCGACATGATGCCAGAAACATGAGCCGGTGCTGCGGGATGCGCCAACGGAAGCCAGGTATGGAAAGGCACGAACCCTGCCTTGATGGCAAAACCCACAAAGAAGCAAAGAAACAGTCCGAAGCCCGTTATGGCTGGCTGCGAAGCGGTAAAGGTGGTGATGGCTGTAAAATCGAAGGATCCCGTTTTTACTTTCACCCACATAAAGGCGATAGTCAGAAAAAGGATTGAGATGTGCGATTGTATCAGATAATTGAGACCTGCTTTCATGGTCTCTTTTTTTTCATGCTCGAAGATAACAATGATAAAAGAGCTCAAGGCCATGATTTCCCAAACCACAAGCATCGCCATTCCGTTTTGCACAATACAGATGTCAACCATTGCCGTATAGGCAAAGAGAAGCGCAACAGCATGCAGGGTCAGATTGGCGGTTTGGTCCCTATACTTCTTCATATAATGAAAACCATACCAGGCTCCTGTCAAAAAGGTAAAGCTGATGACAAGAATGAACCAGGCCGACAAATAATCCATCCGTACAGGAATAATCCCCGTAATCCATGAACCGGGATAGCTGTAGGCTACCTGCCCATTTGAAAATACAGAAAAAGCGGTGACTGATGCAATAAGGACCTGAACGGTCAGGACCCCAAGGGTAATGAAACTCCTGCCTTTTATCTTAAAAAAAGGAAAACTTAGAACAGCTGCAAGCGTAAGCAGGTTGAATAGCTCTATCAAAAGTCTCTCCATAGTTGAGTTATACCTTAAAAGATGCAAAAGTAGGCAAAAAAAGACAAAGTCAACATAACACGATTTAACCAGCGTGCTGGTTCGTTGTGAACAGCACGCTGGTTAATCATGAACAGCACGCTGGTTTGTCTGGTACAGCGTGCTGTGTTTTTTAACTAAAGATGATTATTCGAAATTTCTTATCTCTCAAAATTGGTAACCAGATAAGCTCTACTACCTTCTGCCTGAGGATTTCCTTTCGCTGCCGTTTTTGCTTAACAATGGCGGCCTGGCAGTATACCAGGCCGCACAGTTTTGAATGATGGCGAATGCAGACAACAGGCGGCAATCTTTTTTATCATTCCAGGTTTGCCCATGCAGAAACATTCTTTTTCTTAATATGTAAAATGCCATATAGGACAGCAATGTCAGCTAATCCTATACCCATCATAATTGATTTGACAACGCTTATTCCTATGATCAAATCTAATAACAAGCACAATAGATCTGTAATAAGTAGTATCTAAAATATAATGTCGTATTGTCCACCCACATTGTTCAGGACAAACGACAAGCATTCTTTGAGATTTTGAAAACAGAGGTATGCATCAAGTGGTATCCACTGATACTTAATCCTTCGCCATAAGATTTCAATCAAATTCAATTCGAGAGAATATGGAGGCAAGAAGAAAATCAGGACATCTTGTTCTTTCCATTCCTTGATTTTTTTCATAAACTTTTTGGATTTGTGAATAGGCGAGTTGTCAAATATCACAACGGTTTTCTTTTTGGTTTGTGTGACAACGCTATCCATAAAGCCGATGCATTTGTCCGCATCGTATGTTGTTTCATGCATCTCGAAAAACAAGTCGTTTTTACGAGTCATTAAACCGACCACATTCAGAAATTTGCCCTTAGCTGATGGCAATAGAATTTGATGCCTTTCTTTTGCCAGGCGTATGGAACATTGGGCGTAAGCCCAAAGTGGCTCTTGTCCCCAAAATACAAATCAATGTATCCGCTATCTTCCAGCATCTTAAGAGTTTCTATTTGCGATTGTTTGCGTTCGAATTCATCTTGGTTCCGTTTGGTCTTTAGTGATCGTCTGGCCCGTCTCCATACATAGCCCAGTATCTTTTAAAAAATTCTGCAATGTCTGCTTGCAGATGATGACATTGTGTTGTTCCTTGAAATAAGTCAGTACATTTTTCAAATTACAGCCATGTAGTTCGACTTGTTCAGCCACTTTTTTCTCGTAGCCTTTTAGTCGAGTCTTAACTCCCCGGATAGGCACCATCTCAAGGGATTTGAGGCCGCTTGTTTCCCACCCATCAAACCAACGCTCAATCGTTCTGCGGCTTACATCGAAAATCTTCGACATGTCAATGATCGTTCGTTTCTGATGGGATAGAAGAAGGCAATGGCTGCGTTTTCTTACCATGTTGTCGGTACTGTTCTTACAAAGTTCTTCAAGAGCTTCAAGCTCCTCTGTTTTTAAAGTTATATATCTCATAGTGAGACAAATACACAAAATAACTATCAGAAAAACAAGAAAATACGACATTGTTTTATACTATATACTTATACCATCCGTCGTGTAGAAAACATGCCTTTAAACACCGAAATTTTCTTCCACGAAGTCGACCGGAAAATGGTTTTGGCGAAAGTAGTATTCCCGCCGTTGAAGAAGAATGTCAAAACTGTTGATTATATTGAGTTTTCCTATAATGATGGTAGTGAAACGGAATGGAGTTTTAGAAACCTCAATCTTTCGGACTACAAACCGGGAGCCAACAAGACTTCATCAGATGGTGGCCCGAAAGTCTATTATTGATTGAGGTGCTCTTAGTGTCACCTTTCCAAAGGATCGTAGGGTGCATGCCAGTTCTCTCCGGTCCTGCCTGTTGTTCCATTTTCGTTTTTTTTCAGGACATATATGTTATTGTTCTTTAAGTATATCCCGGCGTGTTCGTAGAGGTTCTTTTCAAACTTTTTCCATTTAGTCAATGAGGTTGTTTGCATTTTCCATTGGTATTGCACAATGGGTTCTTTTGCTTCTTTGATTCCGATGCATTCAAAGGTATACTGTTTGGAAGCATCTTCAGCGAAGAGTATCAATCCGGGCAGACCTCCCAACTTCCACGGCCCATTCATGTTTGGCAATTCGGTGGTGAACCAGGCGAGATAGTTCCGCCCCCTGAACGTTGTCACCGCCTTTTGGCAGGAGTAACCAAGTATATCTGATTTCTCAGGTAAAAGTTTCCATTTCAAATCAGAAAGAACATCCTCGTATGACACGATTTGATTGGTGTAAGGTAACCGGTTTGTAACCAATATCTTCATGGATGATAAAAATTTGAATACTTCGTAACCGGGAGCAACAGGAGCAGAGACAAGAAGAGGTTTGAAATTTTGAGCAGTGTACAAAGAATCTTTCTGATGTATTGATTCACTGTAATATTTGGATACATTGTGGCCAATAAGCAATACGGTTATGTCGCTTTCTTTGTTGCTTATTAGTGTATCCGTTACTCGATAGGTTATTTTTATAAAAGCGGTATCAAGGGTGCTGAATTTTGAAATATCAAGAGGTATTATCGCTAAGTGTGGGTCATCATAACCACCATACTTTATTCGACGTATTTGAGCAAAGGTGCTTATGGAAAGCAAAAGGAGCAAAAAGGTGGTAATTAGTCGGTTTCTTGTGCTCATGTCGAAATAAGGATTAGAAGTCGATTGATTTTGGACAATAATTCAAGCGGTTATATTTGATTGAGATTTTTGTGAGAGTTCTTGTGAAACAAAGTGCACTATTTTAATTCCATAGGATTATATGGAGATTTTTCACGTGAATGTGTCATCACATGACCTGAATCATCTATTGGATATATACCAATCGTTATAAGATAGGCAGCCCCATCGTTATATAAACGTCTGTATAATTTATCTAAATTTTTTCTAGTTATATCTGCATACTTTAGATCATAGAATTTAATTGGTTCTCTTTCTTTTAGATTTTCTATTCCAATGCATTCAAATACAAAATAGTGTTGAGAGTCGGATATTTTCATGATCAGTCCAGGCAAGCCTCCGAATTTCCATGGCCCATTGTTGATTGGTATTTCGCTTGTGAACCATGCTTCCCATGTCCTTCCCCTAAACTCAGTAACGGCTTTTTGACAAGAGTATGAAAGGATGGTTGCCGTATCCTTTTTTATTTCCCATTTCATATCAGACAGATCATCCTCGTATCGGAAGTTCGGTGTTGGAGCTTTTCCTATTCCTAAATGAGATCCGCAATCTAACACGGTTGTTTTATTTTCTATCTGGTTTTTAAATATCTGGTATTCAAAAACGCCGTCCTGCACATAGGAACGATACATTATTTTTAATTTCTGTAGTTCTGTATAAAAGTCCTGTAAAACCTGGCTGAAATATTTAGATGTAACTTTACCTATCTGCAATGTCTGTATGTCGATTAATCCAGACTTTTTTTGTTCAGCGTTAGAGGTATCTTTTACAGACGTTAATCTATAAGTACATTTTAAATAGGCAGAATCCAATACCTGATATTTATCAATATTGATACTATGCACCGGAAAACTTTGTGCTAAAATATTGCCTATAGACAAAGACAAGACACCAATTACGGTTATTATTCCTCTTTTCATATCGATGTTATTATTTGATTTTAAATCTCACTTTTAACAAAATATTTTCTGGTCGGATGTTATAAGCCGAATAGTAAGTATTAAGTCCGTTATAATAGTATGTGACGTATTTTTTGGTATTAAAGATGTTAGTCCAGTCTAAAGTGAAGTTGAATCGGTTCCATCGATAGTTCAATCCCAAATCCGCCAGCCCGAAATTTTTGTTACCAAGGGCTGCATTGTTGTAGTAATGTTCATATCCCATACTGGCACCCAAATCGTAAGGAAGCGTAAAATCCATGGATAGGTTGTTGACAAAAGAACGTATGGTGGAAAATTCGTCACCTGATATTATTTTTCCCCAGCTTTCGCCGAAGTTTCCTTTATAGGAGAAAATCATCCATGATGTGAGTTTTGCGTAAAGCGAACCGTTAAGGTTCATTCCTTTCCCTTCATAATTCACTATCTCGCTTTGCTGAAGTTGCATGGATTTATTTATGCTATATGAACCATCAATGGTTGCCACCAAACTTAAAAAATCAAATCCTTTGCTAATGTTTCCATTAAAGGAAGTGCTTGTTGACGAATTAGGCTGCTTTATCATTGTTGTCGTAGATACTATCCCACTAAAATTCTGACCATACAGAACCTCTCTTTTGTTATAATTATAGGACACTCCTAAGCGGCAGAAAAACATACTCATCAATTCTTTATATGAAATATTTGCCAACCCTCCATTCCCATGCCATTCGGTCAGATTGCTGTCATACCGGTTCAGGCTTCGATAGCCTTGCAGGATGTAACCTGAATAAAGTGAGTATATGTCGCCGGTCTGATTGAAAAAGGAATAATTTCCATCAATGGTAACTGCAGAAGTCAATTTATAGTTTGCGGAAAGAGAAGGCTGGAAGTAAAGCCTGTTCATGGTCTGCTTTTCAGACAAGATCTTATCATTAAGCTGGATTAGATGATAATTGAAAGGCAATGAAATACTGATTTGGAAATCATCGTTCATGTATGATAGGTCGGTTCCAAGACTTAAGGTCGATTTTGTCCAATTCAGATTGTTTCTCAAGCTGTCCGGCAAAGAGGAGAGGGTCTGTGCATCTTCTCCTATCGGGTAAAGTTTTGAATGAAGATTCCGATTGTTGATGCTTAATCCTGCACTGGGGCTAATGCGGACATTGCCTATGTGGAGTGCTGACAACAAGTTTAGACGATTGTCAAACTTAAATGAACTCATACGGGCCTCTTGTTTGATGGCCGCATCACTTTGATTGAAAAGATCCGTGTATGATCCCGGACTAACAATCAAGTCTTGAGGCGTCGATTTAAAGCCGATGGATGAATTCACTTCAAACCCTTTTTCGTTTTTGATGTTTTTCACCCACTGCAACGTGTTAAGTACGCTGAACGTGGGGTGAGATATGCTTTGATGAATAGTCTCGTTATTGGTTGTCACATCACTTGACCCATTCTCCCATAATCCGGAAACATTTAGATAATTGTTGAAATAGTTTTTGTCTTTATTTACATTATAGCAGAGTTCGGTTTCCAACCGATCCGTGTTCTGACTGGAACTTAAGTCTTCAATAATAGTTTGTGTGCCTTGCCCCGGCAGGAGATAGGATGTTTTCTCATAGCCATCTCTTTTCTCATGGTCATTTAGATAAATCAAATTGAAATTCAATTGCTTGTTTTCTCCAACGACAAACAGATTGTTAATGGTAGCCGAGTTCGAATTGTTGAACAGATATCTGTTTTGATCAATTCCCGGGGGTGAGGCTGTCTCGATTTGTGTCACTTGGTCTCCTTCTATTTTGTTGCCTGAAGTAAAAGAAGTCAACTCTCTGGATAAATCAAATCCCGAGTTGTTCCCCTTGTAGGTAGATATATTTTGCTTTCCCTTTGCAAAATACATGCCTGTCAATTCGTTGTTCCAAAGCAAGGGACTCACTCCAAGCCCCAATTGCCCCGTGACGCTCCATGTGCCTTTTGCACTGTCTTTGAGTTTCAGATTGATGGCAGGATTCGTGGAAAACGCCAGACTATCAAGCGCCTTTATCGGCTGGTGGTTTTCCAGCACCTGAACGGTTGATACATCCTTTGCCGAAATGTTGTTTGTTGCAATACCGTAACGTCCTTGCAGCAAGTCCAGATTCTCTATGTAGAATTTATTGATGGGTTTTCCCATGTATTTTATTTCCCCTGAACTCCCAACTTCTATTCCCGGCATCTTTTTGAGGACATCCCCGATCACCTGGTCTTTTTCATTGCTAAAGGAGGAGACCAGATAATTGATGGTGTCATGTGCTCCCCATATCTTGGCTGATTTAACAATGACTTCCTTTAGCTCAATGTTTTTCTCATCGACAATAAAGTTGACCTTTTGATTTCTATTATTGATTCTTTTTGTTTGTGGCTTTATATTAAGTCCCGACACGGAAACCATCAACTCATTGCGTTCTCCGGGGTATGTTAATCTGTATTTCCCGTCCGCATCACTGAAGGCATAGCTCGCGATCGCACTATCAGGAAGTTGCCGAAGCACAACCGAGACGCCTGATATTACTTTGCCTTTTGCGTCGTTTATGTTTCCTTCAATTACAGTCTGAGCCTTCAGGGCATAAATGGTGATGAAACAAAACAGAAAGAGGATAGGGGGTTTCTTGCTTATTGATTTCATGGTATCAGTTTATTTTAATTCTATTGGCAATAGCAAAAGCAACAAACCATCGTGTTTTCTTTGATAGGACTTTTACCAACTCCCGACAAAGGGATTGCTCTATTGCCGTTTTTGCTTAACAATAGCGGCCTGGCAGTATACCAGGCCGCACAGTTTTGAATGATGGCGAATGCAGACAATAGGCGGCAATCTTTTTTATCATTCCAGGTTTGCCCATGCTGAAACACATCCATGTCTTTGTTTTAAACCATTTGAAGTTCCGTTTGTATTTTCCATTATATTCAAGCGGTTGTTCTATTTTTTTAGCCTAAAAGTTATCGGAAGTGTATAATATGCTGAAACCTTACGTCCATTCTGCTTTCCGGGAATCCATTTAGGAAACATTTTTACAACACGGACGGCTTCATTATCGAAGGTATTGCTTAAACCTCTGACGACTTTAACATCCGTCACTTCTCCTGTTTTTTCGATAATGAAACGAACGGTTACACGTCCCTCTATACCAGATTGGGCTGCAGAAACCGGGTATTGCAGGTTTTTAGAAATGAAAGCTTTTAACGCTTTTTCTCCGCCAGGAAACTTTGGCATTATTTCAGGAGCTGCTAGAGGCTTCTCTGCGATATTCGTAGCCTTTGTTGACGCAGTGTTGGTTTCTTGCTGAGCACTCCATGCGTTGGAAGATAGCAGTAACAGAGCGAAAATTGGCAATGTGAAGGCATATTTGCCCAGATTGCCCAAAGATGTTTTTTTCTTGTTCATCATGATGATTCGTTTTTTGAGTTGTGAAACAATAATAATTACCTATTCAATAAATGAGTGATTGCATTCAAGGTTTAAAAAATCGTGATCGGTTCTATTTAATTTATGAGTTCTATTTCTGCAATTTATAAGTTATCGGTAGTGTATAATATACGGAAACCTTACGTCCGTCTTGCTTTCCGGGAATCCATTTGGGTAACAGTTTTACAACACGGACAGCTTCATCATCACAGTTATTATCTAAACCTCTGATGACTACAACATCCGTCACTTCTCCTGTCGTTTTGACGACAAAACGAACGGTAACACGTCCTTCAACTCGCAATTGGGATGATAAAACCGGGTAGTGCAAATTTTCCTGAATAAACTTAGTCAGTTCTTTTTCACCACCAGGAAAGGCTGGCATTTGTTCACAAACAGTTAATGGCTTATCTTCGGAAACCTTAGGACTTGTAGTCGTTGTTTTTGATGACTGTTTCGTCTGAGTTATAGGTTTTGTCGCAACAGTTTCTATTTCTATTGTGTCTTTTGGAGTTGTTGTGGCCTTTGTTTTTGTTGTTGTTGCTCCTTTTGAAGCTGTTTCGGTTTTAGGTGTCGCGCTGTATGTATTGGACGATAACAGCAACAGCGCAAAGATCGGCAGACTCAAGGCATATTTGCTGAGTCCGGCCAGAGAAGATTTCTTCTTGTTCATCATGATAATTCGTTTTTTAAGCTGAGAGACATTAAAATAATTACCCATCGTTGAGGTCGTTTGTTGTGCGCTGAGTCGCAACAGGTGGTATTGGTAACTTTTTTGGT
>Ga0302286_10000273_pt1 | contig 43383 bp, 39 predicted proteins | sample III_Fen_E2_3_FD_198765 | JGI IMG/M metagenome (GOLD analysis project Ga0302286, IMG submission 198765) | Peat permafrost microbial communities from Stordalen Mire near Abisko, Sweden - III_Fen_E2_3 | ecosystem: Environmental > Terrestrial > Soil > Wetlands > Permafrost | place: Sweden: Abisko...
AAGTCCAAGATTGGCATGCCCCTGCCTAAATATACTGTTGTTTATTTCTTCGCTAACTGCATCCAGATAAGCCATGTTTGAATTTAAATTCTTGGCAGTCCTATGGGTCTGCACAATTTTAGTTTTTTTAGATACAAAAGCATGATTTATTTTTTGCAAAAAGTCTGCCCCGATGGTATTGTCCGCATCCAAAATTAAGGCCAGATCATGATCTTCCAATTTGCTCATAGCCAAATTCAACGCTTTAGACTTCGTGCTATTCTCAAAATGTGCTACTATTAACAATATAGAAAGCAAGGACAACCGATCATTGGTCTCCTCCTGCATCTGGTCTGAAATCACGGCCACCGTATAACAATCCTTGGGATACGCCTGATTTAAACATGATTGAACACATTCTTCAACGACTGAATCCTCCCGATAAGCTGGGATAAGTATGGCTATTCGTTTGTGACTTTCAAGCTCACAATCATCCTTTTTCTGACGAATAAGGGATGCAAAGGCAAAAATGAAAACATAAAGCACATTAAAGGCAAAAACAACAAAAAGAATCAGATCGATCAGGCTCATATACTCAACCACTAAATTTTAACATACAACAAAGTAACGAAGTTAACAATATTTGCAGAAGTGTCTATGAAAGTATCTTTTTTTCTTGTACATTGCAATAAAATTAATCTTTACGGATACATGAAAATCGCTTATTGTTTACCATCCTTATACATCCCAGGAGGCATGGAGAGGGTTCTGACCATAAAAGCCAATTACTTTGCCGATATCTTTAATTACGATATCTATATCATCCTTACGGATGGCAAAGAAAAAAAGATTTTCTATGATCTTTCACCCAAAATTCATGTCATACATTTGGATATAAATTTCGATCACCTGCTCGGGCAAGCGTTCTGGAAAAAAGCTATAATGTATGTCTACAAACAAAAATGCTACAAGAGCAGGCTGAAGAAAGTTCTCCAAAAAATCAAGCCCGATATAACGGTTTCCATGTTAAGACGTGAAATTAATTTTATTAATTCCATTCGGGATGGTAGTCTTAAGATTGGTGAGATACATATTAATAAAGACCACTTCAGAAACTTCGAGGGTGAAGAGGCCAATAATCCATTTAAAAGTCTATTTTCAAAAATTTGGACAAAACAGCTTGTTGAGGCGCTTCAGAAACTTGATCAATTCGTTGTTTTAACGGAAGAAGATAAAAAAAAATGGAGCGAGCTCCAAAACGTAAAAGTCATTTCGAATCCACTACCCTTTTTCCGGGAGCAAACGTCCGATTGCAAAAGCCATCAAGTAATTGCTGCAGGAAGGTATGTCTACCAGAAAGGATTTGATATGCTTATTCAGGCCTGGAGTTTGATCTCCCTCAAACATCCGGATTGGATTCTCCGTATTTACGGTGAGGGAAATCAAGAGCCTTATCTCCAACAAATATATAAACATCATGTTGAAAAAACATGTTTGTTGGAACATTCGGTTCCAAACATAGTAGACAAATTTACTGAAAGTTCTATTTTTGTGTTGAGTTCGCGTTTTGAAGGATTTGGCATGGTCATCACCGAAGCCATGTCTTGCGGGCTCCCTGTCGTGTCTTTTGCCTGCCCTTGCGGGCCAAAAGATATTGTGGATGAGGGAGTGGATGGTTTCCTAATTGAACCGGAAAATATTAAAAGTCTATCCGAAAAAATGAGCTATTTGATGGAGCACGAAGAGAAACGCATACAAATGGGACAAAAGGCCAGACAAAACAGTGAGCGCTTCCGCATCGAAAAAATAGCAGACCAATGGAAGACTCTTTTTTCAGACTTGTTGAGCACAGAAAAATCCCACTAAACGTACGTTCATGAAATGGTACACCAAATATCTATCCGTTTTTGAGAAACCTTTTGATGAAGCGCCTCAAGATACAATTAACGAAATAAGAGAAAAACTTAAAAATATTCAAAGTGCCGCTCCTATTGCCTCTGTTGTCGTCATTGCCCACAATGAGGAGCAGCGTCTGTTAAGCTGCTTGTGGTCCCTTAGCGAAAACAGGACGTCTTATCCCATAGAAATTATCGGAGTTGACAATAATTCCTCTGATAAAACTGCAGATGTTTTTAAGGTTACAGGCGTTAACTGTTTTTTCGAAGAACGTAAGAGTCCCGGATATGCCAGAGACTGCGGACAAACACATGCAAAAGGAAAGTATTATATCTGCATTGACTCTGATACGATGTATCCGCCACTTTATATTCAAACATTAATTGAAGAACTCGAAAAGCCAGGTGTAGCTGGTGTCTATGCTTTATGGAGTTTTATTCCGGAAAAAGGAATTCCTGCATGGAAACTCCTGATCTACGAGAGCATACGGGATATGAATATTCGTTTTCAATCAATTAAACGGCCAGAGCTTTGTGTTCGCGGTATGGTGTTCGCCTACAATCTGGATTATGGCCGAAAAATCGGATATAAACAGAACATTAAGCGAGGAGAAGATGGCATGATGGCTTTGGGTCTGAAAAAATTTGGGAAATTAGTTCCCATTCGGAAACGTAAAGCAAGAGCGATAACAAGCAATAATACACTCAAAGCTCAAGGTGGTATATTTAACGCTTATCGGATTAGAATCAAACAAGCTTTTCGACGTTTCGGTGAATATTTTACAAAAAAGGAATCTTATAAGGACATTGATTCAAACCTGATAAAATAATAAAATGAGAATCGCTTATATATATCCGGCACTCACAACCGTTGGCGGAGCCGATCGGGTTATTGTAAACAAAGCCAATTATTTTGCAGATGTCTGTGGTTATGAGGTCTATATTATAACGGCTCATCAGAACAGTCAACCTTCGTTTTTCCCATTGTCTGATAAAGTAAAACATCTTGATCTGGCTGTCAATTTTAATGAACAATACCGGCATTCCTTTTTCGTACGCGGATACATATACTTCAAATTGCTGCGAATTTATAAAAGGAAACTTTCTGATTTACTGAAAGAATTGAAAGCCGATTTTGTACTGACCACCATCAGCCGTGATATTGATTTCCTGCATTCAATTCAGGATGGAAGTATTAAAATTGCAGAAGCGCATGCCCCCAAGCCTTATCTGCGAAATCTTCACCTAATGCAAAGACGAAATTTTTTATACCGCATTGCTGGAAAGATATGGACAAGAAGGCTGGAAAGAGCTGCAAAGAAATTTGATGCATTTGTCGTATTGACACAAAAGGATGCAGATGCATGGAGTAAGGTGCGAAGATGTACGATTATACCAAATGCTCTGCCTTTCACTCCGGATAAAATAAGCAACTGCAAAAATAAGAAGATCATTAGTGTTGGTCGTTTATTTGAAGAGAAGGGATATGACCGGCTTATTGAAGCATGGGCGAAGGTCGCACCAAAACATCCTGACTGGAAACTAAACATTTATGGTAATGGAGAGTTAAACAATTTTCTGACAAGCTTAATTCAGGAAAAAGGATTGGCAGACTCCTTTCTTATAAATGATCCCGTCAATAATATTATTGATAAATATGCTGAAAGTTCCTTTTACGTAATGAGCTCGCGTTTTGAGGGTTTTGGAATGGTTTTAATTGAAGCCATGGCCTGTGGGCTGCCGGTTATAGCCTTTAATTGCCCTGTAGGTCCGGCAAATATTATCAACAACGATGCCGACGGATTTTTGGTAGAAGATGGAGATATTAACGGACTTGCCGAAAAAATTGATTATTTAATTGACCATGAAACCATACGTATTCAAATGGGAAAAACAGCAAGGAAAAATATCACACGTTATAAAGAAGATAGTATCATGCAAAAATGGATTGAGTTATTTAAATTGTTGAAATAAAAGTCATAAACAAGAAAATATGAACGCTTTACGTTATTTGTACAGATACTTGCGCAATAGTATTCTAAAAGCCATTGCCCTTATTTTTGGGGAAAACCTGGAAGCTTTGGATGATATACTTATCATTTCCCCACATCCGGATGATGAGATATTGGGATGTGGAGGACTTCTCTCTTATATGGTGAAACAACATAAAACGATTTCGATTGTTTTTATGACAAAAGGAGAAAATGTTAATAAAAAGATTTCGCCTGAGGTTTTAAAAGTTGAACGCGCAAAATTAACCAAAAGAGTTTTGGCCAATATTGGCCAATCCTTGGATCGTGTCTATTTCCTGGACTTCAGCGATGGTGGAGTAAATATCAAAGATGCAGAGACTGAAAAACTAAATGCTTTGATTGATCGTATAAACCCCCGGGCCATTTTTGTAACACACCGACTGGAAGGCTGGAACGATCATGTTCAATCAAATTATATAATACGTAAACTGATACAAAACCGTCCGATCAAACTTTATGAGTATTGTGTCTGGTTTTGGTATACGATGCCTTTCCCAAAAGTTTTTACTATTAAGTGGCACGATGCCCGTTATTTTAAAATGGGGAAAGATACGCACAAATTAAAAAAGGAGGCCATTAAAATATATATGGACGAAACAAATGCAGAAGGGTTGCCCTATTCCGGAGCACTTCCTCCAGTTTTACTTACAAGCTGCAGTTGGAGAGAAGAGATCTTCTTTGAAAGTAAACCTGATTTTGTTGAAATGTAGAGCATTATGTCAACCATCAAAGTTTTGGAAGTAATCCGTCAGGGCCAGATCGGGGGAGGTGAATCTCATCTAATTGACCTGATTTCCGGTTTCGGACCGGAAATACACCCCGTTGTTTTGTCTTTCACTCCCGGTCGCATGATCGATCATTTAAAAGAAAAAGGAATAACATGCTATGTGATTGAAACTTCCCATGCCTTTGACTTCAATGTGCAGCAAAAAATAAAACGCATTCTGAAAAAAGAACAAATCGAACTGATCCACGTACATGGAAGCCGGGCAGCCTCCAATATGGTACTACTCTCCAAACTGATGAAAATTCCTATGATTTATACTGTTCATGGTTGGAGCTTTCATCCGGATCAATCCCGACTAATCCGGATGCTGAGAATCCTAAGCGAAAAATTGATATGTAACTCCAGCCGGAAAGTCATTTGTGTTTCTGAAAGCAACCGTCAAACCGGTCAAAAAAGCTTCGGATTAAAAAATGCCATGGTTATAGAAAATGGTATCGATCTTAACCGATTTAATCCGGAACAATCGTTTGCCAATATTCGAAAAGAATTGGGCATTCAGCGTACCGATTTTGTAGTCGGATTCATTGGAAGGATTACTGTTCAAAAAGATCCCCTGACTTTTGTTAAAGGCATTGAAAAGGCACACAGTCTGGAAAAAGAGATTAAAGGACTGCTGGTCGGAGATGGCGATCTAAAGGAAAAAGTAAGGACGTACATTGGCAACAATCACTTGGATGAGATCATCTTTACCTCCAGTTTTCGGACGGACATTCCGGATGTACTAAATGCCATTGATGTTTTTTGTTTGCCCAGTTTGTGGGAAGGCTTGTCTATCGCCTTGCTGGAGGCCATGGCAATGAAACGGACCGTTATTGCGACCCCGACCGATGGGACAAAAGAAATAATCCAGGACGGAGACAATGGTACGCTAACAACTTTCAGTGACTCGGATAGACTGGCCGAAAAGATACTTGATTACTATAACGATAGAGTAAAATGCCGCAAACACGGAGAAAATGCTGCTCAGCTTGTCAAAAACCGGTTTAACAGTGAAGCGGTCTCTAAACAGGTCTCTGCTTTGTATTCAGAAATCATCAACGACTGATTTATGCTAAAGATTCTTTTCTGGCTTTGTGCCTTGCTTGTTTTTTATACCTATTTGGGTTACGGAATCCTTCTCTATGGATTGGTATGGGTTAAAAAAAAACTCCTTCATGCTAAAGCTATTCCTGATCTTTCGGAGATGCCTGAGGTAACTCTTTTAATAGCAGCCTATAATGAGGAAGATTGCGTTGAAGAAAAGATTTGCAATTGCCAATTGTTAAACTACCCCAAAGGAAAACTTTCTATTTGTTGGGTAACGGATGGTTCTGATGATCGGACAAATAAAATTTTATCCAACCATCCTGAAATGCAGGTATTGTTCCAACCCCATCGTCAGGGGAAAACAGCAGCTCTTAACCGAGGGATGGAATGGGTAAAAACGCCCTTTGTCGTTTTTACAGATGCAAACACCAGACTTAATCCTAACGCCATCCTTGAGATTGTCAAACCTTTCGCCAATCCAAAAGTCGGGTGTGTTGCTGGAGAAAAACGCATCGAACAGCCTAAAACCGGGAACGCTGCAGTTAGTGAGGGCATCTACTGGAAATACGAGTCCAGCCTGAAGACGTTGGACTACATGCTTCATTCGGCAGTGGGTGCAGCAGGAGAACTTTTTGCCATACGAACAACCCTGTTTGAAACGATGCCGTCGGATACCTTGCTGGACGATTTTATTCTATCTATGCGGATTGCACAAAAAGGGTACAAAATAGCTTATTGTAAGGAAGCCTATGCGCTGGAAGAGCCTTCTTCCAATATTCTCGAGGAGGAAAAACGAAAAGTGCGTATTTCAGCCGGGGGTTTACAGTCTATCTATCGACTTCGGGCTTTACTCAATCCATTTAAGTATGGCACTTTGTGTTTTCAGTACATTTCACATCGGGTTTTACGCTGGTCTGTGACACCAATAGCACTCTTTCTGCTTTTACCTCTCAACGTTATACTGCTAATGACGCTAAAAGAAGGTTTGGCTGGATATATTGTTTTGCTGTCTTTGCAAATTCTATTTTACAGCTTTGGAATTATCGGGAGTATGTATGCCAGAAAAAATATCAAAAAAAAGGCTTTATATATACCGTTTTATTTTTTGTTCATGAATGTCAATGTCATAAAAGGCTTTTTCTACCTTAAAAAGAAAAAAGGCAGTGGCATTTGGGAAAAAGCCAAAAGGACACAAAACATTCCCTATGAATGAAGGCGTAACTAAACGGATAGTCTTCTTCATCATGGGAACAATAACCCTGTTTCTGCTTTTTCTTTGTGTTTTTTCTTCTGCAACGGCATATTTGGGAGATCGTTTTTACTTTCTGGAACTGGCGAGTACACTCCAACCTATTACTTTTACCTGTACGTTGATTATGCTCCTATTCTGGATTGCGTACAGAAGTAAGTGGGTTTTTGTCGCCGTCTTGTCGCTATTGATTAGCATGAACTATTTTCTGGCTGTATTCCAGTTGCCTAAACTTAAGAAGGAGAAATCCAATAAGACCGAATTGGTCGTATCCACTTACAACATTCAAGGATTCGGCTATGGTCAGATTGATTTAACAGTTCAGCTATTAAGCGATTTTATGAAAGAGAAGAAGGTGGATATTTTATGCTTTCAGGAATTTGGTTTTTCAGAAAATTTCACGGCAGACAGCATTAAACAACGGTTTAAATTCTTGCCCTATCAGGTCATTACCGGCAATGAGAAAGCAGGTTTTGGCATGGCCATATTCAGCAAATATCCCATTGTCCGGTCTACGATCATTCGGTTTAAGTCAAGCTTAAACAGCGCAATGTATTCCGACATCCTTTACAACAAAGACACTATAAGAGTTGTGAATTTTCACATGCAAACCACCAATTTCAATCAGTCGAGATTTCCAATTAATCCGGGATATTGGCTCTGGGACATGACAGAAGAAGCGAAGAAGGCGATGACTGTAGTAGAGCGGCTACACCAAAACTATGCCAAAAGGTTGATGCAAGGAAAGGCTTTAAGAAATCAAATTGAAAAGTCTCCATATCCAGTCATTGCTTGTGGAGACATGAATGCCAATCCGGCATCCTATTCCTATAAGCAGATAAAAGGGGCACTTTGCGACGGATTCAAGACCTCCGGATCGGGCTATGAATACACTTACCGGTATTTATTTAAACTACTCAGAACAGATTATATATTTCATTCCGCAAAATTTCAAGGGCTATTCTACAAGTCTTATGATCTCGATTACAGCGACCATAAACCAGTCATCATGAAAGTTATACCTAATCTACAATCTGAAAAAGGCAAGAACGCCTCTAATGCAGGCTTTTGACAGGGAGGGTTTCCCTTTCAGGAAGAAGAGCAGAACCGTTTTGGGGTTGGCAAGCAGAATTTGGTAAAGAATGGATAAACTTTTTTCAAGTGGTTTAAGATTTCTGGATGCGTACAGCAAGCGGTTTCTTGTCATATAAAATATCCTCAAGGGACTTTCAGCACCTGTACTTTGGGCTCCTTTATGATAGATGACACACGAAGGATCATACCACAACTCATAACCAGCCCGCAAAAAGGAGGCACTCCAGTCTAATTCCTCATAATACAGGAAATAAATCTCAGGCATCATGCCGACTTGCTCAATGGCACTTTTCTTTAACATCATAGCTGCCCCATGCATAATGGGTGTTGGTGCCGGTTTATTCCACCGCCCATCATCGGGTTCCCCAAATCCAAAGATATCATTTCGAAGCGTAATTTTTGTCAACGGCTCATAACCGGCAAACTGTATACGATTACCCTGACCGGTATAAATTATTTTAGGAGAGACTGCAGCGATTGAGGAATTGCTTTCAAGCCGGTCAATTAAAGCTCTAAAGCCATCCGATGTAACATAGGTATCATTATTGATCAAAAAAATATACGTTCCTTTTGCTTTTAAAATTCCCAGGTTATTTCCTCCTGAAAAACCCAAATTCCGATCGCTTCGGATAGTGATAACATCCGGATACTTTTCCCGGATCACTTCAGCCTCATCCACTCTGGAAGCATTATCTACAACAATAATCTCAAAGTTCACAGATGCTATATGTTTCACCAGGGAGTCAATCAATTCAATTGTATCGGTCAAACCATTGTAATTTACAGTTATGATTGATAAGACAGGGGCATTTTCTGAGCGGTCTTTATTCATAATGAATTCAATCAACCTGCTGTTTTTTTTTCGGAATCGTAAAAAAGAAGGTCGAGCCTTCGTCAAGCTTTGATGTAAACCACATACGTCCGCCGTTTTTAGTGACAAAGTCGTTGCACAAAAGCAATCCAAGTCCGGACCCTTCCTCATTATTTGTGCCGAAGGTACTGGCATGTGTCTCTATGTTAAAAAGATTCTTCTGTGATTCGAGACTCATGCCACAACCATTATCCCGGACACTAACTCTCACTTTATCTTCCTCTTCCGGAACATGGTCTTCAACCGTCACTACGATCTCACCTCCCGGATTGGTAAACTTCACCGCATTGCTAAGAAGATTTCTCAAAACACTTTTCATCATATCCTTGTCTCCATAAAAAGTACACGATTCAGGAGAAATAATTCGGATTTTAATTTGTTTCAAATCGGCCAATTTCTCAAAAATCTGACTGACACCTTTTGCCAGAGGGGCCAGATCTGAAGATTGATAGACGACATTCAGACGCCCGGTCTGACTTTTTGTCCATTTTAAAAGATTGTCAAGCAAAATAAACATTTCTTCCGTCGATTTGTTCGCAAGCGACAACATTTTATAATACTCAGGTCCTATCTTTTCCGATGTAAAGGATAGGATAATCGCATTAAGCATCATCTTTAAATAAGCAAGCGGAGAACGCAAATCATGCGCAATAACAGAATACATCTTATCCCTGGCCCGGATAATGTTTTTCAATTCCTTCGTTTGTTTTAAAATCGTATTCCTGGCCTCCACCAATGAAATCTGATGGTTTACACGCATAATCAGTTCTTCCAAACTGAACGGTTTCTTTATAAAATCATTTCCTCCCGCCTTAAAACCTTTCACGACTTCAGACGAATCACTCAGAGCTGTCAAAAAAATAATAGGAATTTCATTTATTGGTGAAGGCATTTCCCTGATTTGCCTGGTTACTTCATAACCATCTATGCCCGGCATCAAGACATCCAACAGAATCAAATCTGGTTGTGCTGTTTTTAACTTTTCAATAGCCTCATTGCCGTTCGATGCTATAATAACCTGATAATGTTCCTTTGTCAAAAATGCATCCAATAACAATACATTCGAGAGTTGATCATCAACTACCAAAATCTTGTATTCCGAATGACATATATCAACAGTCATATCATAACCTCTATTTCACCTAATAATATCACCACCTACAATTTCAATCGGATAATTATAAGGTCTTTTTGTTTTAAAAACTCTCCATGAAATTACAAATATAATAAAAGAGGATTCTTTTTACAAAAATTTATGTTTTTTTGTTATTTATGAAGAAAATAAATTTAACTTAAAAAAAACAACGATGATTTATTCTATTTAAACATATTCTTTGTATCTTGCGATAGTTTGCGGTTCTCGGACTATAAATTAAAAAATCAACCATTAAAACATGATTATGAAAAAGATATTAATTGTCGACGACAAGGAATCTATAGCAAAAATTATTTCGATTTACCTTTCCAATGAGTTTGAGATTATATGGTTTGAAAACCCTATCAAGGGAATTGCCTGGCTGCAGACTGGCAATAGACCTGACTTAATAGTATTGGACATATTAATGCCGGAAATGCGGGGAGATGAATTTCTGAAGTATCTGAAAAATAATGAACTGTTTAAATCTATCCCTGTAATAATGCTTTCAGGGGAGGACAGTACCTCAGAACGTATCCGGCTGCTTTCTGAGGGAGCGGATGATTATATTGTCAAACCATTCAACCCTCTCGAGCTTAAAGTCCGGTTAAAAAAGCTCCTTCAGTAAGTAAGATTCACTTACGGTGCCTTCGTTTTCTGGCAACAAATTTTTCATAAATGAAAAAAAAGATATTTTATATCGGGAATGACGAAAAAAGCATTTCAACATTCACAAAAAGATTAAATGGCGAAATTGAGGTGTTTGGTTTGTATGCAGGTATTCTCAGCAGAAAACAACACTATAGAGATTTTCCCGTTTTAATTTTTTTTTATGAAAAAAAGGTTTTGGAAGAAGACATCGCAGCTATCGCGGAGTTGCATCATGCTTTTCCAGAAGGTTTTTTTATATTGATTTCTGATACGCCCTTGGACGAAAAAGAAAAGAGCGACTATCTTAAAGCCGGTATACAGGATACCTTCCCAAAAGAATTCAACGAAGAACGATACCGGCAAATGCTTAAGTTCTTCCTGTTGCACCAAACGGAAATTAACAATATCATCAATGGTCCCCAAAAAAATGATATACCTGTTTCTATCCGATCTTTTAAACTTCCTTTATGGAAAAGGGCTTTTGATGTTTTATGCTCAATGCTGGCTATAGCCTTCCTTTCCCCGCTTTTGTTGATTGTTTCAGCGGCAATCCTTATTGAGAGTAAGGGCCCGGTAATTTACAAATCAAAAAGAGTTGGCAGCAATTATGTAATATTTGATTTTTATAAATTCCGTTCCATGTATTCGGATGCCGAGAAACAGCTAAAAGCTTATTCCACTCTAAACCAGTACCAGTCGGGTGAAGTAAGTGTTCAGAAGATGACAATTGATGAAAAAGTGATGAAAAATACTGGTGAAAAAGGAATAATGGTCTCTGATGATTTTGTCCTTTCAGAAAAGGATTATATCTCCCTTCAACATAATAAACAAGACAATACATTCGTAAAACTGGAAAAAGATCCCCGTATAACAAAAGTGGGTCTCTTTATCCGCAAATACAGTATCGATGAGCTTCCACAGTTGATCAATATCTTAATAGGAGACATGTCAGTCGTTGGAAATAGACCCCTTCCGCTTTACGAAGCAGAACTATTAACCAAAGACGAATATATTGATCGGTTCCTGGCTCCCGCTGGATTGACCGGACTTTGGCAAGTTGAAAAGAGAGGAGATGCGGGAAAACTTTCTGCTGAAGAACGGAAAAAATTGGATATAATGTATGCAAAAGAGTTTTCTTTGATAATGGATTTGAAAATAATTTTTAGGACATTTACAGCATTTATACAAAAGGAAAATGTTTAACCATGAGAACAACATATTTTAGTTTTTGGACTCTAATCTTTTTCTTATTTCTTCCGATGTTTGTTTCTAACGCTCAATCCCAACAAAATGAAAGTGCAAACCAGAAAAAACAAGAATTGCCTGCAGAGACTGACACCAGTGAATTTGCGAATATGGAACTTCCTCCCCTTTCGGTCTTGCTGGAAGCTGCCGGAAACAACCCCCAAACGGAGAATCTAAAATCGACCAAAACAATGGCGGAAATCGATTATAAGTCCATTAAACAAGAGTGGCTTGGCAAAGTTGGCATTTCCGGAAGTTATAATTACGGCGTTGGTGCAAGCATGGGTAACGGGACAACAGGTACCGGGACTACTGTACTAAACTATACAAGCACATTAAGCTCTTCCTATGGAGTAGGAATAGGCGTAGGAGTGCCATTAAATGTTTTTTCTGACCACAAGAGCAAAATGAAAAAACAGAAAGAACTCCTAAAGCAAATCGATAATCAGCTTCAGGAATCAATCAATGATAACAAACTAAAAATTATTGAGCTCTATACAACTGCCAGCCTGAACCTCAATACATTGAAAAGCAAAAGCGAGGTTGCCGTACTCGCAAACGCCATGCTGCAAATGAAGGAGACGGATTATGTAAATGGTGTGATTGGCATCTCGGATCTGAGTAGTGCCAAAAAGGAACAGGCTGATGCCTTTTCCCAGTATCAATCGTCCAAAGCAGAACTAACCAAGGCCATCTTGCTTCTGGAATTGCAGACAGGCGTTAAAATAATCAATCATCCGTAATCATCTCTACAATGAATGTGATCGTTTCCATTTTCCGCTTCTTATACCGTATAAGGTACTGGCTTCTGCTGGGACCTCTTTCTGTTGCGGCACTGGCATTTTATTTCACGCAAAACCTGCCGACCTCTTATGAAGCAAACACGACCATCTATACAGGCATAGCTTCCGGTCAAAACATTGATAATGAAAGCAGCAACAACAAGAATCCGAACAATGCCTTCGATAATATCATTTATCTGGTTCATTCCCGTTCCATCCTTGAACGACTGTCTATCCGACTATTGGCCCAGGCAATGATGAAAGGAGACCCCAATAACGACAACCAGTATATTTCGGCAGCCAATTACAAAAATCTTCTCCAGATTGTTCCTTCGGATGTCAAGAAACTCATAGACAAGAGCTCGGAAGAAAAGACTGTTCAGAATCTTTTTAAATATAAGAAAGAAGAAAAGACTAATTTTATATATGGACTTCTTAATTGGTCTCATCCGCATTATAGTGTGGCGGCATTGAGTAATATTGATGCTCACAGGCTGGGGAGCAGCGACATGATTGAACTAAAGTACAATACAGACGACCCGGGAATAGTCTACCAGACTTTAAATCTTCTCAACGAAGAACTGCTTTCAACATATACAAAGATACAGTTGGGCCCTTCAAGCAATGTCCTCGAATATTTTGAGAAGCAGCAGGACCTTGCCCGGGAAAATTTAAAGTCACAGGAAGATTCCCTGCAAAATTTCAACCAAAAGGGGAATATTTTTAATTACGACTTGGAAACGTCTCTGCTTTCAGAGCGTATCAGTAGTATTGAAACACAATACGAACAGGCTCTGTTGGATTTCAATTCATCACAAAAATTAATTGCAAATCTTGAAAACCGGCTTTCCCAGCGAACAGACTTGATGAAAAAGAACCAGCAATTCATTCAAACCTTGAATTCGATTTCTTCCTTGACCAAAAGAATTACCGATGCTGAAATTTTTAAAGGAGATAATGCGTCCGATGAAAATGACAATAGCACAAATGACAAAGATGCTTTACAAAAATCCGAACAACAACTTTACAGTATTGCGAATGATATTAATCGGACGAACTACTCAAAAGAAGGTATTGCTATGAACACTATTGTGGAAAATTGGCTTTCTGAAGTATTAAAAAACGAAAAGGCCAAAGCGGAAATGAGCATTTTGATTAAAAGGGAAAAAGAAGTAGATGCTGAATATAAAATGTATTCAGCTATGGGACCCAGTTTAAAAAGGCAGCAACAGGAAATTACGTTTTCGGAAAATTCTTATTCTGCAGCGATGAGTCAATTAGCCAATGCGAAATTGCAACAGAAGAATGACCAAATGCTGTCAACCAAACTGAATATAGTGACACCTCCGGTGTATCCACTGACTCATGCAGTGACAAAAAGAAAATCGATCATTCTGATTGCTTTTTTCGGTTGTTTCCTTTTTATTCTGGGTTGCTTCCTGATTCTGGAACTTCTTGATAAAACCATCCGGGATAAATATCGGGCATCTGTTTTATGCAAGGCACCTGTGATAGGTGCTTTGCCTGGCAATCAGTTGTTGAAATTCAGGCGTTATGCTTCGGAAAACAGCCGCAGCGCCACGGCCTATACTTGCAACCAATTGATGTATTATTTCAAACCCGGTTCTCCGACTATCTTTAATTTAATCAGCAAAGATCCGCTGGAGGGTAAAAGTCATGTCGCAATAAATATGAAATCGTACTGGGAAGAAATGGGTTTAAAGGTTAAGATCGCCAGTTACCATAAAGATTTTCAACCCGAAAACAGGCAGTATTTTCAGGCATCGAATATTGGTGACCTTATTGAGATTAAAGCAAATGATTCTGACATTATTCTCGTGGAATACCCACCACTGACAAAAAGAGCCATCCCCGGCAAATTACTTCAAAACGCCAGTGCAAATCTTTACGTTGTAAAGGCCAATCGGGCATGGAAAGAAAGCGATAAAATCTTTCTTAGTCAGATTCAGGAACATTCTAACGGTACGCCGGTATTTATTCTGTTGAACAAAGCGGAACAATTTGCCGTTGAAGATTTTACCGGACAATTACCACCTTATTCCAAGCTAAGGAACTTTACCTTTAAACTGTTACAATTAGAACTTTCAGCCGAAAAGGACACTACTATTGAAGATTGATATTACTTTGAACGGAATGTTGCACAAATGGAGGGTAGAAAAAGTTTTTGGCAGTAGCCTGATCATTGCAGGAATACTTCTGATGACCTGGTTTCTCATCAATGGGGATCTGGGCACAGGAATGACTATTGCTCTCCTTCCGTTCTTGTCTATCGGGCTTTATCTTGTTATGAGCAATCCCTACTGGGGGCTGATGCTCCTTTTTGTGGTAAATTATTTTCTGATGGGAATTTACAGGTATGTCACCGTTGGACAGTTGGGCTTATTGATGGATTTCCTTTTACTCCTTACACTCTTTTCAGCTTTGACCCGCTCCGTTTTTATCCGAGATCTACACTGGAAAAAGGCCATGAATGCAGGTGTTCTTTTACTAATGATTTGGCTATTGTATGGCATCTTGGAACTTGCCAATCCGACTGCCGTTCTGGAAGCCTGGATTTATACCATCCGATCAATTATTTATCCATTCATTATCGCATTACTAACTTCGTTGCTTTTTTACCGTTACAAGGATTTTAAGGTCATTGTTTTTTTATGGTCATTTTTTACCATTCTGGCTGTAATGAAAATGCAAGGCCAGGTATCCCTCGGTTTTGATCCCTATGAATCACGCTGGGTCAATCAGGAAGGTATAAGCAGGCTTATTTTATTGTCTACAGGGACCCGCTATTTCTCTTTTTTTTCTGATCCTGGTAACTTCGGTGCAAACATGGGATGCGCCATGGTTGTTTTTACCATTTGTGCCATCTATGTTAAAAAGATTTGGCTAAAGATTTATTATGCAGGGGTAGGTCTGCTCGGCATGTACGGCATGTTTGTGTCTGGTACCAGAGGCGCCATAGCTGCTCCTTTCGCTGGATTTCTTCTCTTCACCATCCTGACCAAAAAACTAAAGGCATTTCTTGTTTGCTGCTTATTTGTGTTCTGTGCCTATTTCTTCCTTGCCCATACCTCCATTGGGCAAGGGAATGAGCATATTCGGCGCATGAGGACAGCCTTTGACCCAAATGAGCCCTCTTTGGTGGTTCGAAAAAATAATCAAAAGATATTGGCAAATTATTTGAAATACAAGCCCTTTGGCGAAGGAATTGGTCTGGCTGGGGCTGAATCCCAACGTTTCGCACATAGAATAACCACCACCATCCCAAGCGACTCGGGATTCGTCAAAATATGGTGCCAAACCGGCATTGTAGGATTGGTGTTCTATCTGACCATTTATTTGTCCATCATCGCCTATGGGGTACATATGGTTTTATTCCATATCCGTGACCAAGAGCTCAGAGGTTATTTATCTGCTGTTATCTGCGGTTTGACTGGGATTCTGGCCTGTACCTATGGAAACAGCATTATGGGACAATACCCAACCGTCATACTGATGGCAATGACGGTCGCTTTTATATATTTAGGAGGTGAATACGATAAAGAAATTCAAGAAAACAACAATAATCCGCTAAGAAATGGAACAAATCAATTGGTATGATGTAATTAAGGCAGCAGATGAGATATTCTTTTTCTGTTTTATGGTGTTTACGTGTTATTTATTCATTTTTGCGTTTTTCTCGTTCAAAGGACAACGAAAAAGATACCCGAAAACCTCTAAAAAACATAGATATGTCGTTTTCTTTCCGATAAAGGGGTTCGACGCTGTCGTTGTGGATTCTATAAAATCATTTTTGGAACAGGCGTATTCCAGGGAATACTTCGAGTTGGTGGTAGTTTATGATAAATTGACACCTATGGCCCTGCAAACTCTAAAATCCATGTCGGTTATTCTGCTTGAAAACCCTGACGGATGGCAATCCAGGGCACGCATGCTCGAATATGCAATCCAGCAACTGAATAATACCACTTACGACGCAGCTCTGATTATGAAACCGGGCGATACAATTGACAAAAATTATTTGGAAGAAATTAATGATGTATATCATGCAGGAGGGATGGTAATACAAACGCATGTTGTTGCAAAAAAGCTGAAAACCAATACGGCCATTTTGAATGCTGTAAGTGAAGAAATAAATAATGCCATTTTCAGAAGAGGACATGTGCTGCTGGGCTTCTCTGCCAGTTTGATTGGGTCTGGTATGGTTTTCAATTATGAATGGCTTAAAAAGAACTTACCAAAAATAAAACGCTATCACGGGCTAACCAAGCAACTGGAATCTCTTTTGCTGAAACAAGGATTATTTATCGAATATCTTGAACATGTCCATACCTATGAGGAAAAAGTGAAAAACATTGCAGACTTTGACAAGCAACGGCACAACTGGTATGCGATCAAAAGATACTCGCTTCGAAAATCGTTGAAACATTTTCCAAAAGCTCTTTTTGTTGGAAACTTTGACTATTGTGACAAGATTTTCCAATGGATAATGCCTTCCAGAATTCTTATGTTGGTTTTTATCTTTTTCATTGCGCTTCTTCTTTCATTTTTTAATTGGGCACTTGCCATTAAATGGTGGGGGTTGTTGTTTTTCCTGGCATTGACATTCAGTATCGCTACACCAGGTAAATTTGTAAGATTCCGTACAGTATGGGCATTGATCACCTTACCGATAATTTCTTTATCAATTTTGAAAAATCTGCTGTTTTCTCGCAAAAAAAACTAATAATTATGGAAGGAGCAACTTTTGTCATCACAAGCCTGCAAACATGGGAAATGGGAATGGGCACCACTATCCGGAATTTCACGCTTGAACTCTCCAAAAAAAACAGGGTTATTTATATCAATACGCCCCTTGATCATGCGACCTGGCTGCGAAGCAAATTGAATCATAAAGAGGATCATAGACTTGATGTTATCCGGGAAAAAGCGTCTCCCATGAGAAAGATTAAAGAGAACCTTTGGGTTCTTGATTTTCCGTTCATGGTTTACTCTATAAACAAGATTCCTTCGCCCTTACTGTTTGATTTTTTTAACCGTATCAACAACAAACGTATAGGAAAATATATACGAAAGCAGCTTCATGAACTTAATTTTGATGATTTTTTGCTTTTCATTGACACGGATATTTATAGAAGTTTTTACCTTAAGGAATTTATAAAACCTCGCCTATCTATCTACTATCGCAGAGACTATGTCATTGGCGTTGCCTATTGGAGAAAACATGGAGGTCGTCTCGAACCGCTGCTTGCTGCCAAATCGGACATCGTGTTAGGCAATTCCCGTTTATTTTGTGAAGAATTGAGAAAATATAATCCTAAAACGTATCTATTGGAAACCGGAGTGAACTTAGACCTTTATAATGCAGAAAAAGTATATCCAATTCCTATCGACATAAAAGATATTTTACATCCTATTATCGGTTATGTCGGTTCAATATTTAGTCTTAGATTGGACGAAAATCTTCTTTGTTCTTTGGCAGAGAAAAGGCAAAACTATAGTTTCTTATTTATTGGACCTGAAGATGAAGAGTTTAAAGGAAGCAGTCTGCACAAAATGAAAAACGTGTTTTTCATAGAGGCACGTCCAATGAATGATTTACCAGCTTATGTCTCCGCCTTTGACGTTTGTATCAATCCTCAAAAGGTAAATGAGATCACCATTGGAAATTATCCACTCAAGATTGACGAATATCTGGCTCTCGGAAAACCTGTTGTTGCCACAGAAACACCCATCATGAATGATGTTTTCAAAGATCAGGTACATTTGGCAAAAAACACGGAAGAATATTTAACTCTACTTGATTTAGGAGTGAAAGAATCAAACAATTCTGACTTAAGAAAGAATCGAGTTCGTTTTGCAAGGACCCATAGCTGGGAAAACAGAGTCAGTACTTTGTATGATATACTGTCATTCTGATAGATAAAGCACCTGATTTATCTTTATCGAGTATATTGTTCTTTTCGTTTTTGGCTAAAGACAAATGGAAAATATTTTTGTAGTGGGATGTTCAGTAGTAAAGATACACCCAAAACAAAGAATGTTATTAAAATGCCACCGAGGTTTGTGATGTCTTCTTTGGGAAAAACAAGATATAGTGCATAAATGAACATAAAATGAATAGCAAAAACAGTTAAGGAATTCTTTCCGATATACCCCATAAAAGTTCTAATATGAGGTATATAATCCAGCACTTTGCAAGAAAACAGCACCATAAAACAGCCCAAAAACATTAAAGCTAAAGTTAGGATAAAGGGACCACCAAAAATATTTAATGAGATATCGATTGCTGGTAAATGGACATATAGAAATAAGAAATAAAGCATGATGGAAGCAATACTAAATAGAGTCCTGTTTTTCCAGGATTTTAGTTTATCCAAATGAATACGTGAGAGTTGGCTCCCAACACAAAAAAACAGCATCATACTTAAAGCGGAATCTATATGTAATGGTAAATGTATTCCAAATTTGGAAAGTAGATATCCAGAGAATGTTGCCAATAAAGCAAATAAAAATTTGATCCATTCATGGGGTAGTCTATTTATTACGCTAAAACAAATTGTCGTAATAAACAAAGCAATAAAAAACCATAACGGACCTATAGTTATTCCCGGATAAACCGGCATCCAAAGCAATAAATGACTCATCTCGAATGTCCTGTCAATGAGGTGAATAATTATAAACCCTATTCTTTGCAATATCAGGAAAAAAATAAAAGGAATGATTAGCGACCGGATTTTCTTTTTTAATGTAGCTTTCACACTGTCATTCACATTAAATACATAACCGGATAAAAGGAAAAAAATAGGCATATGAAAAATAAAGAAATACGGTTTAACTGGACAAACAGTGTGACCCCAAATCACTAAAATGATACCAAAACCTTTAGCAATATCAATTTCATTATTCCTTTTTTTCATACATAAATTTTTTGGGAACAAAAAAGGAGATACCATTACCAGTATCCCCTTTTTTGTTTTATTCGCAACTATTTATTCCGGGTGAATAGCTTCTACAGGACATACGTCTGCACAAGTTCCACAATCAGTGCACACTTCGGGATTAATTTTATAAATATCACCTTCAGAGATAGCTTCTACCGGACATTCATCGATACAGGTACCGCAAGCAATACAATCTTCACTGATAACATGAGCCATGATTACAATAGATTAAAATGAGTATTAATTTGTGAGACAAATTTACGTATTTTTGGTATTCTTCCAAATAAAGTGACAATAATTCCTGCTGAAAATCGTTTATTCTTTGAATAAGACTTGATTTAAGTGAATATCACCTTATTCTTCAAACCCAGCTTAATTTAATGCACATCCAAGATCTAAAGATATATCTACTTTTTGTTAGCCTTCTTTTCTCCACCACTTTACCGGCGCAAAAAGAAGTTCAATATCTCCAGTATGAAGACTTAAAGCCCTATCATTTCGGATTTCTCCTGGGACTCCATACGCAAGACTTAATTTTTCAACACTCAGGGGTTGCAGATGCCAAAGGAAACAGATGGTATGCCAGTGTTCCATCTTATACCCCCGGCTTTTCTGTTGGTATCATAGGAGACTTACGGCTAACGGATTTTTTAAGTTTACGCTCAACTCCTACCATACACTTTGGCAGCAAAGAAGTTGACCTGAAATCAGATGCGGCCGGTGCAAGTGTTATAAGCACGCCCATCCGCTCCAATTATATAATGATCCCTCTTAGTATAAGATACCGCGGAGCACGAAGCAATAATTACCGACCATATCTAATAAGTGGCTTCAGTGTCGCTGTTGATATGGGAAGAGATGACAGCGAACCGATTTTATTGCAGCCATTAAATACTTACTGGGAAATCGGAACCGGATGTGATATTTACTTACCGTATTTCAGACTTGTCCCTGAAATAAAGTTTTGTCTTGGATTGGGTGATATTCTTGTGCACCATCGCAAAGATGATGATAGCGAAGCTTATTCAATGTACACGAATGCTTTTAATAAAGTTACTTCCAGGTTATTGGTTTTCTCGCTTCAATTTGAGTAAATTGATTCTTGAAAAAGTCAATCTGTTCTTGTGGAACTGAAATATTTTTTGTTTCTTTGCACCCGCTTTGTGTAATCGCTGGCAGGAAATAGAGTAGCCTGTTATGTTGCGCCATTCAATAACGAAAAAATGTCGTATTATGGATTTAATGAAAGTAGCCGAAGAGGCTTTAGCCACAGGAACTCAACATCCTTTATTTAAAAGTGGTGATACGGTTACCGTTGCTTATCGGATTAAAGAAGGCAACAAGGAACGTATCCAGCAGTATCGCGGTGTTGTTATTAAGATCTGCGGACACGGAGAGAAGAAACGTTTTACCGTTCGGAAAATGTCGGAAAATGTCGGCGTTGAACGAATTTTCCCATTAGAGTCTCCTTTTATCGAAAGTATTACTGTAAATAAGATCGGCAAAGTCCGTAGAGCAAAACTCTTTTATTTACGCGGTCTTACTGGTAAAAAAGCTCGTATCAAAGAAAAGAGATCATAGAAATCTTTCTTTTCAGAAATAGAACTATAAAAAAGCAACCTGATTTCAGCGTTGCTTTTTTTTGTTATATAAACTATTCGCTATCTATTTTTGACCTCGAATCTAAAAAAAGCCAAAAATGGGTTAATTCTTCTCTTATAACAAATATTTTTTTCTAATTTCGGCTTCCAGAATAATCTTTTTAAGGAAATGAAAAAAGTTCGGCTACTTATTGTCGCTTTATTTCTTACTACCGGTATTTTTGCGCAGGAATCCGGACAACAGTTGCCAGCTATGCCTGAAGCCTGCAAGACTATGGTATCTCAAATGACCGGCCAGATAAGAAATTTTCCACAGGAAAAGGTTTATCTACACCTCGACAAACCTTATTATTCAGCCGGAGAACGACTTTGGTTCAGAATTTACATGGTACATGCCGCAATCCATTCCCCTGTCTCCTACAGCCGCTATGTCTATGTCGAGCTTTTAAATGCACACAATGAAGTCTTGCTCCGAAAGAAAATCCGCCCCAGTTCGGATACTATTTATTTCGGTCAGATTGATTTGTCACCTGAACTTTCGCAAGGATGGTATTCAATCAGAGCTTATACAAACTATATGCGCAATATTGACGAATCCTATTTTTACAGGCAAAAGATCTATATCGGGAATGCACTGAAAGGTTTAAACGGGGTCAGCATTGACGAAAAAACGGCAGACAATAATTCGGATGTTATTGGCAAGGCTGAGAAAAGGGCGTCTTTTGATGTACAGTTTTTCCCGGAAGGCGGACACCTGATAGCAGGGAACTTACAATCAGTCGGCTTCAAGGCTATCGGAAGAAATGGTCTTGGAACAAATATTAGCGGCAAAATTATTGATTCTGGTAACAAAGAAATAACCACATTTAAAAGTACGCACCTGGGAATGGGTTTATTTACAATTGCGGCGACTGCCGGAATGAACTATACGGCTGTTTGCGAGGATGCCAACGGGCAGCAGCTCACATTTAAGCTACCCGAGGTGTCAGATCGTCATTACGCTTTGCGTGTAAAACAAACTCCGGACATAATGAACATATCGGTTCTCACGCCAAATAGCACGTTAAGGAAAGATACGCTCTATCTAATTGCGGCTTTGAGAGGAATCCCTATTTTTCAGAGATCGGTCTTGCCCGGCAGTCCAGACTTTTCTTTTTCAAAAAAAGGACTTAAGTCAGGTGTAGCACAATTGCTGCTGATAAATAACAAAGACGAGATTCTCAGCGAACGACTTGTCTATTTTTCAGGTAATGACAAAGCGAACATCCATATAACATCTGACAAGCAAAATTATGCCAAACGGAGTGCAGTTCATACGTCTGTTCTACTTAAAGACACACAGGGGAAGCCTGTTGAAGGAAATTTTTCAGTCAGCGTTACGGATGATAATGATGTAAAAATAGATTCAAATGAGACGACTATAGAAAGTTATCTGCTTCTTCAATCTGAGTTGAGAGGAAACATCGAAAAACCGAACGAATACTTCAGAGCTGACAATAAAGCTGCCATGAACCAATTGGATTTACTTATGCTTACTCAAGGATGGAGGCGGTACGAGGTAGCTGACACCTTATCAGGGAGTTATGCGAAAGGAAACAGATATGGGTTTGAACGTAATGTCATGATTTCCGGAAAGGTCCAGACTTTTCCAGCCAGAAGAGGCCTTTCAAATACAAATGTTTCCATCATATTTCATAATAACATGTATTTTGGTGCCACCACGACAGACAACCGCGGCCAATTTAACTATCCATGTATCGATTTTCCTGACAGCAGTGTGATCTTGCTTCAGGCAGCAAAAAAAGCGGGACAACTCGTTGAGCTTGTGGCTTACCCGGACACTTTCCCGAAAGTCAATTTATCCTGTGTTTTCCCGGACAATATGAAACAAGATGCTGTCATGAAGAGTTTTCTAAATAAAAGCCGCACCAAATATAATTTTGAGAAAGGGGTTATGTCGGTTGCCCTCAAGGATGTCGTTGTTACAGCAAAAAAAGAAGATAAAAACAAGAAGATAAGAGAAAATGGAGGGGCGATGTATAGCTATGCGAATTTTACTTTTGGAGAAGAAGCGCTTTCAACGGCAACAACAATTATTGATTTGCTTTCGCAGGCTCCGGCAGTCACTCGCAATACCCAGGGCACAGGAGTCAAGATCCGCAATGCGACGCCCTTAATAATGGTTGATAATACGGAGTACCCGATGGATGGGCTTCAATCTATCAATGTCAACGAAGTTAAATTGATAGATATTCTGAAAGATGCTTCTGAAACGGCTGTATTTGGGCCAAAAGCATCCAATGGCGTTATCTGTATTTATCTGAAACGTGGAGGTGAGGAGAAGCCGAAAGAGCCGGTGGAACTTGGCCGTCATCAAAAAGAGATTATGCCTTTGGGCTATGCCTCACCTGCTGAATTTTACGTACCGAAGTACCAGATAGAGGAGAAAAGACAAAGCCCTCTGCCTGATTTACGCAGCACTATTTATTGGAATTCAAAAGTTAAAAGTGATGCAAACGGAGTAGCTGATCTATTCTTTTACACAGCCGATGCTCCTGGAACCTATACAATCACGGTTGAAGGTGTAACTCCGAATGGTGAAATTATTCGTTATCAGGGAAAAATAAACAGAAAATAATTATAAAGTCATGAACAGTTTAAAATTTGAAGGAAAAGGATTTGCATTTTTTAAAATCCATTTGATCAATGTAATTCTAACTATTTTGAGCTTAACTTTTCTTTATCCCTGGGCGAAAACACGGAAGCTCAAATATATTTTTGAAAACACATATATGGCGGATAACGCTTTTATATACACCGGTACAACTAAAAGTTTCTTTAAATTATATATCAAAACCTTTCTGGCATTTGTCTTTATCTTCGCAATTAGTTTTACAGGTAGTGCTCTTTTCTTCTATTATAGAAATACAATGTTTACCGGGATTATCATTTACTGGTTTACAATTGTCCTGGTACTTGGATTAATGATATATATTATTCCAGTCATCCTGCATAGCACAATCAACTACCGCTTTAAGAATATTTCATGGCAGTTAATTTCTCCGTCTTACAGAGGAAAGCTAAGTGAATTGGTGCCCCTTTATTTTAGGGGATACGTGCTTACTTTGCTTACTATTGGTATTTATAAAGCATGGTTTCTGGTTAGACTTCTTAAATATATACTAAGAAATATTCGTTTCGGGAGCATCCGTTTTGACTTTAGCGGTGAGGCCAAAACTTTATTTATGATATATCTTAAAGGCTTTCTGTTGTCGTTAATTACTTTTGGAATCTATAGCATCTGGTTTGCCAGAGAATTATATGAATACACCGTCAATAATATTGTCGTAAAGAAAGACGACCAGGAATTCAAATTGAGATCTGATGCCAATACATTGGAAATATTCGAGCTGATCATCGGTAACAACCTTTTGATTTTCCTAACCCTGGGCATCGGAACGTCATGGGCTTACATGCGTTATTACAGATTCATCATCAACCATTGTATTGTGCCCTCTGAATTCAATTTTAGTTTCATAAACGAGCCCCAGGAAAGAGAAGAAGAAACTACAGGCAAAATGAACTGGCTTGACAAATTAAATCCTGTTCTTATCGCCTGATTACTTTAGAATAAAACATTCGTTATCCACGTGGATCGACACCCCACATCATCTTTCTCCTGAGGGTTTGGATATACGTATGTGCATGACGTTTAAAGGCTTTTACCGAATAATCGGCTTTAATAATTTGCAATTTAACTGTACACGGCATTGAAAAAGATCGTCCGTCCAAAGATACCAGAAAATTTTTGCTGCGGCTTTCCACTTCCAGATCAATAACAGATGAATTGTCGACTACCAGTGGCCTTGCGGTAAGATTATGAGGTGCAACAGGAGCTATAAGTATATTTTTACTACCGGGTAGTATTATCGGCCCGCCGACACTTAAGGCATAAGCCGTAGATCCTGTGGGAGTAGCAATAAGCAGGCCATCGCCCTGATAGCCATTCAAATATTCTTCATTAATAGTTGCATGAACATTTATCATAGAAGAAGAATCCCGTTTTAAAATAGCAATCTCGTTTAATGCACATGGATATTCATCAAAAGGAGCTCCGTCAATTCTTAAATGTAGTTGACTCATTTCTTCTATTCTATAATAATTCGAATAGAATTCACTTATAGCACTTTCTATTTCAGAGGTATCAATATCAGCTAAAAAGCCAAGTCGTCCTGTATTAATGCCCAGTATTGGAATATTCTTGTCTCCTATATGATGAACTGTTCGCAAATAGGTTCCATCCCCGCCTATACTAAAAGCGACATCAGCCGTAAAATCATCTCCTTCAATAATACCATCCACCAATGGAGGATTCATAAGGGTCGAAGAAAGAAAACAATAAAAAAATTCAGATACAAAAATTTCAGCCTTCATTTGTCGGAGCAGACTAAACACACTCAGCACTTTCTCCAATTTATCAGACTGAAATTGACTTCCAAAAATTGCGACTTTCATAAAAATTTATGTTACATAAAAAACAAGAACCTAATTGTATTAACTTTGACAAAAAGCTATTAACTTTGTGTTGATAGGTTTCCAAGTATTATTCAGGATTTTATATTATAAATCATGAACAAGTGCTTGCTGATACAAAAGTGAGAAAACTTTATGACATGACAAAACTTAGTGTAAATATCAATAAAATAGCCACATTGCGCAATGCCCGCGGAGGTAATACGCCTAATGTCGAAGAGATTGCGGTAAATTGTGAAAAATTCGGAGCAGAAGGAATCACAGTACATCCAAGACCTGATGAAAGACACATCCGTTATAATGACGTACTCCAACTAAGGCCTCTGGTTACAACCGAATTTAATATTGAAGGCTATCCTTCCAGAAATTTCCTGGATCTTGTTTTGAAAGTCAAGCCACATCAGGTCACATTGGTTCCTGATGCCCTTGATGCCATCACTTCAAATGCAGGCTGGAACACAACGGAACATTTCAGTCTCTTGTCCGATATCGTGGAGGAACTTTGCAGCAAAGGCATTCGTACTTCAATTTTTGTCGGAACAGACTTCAAAGACATTGAGAATGCCGCAAAACTGGGGGCTGACCGTGTGGAATTATATACGGAGCCATACGCTACCATGTATCCCAAAGATCATGAAGCCGCCGTGAAACCATTCCTCGAAGCAGCTGTTTTTGCACGAAAAAGTGGGCTTGGCGTAAATGCAGGTCATGACCTTAATCTGGAAAATCTTGCATTCATTTATAACACGATTCCTTGGCTTGAGGAAGTGTCCATTGGCCACGCACTTATTTCAGACGCATTATATCTCGGATTAAAAAAAACGATTGAATCGTACAAGGAATGCCTGAAATAGACACGAATAAATTTCATTCCGAGTTCTATTCGTTCATAGATCACCGACTTCCAACATTTATTGATTTGTTTGATAAAAGTTGAACCTTAGTCTATCATTTTTGTTTTGAATAATACGGCTATTCGTTTATAATATATACAATAATGAAACAACTTTTACTTTTTTTAGCCCCAGGTTTTGAAGAGATTGAGGCAATAAGCGCCATAGACATTTTACGTCGCGCGGATCTGGATGTGGCAAGTGTTTCTATAACAGGAGATCTGAGGGTCACAGGAGCCCATGGTATTACCGTTGAAGCAGACTACCTCTATCCAGCTGTTGACTTTCAAGATGCTGCTATGTTAATCTTACCTGGAGGCCAGCCTGGGACAAAGAACCTTAATGTTCATGAAGGTCTAAAAGCCAATTTAACGAGTTTCGCCCAATCCGGAAAGCCTTTGGCTGCAATATGTGCCGCACCCATGATATTAGGTCAACTTGGTTTGCTTCAGGGCAAGGAGGCAACCTGCTACCCGGGAAATGAAATATATCTTAAAGGGGCCAAACTATCCAAAAAAAAGGTTGTTCAAGATGGATCTATCATCACTGCTGCCGGACCTGGCGTAACGATCGAGTTTGCCTTACAGATTGTAAGCTTCTTTCTCGGTAAGGAAAAAGCGCAGGAAGTCTCAAAAAGGCTTATTCTTGCTTAAACCTTAACTTATTTTACAAACCAATATTTAATATGGATATGAAAATAAAAAAAATTACTGGACGTGAAATTCTGGATTCCCGTGGAAATCCAACAATAGAAGTTGATGTATTTTTGGAATGTGGCGTTATAGGCAGGGCTTCCGTGCCATCCGGTGCTTCTACTGGTGAGAATGAAGCCATCGAGTTGCGTGATGGTGACATGAAACGTTATTTTGGGAAAGGGGTATTGAAAGCCGTCTCAAATATAGATAATATCATCGCACCAGCTTTAATAGGGATGTCTTCTTTAGAACAAACTTCCATAGATCATAAAATGATTGAACTTGATGGAACAAACACAAAATCAAATCTTGGTGCAAATGCCATTTTAGGCGTTTCACTGGCTGTTGCCAAGGCCGCGGCCAACTATTTGGAAATTCCGCTTTACAGATATATCGGTGGCGTGAATACGTATGTTTTGCCCATTCCAATGATGAATATCATCAATGGCGGTTCACACTCAGATGCTCCGATTGCCTTTCAGGAATTTATGATCCGCCCTGTTGGTGCAGAATCATTTCATGAAGGATTACGTATGGGTTCGGAAATATTTCATTCTCTCAAAAACGTTTTAAAGAAGCGTGGTTTGAGCACAGCTGTCGGAGACGAAGGCGGATTCGCTCCTGTACTTAAAGGCACAGAAGACGCCATTGAATCAATTATCGAAGCTATTAAACTTGCAGGTTATACAACTGACGATGTTCATATTGGTCTGGATTGTGCTTCTTCTGAATTTTATAAAGGCGGAATCTATGATTATGCATTGTTTGAAGGGGAAAAGGGGGCAAAACGCACTTCTGCCGAACAGGTAAGTTATTTGGAAAGTTTGATTAACAAATATCCCATTGATTCTATTGAAGATGGTATGAGTGAAAACGACTGGGAAGGCTGGAAGCTCCTGACCAAAAGTATTGGTGACAAATGCCAGCTTGTCGGAGATGACTTGTTTGTAACAAATGTGGATTTCTTAAGACGTGGCATTGCCGAAGGTTGTGCCAACTCTATACTGATTAAGGTCAACCAGATCGGGACCCTTACAGAGACGCTCAATGCAATAGAAATGGCACACCGGCATGGTTACACAACCGTAACTTCCCACCGCTCCGGCGAAACAGAAGACAGCACAATTGCGGATATAGCCGTAGCGACAAATTCAGGACAAATCAAAACTGGTTCCTTGAGTCGATCTGATCGTATGGCTAAATACAATCAATTGTTGCGCATCGAAGAAGAACTCGGCAGTAATGCAGTTTACGGGTACAAAAAGATTCGATAAAACTTATTCTCTTACGTAAAAAAGACAGGCCACTCTTACGCGGCCTGTCTTTTTTTATTTCTTTAGCACTCTTATCTGTTCTGTATCACTTTTTGGGAGCATTAAAGGCCCCAAGAAGAGTCTTTGCATCGGTATTATTCGGATCCAGCTCAAGAATTTTATTCGAATATATAGTCGAATTGGTTTTATCTTCTCTCGTATAATAATAATAAGCCATATAGTAATAAGCACGAATCAATATATTCTTAAGATTATCATACCCATTAGGCCTATTCAGAATAATTTTTATTGTCGCTTCATAATAAGGTTTAGCCAATCCAAGTGCAGCCTCAGGATCCATAGCTGCATTTGTATTGCCTCTCCAATAATAGCCAGTGTAACTACCCTCTGACGATTTTTGGCATACTATACCGAATATGGTATCAGCTTTAACCAAATATTCTTTTGCCTTTACAGAGTCAATCTTCTTACTAGTTCCAGCTGCATAATAAGCACTCCCTAACTTGAAATAATCAATTGCCAAAACGTTATCCGATCCAATTAAATCGATATATTTCAAATAATTATCAATAGCAGAAATATCATCACCCATTTTTGTATAGGTTGTAGCAATATCCTTATATGTGTCAGCTTTAACATTGCCGGATGCCAAAACTTTGTTATATTGATCTAAGGATTTCTCATATTGACCAGCATTAGCTAATACTCGACCATAAGCTAAGGTATCTTCGGTAGTAAAAAAAGACTTGGCAGTTGTTGGCAAACTAAAGAAACGGTTCGCAATAGATAAGCCCGAAGCATCTTTTGTCTTGGATGCATTATACATCTTAAAACGATTCAATACAAAATTATCAGGTTCACGCTGCAAACCTTCGTTAATAAGCGCCACAGATTCATCAAACTTATCAGTAAAATAATAATCTGAAGCAAATCTTATAATATCATCCACCATATAATTTTTTTCAGCAAAATAAGTTTTATAAGACTCTATTGCTTCAGGATATCGACCGGCCGCATGATAACTCTGACCTAAATATTTATTTATTACCGTATAGTCAGGATGCTTGGGGAAAATTTTAAGGAAAAGGTCAATAGCTGTTTCTGGATTTATGGACTGATACAATATCGCATATTTCAAAGAAGCTATGGTATAACTCGTATCAAAATAGGTGGCTTGTTCATATTTTTGTCCGGCCTCGCCAAGTTTTTTTCCTGCATCACCAAGTTTAGCATCATCCTGCAAAATATCACCTTCAAACGTATATATTAAAGCTGATTTCTTATTATACTTTTCAGCAAGCGCAATTCGGGTCAAAGCAAGATCTTTCATCCCGTTAACATAATATGCTTGCGCTATTGCAACATTCAGACCAGCATCTTTCTTGTCATTTTTAAGCGCATTGGAAAAAGCAGTTTCGGCTTCCTTCTTATCAGTTTTCAATAACAATTTACCTTGACCGATATAATTAAGCATGTAAGTTGGTTCCGTTTCTATACCTTTCGCATAAAAAGCCTTTGCCTGATCCATATTGCCTTCTGCGTATGCAATTTCACCTAAATAGTAATAAGATTCAGCAGTTGGTTTCTGCGATACCTGGTTTTCAAAATATTTTTTTGCAATCTGATACTCACCCAAGGCAAAATAGTCAATACCAAAGTTGCTCTGACCATAAACGGCGGTCACCAAAGCAACAAAAAACGCAATAATTAAGTGCTTCTTATTCATTCTATTTTCAATTTATTGTTATCAGTACTATTTTATATATCAACTTTAAAAATCATTCTTAACCGAAACAAGACGCATCGGTCTTGTCGCAGGTACAAGCCCAAACTTCAGTATAATGCGTTGTCCCTGATTTCCTGCAATAAAATCAATTATACCGGATTGCAATCCACCAAAAACATCGGATGTAATTATATAAATATCCCTGCATAAAGGATATTCATGCAAAACCATATAAGCAGCATAAGGTAGATAACTATTATCTGCATCCGCATTATCTGACTTACTTACAGACATCACTTTTACTTTATCAATAAAACTAAGGTTCGTAGAATCTTTCTTATCTAAAACCCAGTTCACATCTATAATGCCCATTGCATTGGGTGTTCTGGAAACAAAATCAATAACAGCCTGATTTGTCTTCTGAGACTTAACATTTTGGCCAAAAGGCCTTCCTCCACAAATAGAATCTCTTATATAACGAACAGTGCTTGAATTTGGATTGTCAAATACAATCCGTATTTCCCCTAAGTTTGAACGTGTATTAAAAATTTTCCAATCAGTGATTTCTCCAGAAAAGATTTTTTTCAAAGTGGATAAACTTATGAATGCATTTTTATTCTGCTTATTAACAATAACAGCAATACCATCCACGGAAATTTTCTGGGAACGAGGTCGCAATTTCTTCGATTTCAGATAATTGTATTCAGCCGACGTTAAATTTCTTGCAGCAATAACCAAACGGATACTATCCTTCAGCAATAAGTTCATAGCATCAACCTCATTGGTATACACAGGATTTACTTTAGCATTGACATTAAGCTTTTGGAAAACATCAATTTCTTCATCAATTATCGGAGCAAAGCAATTATCACATACAATTGAAGCAACACCACTGGTTGGTGTGTCAGTACGCATCGGTTTTGCTTTTCTGTTACACCCTGTAAAAGACAGCAAAATAAAAATAATAATATATAAGCGAATACCCTTCATACACTTAATTTCAGGGGACTAAGATAATAAAAATAATGAACCCGGAAAAAATATTTAACCTATTGAATGTTTTTAATCGTGATTTATATTAACTTCTAACTATTTAACGATGAATGTGAAAAAGGCTGAAAATCCGGAAAATAGCATAAACAAAAAAAATAACGCCAAGCACAATTCGGACTACCTCCGAAATATTTATAAACATATTGGTAAAAACCAATAAAAAGGACATACCAAGGTAAATGATTACCATGAATACACCCCAAATTATTTTCACATCAAACTTATTATTATTAATTGCCATAAAAAAAATCAAAGAAGAAAAGATAGACCTTAGACACTATCTTCGCTTCTTTGAAAATATTAAAAATTCATTACTTCTGTAATTTATAGGCAATTGGAAGTGTAAAATAAACCGGAACATTACGTCCGCTCTGCTTTCCAGGAATCCATTTGGGCAACAGTTTTACAACACGAATTGCTTCTTTATCGCAAGCAGCATCCAAACCTCTAATAACTTGAACATCGCTCACTTCACCGGTTCTACCGACAACAAACCGGACAGTTACACGTCCTTCAACACCCATCTCAGATGCCGTCTGAGGATAGCGTAAATGGTCATGAATAAACTTAGCCAGTTCTTCCTCACCACCAGGAAACACAGGCATTTGTTCTGCTACCGTCATCGGTTTATCTTCTACTGCAACGGCGTGATTCTGCAAGTCCTGAATATCGACGCCATGCTCATCGTCATTACCCTTCACATCAGCAACAGATATCGTTGCTTTTGAAGAAGCAAGATCTTCTTGAGACTTAAGTTCATCACTCTCCCGAACATCTTTATCGTTCACAATTTCAGGCTCCGCAAATTTTATAGTACTTTTCAATGCAGGAGGTGGCGGAGCCTCCGTTTGACGTTGAATATTCTCTTCCTTTACCTGGTCTTCAACCTTTAAATTAGAAAGAGTTGTCACCTCGGTCATCTTTTCATGTGGCCTAAGGGACTTTACCACTTCAATCAAAGTAGGCAGATAAGCAAAAAAAACAATCACCAAAACGCCGGCAACAAATGCACGGGCATGCCTGTTCGGGGATGTCTGGCGCATTTTGTATGCTCCATAGCTCTGGTTCTTGCCTTCGAATACAATATCACACCATTCTTCTGAATTCAAATTAATATCTTTTGCCACTTCGTCTTTATTTTAGAATGATATAAAATTTATTGTGCCTTCGAAGCTCTCGTAAGTGCACCCGCTTGCTGCAGGTTCTTCACCACATATGTATCTCCCGCTGTAAGATCGGTGACAGCATATTTACCAATGCTACAAATCTGCATTTCATCAAGAGCGTCCACAAGATTCTTATATGTAGACTTATCCATCGGCTTAATAATTACAGTCTGCCCGTCTTTAGAATCTTTGATTTCCTTAACTTGCTTATCATAAGCATCCTGAGAAATTTGTTTCTTGTCTTTCAGCAGTCTCAGATTTCGTATCTTGGTAATTCCCGCAATATTTCTCGAAAGTAAAAGATTACGAAGGCTGTTTTTATCATTAGTGCCTTTATAATTAGCTACTTTGAGTGAGGTATAATCCTCATATTTGGGTTTACCAAGATAGTAATATACAATATCTTTTTCTCCCAAAATCAACGTGATTGCCTTTGAATCTGCCACTTTACTTTTATCCTGTTCAGTCAAATCTTTATTTTTGTCCGGCATTACAAGTGTCATTGCCTGAGGCTTTGCCAGTGATGTACAGAACATAAAAAAAGTGATCAGTAACATGTTCATGTCAACCATTGGCGTAAAGTCCACGCGCAGTGTTTGTTTTTTTGGCTTGCCTCTCTTCTGTTCGCCGCCGCCAGTATTAACTTCTGCCATATTCTTTCTTTGTTTTATAAAAGGTTATTGGTTCAAATTAGCTCATTCCTTTTTTATCAAGATGAACATTATTCTTTGCCATAATTTTAAAACCCTACGGGCATACCCTTCAGAGTTGTTATTAAACTATACCTGTTTTGCCTCAGATCCCGAAGCGTATTTAGTACAGCCTTAATCTTTGGATACGGGGTCGTTTCATCAGACTTAATAGCGATGGCGAGGTCCTCGTGCTTTAAATCCTTATGGGCTTCAACAGCATAAGTAACCCATGTTCTGAATTGGTTGTTTGTACTATCAGTAGGAACACCTAATTGTTTCATAGCCTTATCCTGTTCGTCACTTGGCAAATCAAGAAATTTCTGCAACACCCCTATCGGAACACCAATATGTGGTTGATCTACAAAAGATTTGATTTGCTTTGGCGTAAATGTAATGTTATAAGTTTTGCCGACTTTTTCCAATACTTTGATTTTATCTTCCTTTCTGTCAAGATTCAAAAACACTTTTCCGGCTGGGTCAATTAAGATGGTCAATATATTGGCATCCGGAACTTTTATTTCTGAAACAGAACCAGGAGTTATAACCTGAACAGGTTCTCTGGGGATAAAATTTGATGTTGTCATGAAAAATGTCAGCAAAAGAACCGTCACGTCACTCATCGCCGTCATGTCGATAAACACACTATGTTTCTTCGCTTTTACCTTGGACATATATTCTATTTTAATGATTTATGTGAATTACTTGAAATCCACAAACGCACTTTATTTACCCAAATGTTTTTTGGTATAAGTCTGACCAACGGCGAAACCTACCTCATCAACAGCATTCGTAATATTTTCAACTTTTTGTGCAAAATAGTTATAGGAAATAATTGCCAAAGCACCGGTTGCAATACCGCAGGCAGTATTTAAAAGTGCTTCAGAAATACCAAGAGAAAGTGCGAGAGAGTCAGGTGAACCTTCTTGTGCCAAGGCACCAAATGAACGGATCATACCGACAACTGTTCCAAGCAATCCGCATAATGTTCCAAGTGTTGAAATAACAGCGATAATAGGTAAATTTTGCTGTAAAGTAGGAAGCTCCAAAGCGGTAGCTTCTTCAATTTCATTTTGAATGATCTGGGACTTCTGATCGTTGTTCAGATTTGTCATTTTTTCCACATCTTCATACCGGAGTAATCCTGCATTAAGAATGCTGGCTACAGAACCTTTTTGAGCATCACAAAGCTTACGGGCAGATTCCATATCACCGTCTTCCAGTTTAACTTTTACATCTTGAACAAATTTGACAAGATTACCTTTACCTCTTGCTCTGCTTAGAGCCAATGCGCGTTCAATTGAAAGGCACAATACGGTAAACAACAAAGTTAATACTACTGGAATAATAGGGCCGCCCTGATGTAATGTACCAAAGAAATTTCCTCCTATGGCATGACCTTTTTCGTCAAAGTTAGCGGGATTACCGCAGATAAAAACGAAAAAGCATACTGCAATGATCAAACATCCAAGAATAACGAGACTCGATGAAATTCCGTGAGATTTCTTAACCTTCTTTTGTTTTTTGGTTTCCATAATAATTAAAAATGAGTTGTTTTTATAATTTATTGATTAATTATTTTATTGATTATAAGGTCTGTAAACAATTCAGCCTCTAGAATAATTCTATTTTTCAAAGTATCAGGTCTGGAACTCACGTACAAGAGCAATCATACCTCCACCCTCTATTTTAGGGAAGCAAAGATACAAATGGTTTTAACCACTACTACTATTTTCTCGTTTTTTATTTGTAAATAATTGTTAAAACATGCATCCAACACCTTTGATTTACAACATTATTTCAGTGACATATAAACAGCATGAAAAAAATCGTCCCAAACATCATCCAGATACCATGAAACTTTATTTGTATATAAAAGAATAACCAAATCGTTCTGAGGGTCGATAAGATACTCCGTTCCGTAGTATCCTCCCCAACGTAAAGAACCCGGTGCTTTCATAGTACGGGCAAAAGTCTCATCCGTCGCTATCTCGAGTCCAAAACCAAACTTATAATCGCCACTGGATCCAAAAAGCTGATCTGTACACATCTGCTCTACTGTTTTTCTCGACAAAATACGTCTTTTGTGAAAAAGACCTTTATCAAGAATCATCTGACATAGATTTGCATAATCTTTAATTGTGCCGCACAAACCTCCTCCCCCGCCAAAATACTGTGAAGACTGGTTTAATGGATAAAAACGATCAACCGAATCGGAGGCGAGAGTTATCATAGCATCTGGTTTCGGTTTTTGATACAAAGGAACCAGACGATTCCACTTTTTGGGTGGCAAATAAAAATACGTATCTTTCATGTCAAGCGGATCCAGAACACGCTTCTTTATTAATGAATCCAGACGCATTCCGGAAATAACCTCAGCCAATCGACCTGCCACATCCAAACTAAATCCATACGTAAACCCCATGCCCGGATCATGCTGGAGCGGAAGTCGCGCTATACGACGCACAGCTTCTTCTGTCGTAATGGGCTCTGCATAATTAATCACCTTGACATCCTGATCAAATGGATCATAACTTAGTCCGGAATTATGACTCAACAACTGACGTATTGTAATATCCCCTTTGGCCGGCCTTGTGACAAGATTGTCCTGGGCAACACTTCCGGAAACCCGTACAACCGGATTTGAAAATTCAGGCAAGTATTTTTTGACCGGATCATCCAGTTTAAACAGACCCTGTTCATATAGAGTCATCAAGGCTATTGTTGTAACCAACTTGGTTTGTGACGCATTGCGAAAGATGGCATCTCGTCTCAATAATTTATTGTTTTCACGATACGCTGTTCCAAATGCTTTATAATAGACCGGTTTCCCGGCATAAGCCACATAACAGACAGCAGAAGGCAAAGCTTCCCTCGCAATTGCCTGTTTCATCAAAACGTCTATTTTTTTTAAACGACTCTTATAGAAAACCGCTTTTGCAGGCAAAGCTTTCTGATTCGGTGTTTTTGCGGCGGGATATGTTGCCTCAAAAGGAATCAGACAAACAAGCATTAATGAAATAAATAGTTTTTTCATACTATAAACTGTTTGTACGGGAGGGCCCATTCAGACTCATCTGATTCGGCCTCTCTTAGAAGCTTATAAAGCACTAAGTGTTGATATCAGAAAATCCCAAAACTTTTCAACACTGGAAATTTCGACTTTTTCGTCAGGAGAATGTGGAAATAGAATAGTAGGTCCGAAGGATATCATATCCAACGTACCAACCGCATCCTGAATTATACCACACTCCAGACCTGCATGAATCACATTCACCGTAGGTTTAACGCCCCATTTCCGTTGATAAATATCAACCATCTTATCCATGATTGGAGAATTCATGTTGGGTTTCCAACCGGGGTAATCACCGGATTCTGTCACCTTCGCACCAGCAAGGGCGAAACAACTGCCCAACATAGAAACAAGCGTTCTTTTCATCGATTCAGCCGAGCTTCTTATCAAAAACTGACAGGTAACAAGACCTTCCTTTGATTCACAAATGGCCATATTGGAAGAGGTTTCTACAATTTCGGGAATTTCAGGTATCATGCGCAAGACACCATTATGAGCAGCCTCAATAGCATTAATAACATCATCCTGAACTTCTTCAGGAATTAAACCTAAAGGCAAATCCACCTGATCAAGTGTAAAATAAAGCTGGTTTTCAACTCCATGGAACTCTTCATTAATCTGGTCCTCATAATCCTTGACAGATTCCACTAAATCAGACAGTCCGTCCTCAGGAATTGTAACAATGGCAAAAGCCTCACGGGGAATGGTATTTCTAAGATTTCCCCCGCTAAAGGAAGCCAAGCGGACTTCATCTTCTGCAACCGCCATTTTCAGGAAACGAAACAGAAGTTTATTGGCATTGGCACGTCCCAGGGAAATATCAATGCCGGAATGTCCGCCTTTAAGACCTTTAAGGGTCAACTTTACGGCAATATCGCCTTCAGGGACAGGCACATTCTTCTCATATTCAAATTCTGCATTCAAATTCACACCGCCTGCACAACCAACAAATAAATCACCTTCATGCTCCGAATCGAGATTTAAAAGAATTTTACTGTCAAAAGCACCAGCTTTCAATCCAAATGCACCATACATTCCGGTTTCTTCATCGGCTGTTAAAAGTGCTTCAACAGGGCCTAACTTCAAATCTTTTGAGGCGAGAACGGCCATAATCGCAGAAACGCCGATGCCATCATCTGCACCAAGGGTCGTTTCTGTAGCTCTTACCCATCCCTCTTCTATGTATGGTTTTATAGGATCTTTCTCAAAATCATGCTCGACATGCGTGTTTTTTTGAGGAACCATATCCAAATGAGCCTGAAGGACTACACTTGGCTTTCCTTCCATTCCTGGTGCAGCCGGTTTCTTAATTATAATATTCCCAGCCTCATCTTTTATGGTTGTTAAACCAAGGGATTTACCAAAATTAAGCATATAATCCTGAACAGGCCCTAAAAATCCAGATGGACGGGGCACTTGTGTCAAATCATAAAAATAGCTCCAAAGAGCCGAAGGATTGAGTTTTTTAATATTTTCTGCCATGGCATTTAACTTTAGTTCTGCACTTTTCGTTCTTAAATTATGCGAGATACACAAAGATACAAATATGTAATAAAACTGTTCTGAAAAACTTTTTTATTTATATCGCCATACCTATATAATAGGTATACTCATAAAATCAAAGAGAAAGCCGGTCAAACCGCTTCTACTTCTACGGATTTATTTGATTTCTGGTCTATAATTTGGAGCCAGACATAAGCAATTAATCCGGTCAACAGTGTTATTATCATTTGTAAGCCATGGATGACCAAAGCGAAGATTCCGGCATCGGATTCTGAAATACCAAAAAACACAAGCGTATAGATCACCATGAAATGATATGCACCAATACCACCCTGAACAGGAGCGACTACTCCAAAGGAGCCCATCACAAATCCGCTTAACATTGCTAAAACACCAAGTGGTATATCAAAAGAAAAGAAATATTTCCCGATATAGAACATCAGGAAATAGATGGACCAGATTGCGACCGACCAAAAAATAAACAACAGTGGATGTTTCAAGGTTACAATGCTTTTCATCCCCTCCCAAAGCCGTACAATAAAACCGTGAATCTTTTCATAGAAACTAAATTGACGTATGTATTTGCGCAAGAAAAACGCCAAAAGAAGTAAAAAAACAAATCCTCCCCAAAGTACTGGCGAAGTTAACATACTGATTAATTTATGTAAGGAAGAAGGGTTCTTGGTAAAAAAATCGCGAAAAACGCCCATTTGTAAAAAAACCGTTGCCAAGGTTATCAACAATAGACAAATCATATCAAAGACTCGTTCTGTTATAACCGTTCCGAGAGTCTTGGTAAAGGAAAGTCCGTCTTTTTTTTTCAAGACACCACAACGAACGACTTCTCCGGCACGGGGAAAAATCATATTGGCGGCATAACCTACAAAAACAGACAATATAATAACATCCTTTCGTCCACCGGGACAAACAGGTTCAACAAGTTGATGCCAGCGAAGACCACGTAAAATCATACTCAATATGCTCAACAATGCTGAAAATATAAACCATTCATAATGGATACCATTATGGAAGACTTTCACAAGTCTGGAAAAATCCATATCTCTATATACCCACCAAAAAATGATAACTGCCAAAGTTAAAGGGAGAACGATCCGGAGTGCGTTTTTAATTTGTTTCATTCGGGCACGACATTCAATATAAATTGATTACTTTTGTGACCCATCGCCAATTGGCGGGGCGTACAAATGTACAAAATTTTTCTTACCGAGGTGAATGACGATTGTAAAACCAAAAAAAGCTCTTGGACAACATTTTCTTAAGGATTTAGATGTTGCTGCAAGAATTGCCCAGACGCTTGATATATATAAAGGTATGCCGATTCTTGAAATCGGGCCGGGAATGGGCGTTTTAACTCGTTTTTTGCTAAATTACGGCCATGATCTTACAGTTGTCGAACTTGACAGGGAATCCGTAAGTTACCTCCAGGAAAATTTCCCGTTTCTCTCAGGACGAATTATCGCTGAAGATTTTCTTACGCTTCAATTGGACAAACTCTATAATGTTCCGTTTTGTGTCATAGGCAATTATCCTTACAATATTTCATCCCAAATATTTTTCAAGGTTCTTGAAAATAAGGATATGATACCTTGTTGTTCTGGTATGATACAAAAAGAAGTAGCGGAACGTATTGCTTCAAAACCCGGTAAAAAGGCATACGGTATCCTGAGCGTGCTGTTGCAGGCCTACTACGACATTGAATATCTTTTTACGGTTGATGAATCGGTTTTTTATCCGCCCCCAAAGGTAAAATCTGCTGTAATACGTCTTACACGTAATAAAACAGTTTCACTGAATTGCGATGAAAAGCTCTTCAAGATTGTTATCAAAACAGGGTTTAATCAGCGAAGAAAAACGCTCCGGAACTCGCTTAAGCCTTTATTAGGTATTGATAGCCCTATTTGCATCAATCCGGTTTTCAACTTACGGCCCGAACAATTATCTGTCGAACAATTTGTAGATTTGACGAATATGGTTTTACCTTATATTATAGTAGAACATCCATAAGAAGTGATTCTAAGACAAAAAGTTGACAAATTCTTATGATTTTATAAAAACTTTTGCTTTAATTTGTGGTTGCTCTTCGGGGCAGCCTTAACATATAAAAAATATCGACTATGGACACAAAAGAAACCAACGACCTGCAAAAAGATGCAGAGTTGGAAGAAACTCTCAACGAAGCTGCTATTGAAACAGCTGATAAACAACAACCTGATTTTTCTGACGAATTGCCGGAAAAAGTTGAGCCTAAAACCAAACGCGTAAAAAAAATCACTGTTGAGGAAACAGAAGATAAGGCTAATGCCCCAGAAGTTCAACAAGAGTCTGAAACGATCGTAGATACAACCGAATTGAAAAGTGAGAAAGAGATCGAAGATGAAGCAGAAATCGGAGAAAAGCCAATAGAGGAAACCACACATCCGGCATTAAATTCCAGAAAAGAAATTGTTGATGCTTTTAAGGTTCTGATTGAAACCGCCAATACGGATATAAAAGAAAAGGTTGACAACTTTAAACAATCTTTTTACAAAATACAGAAACAAGAAATTGAAAATGCACGTAAAGCCTATGTGGAAGCTGGAAACGCGATCGAAAATCTTGTAGCAGAAGAAGATTTACTGGAGGTAGATTTTAAAAATTTGCTCAGTAATTGGCGTGAAAAACGTGCAACACGACTTGTAGAAGAAGAGAAACAACGCAAATTAAATTTCGAAAAGAAAATCCAGATCATTGAAAGCATCAAGGCTCTTACCGACAGCACAGAAGATATTGGTAAAAACTTTCCTGAATTTCGGAGATTGCAGCAAAGCTGGAAAGACACAGGAGCTGTATCCCAAGATCAGGTTAATGAGCTTTGGAAAAAATATCAGATGGAAGTGGAGCGTTTCTACGACCTCCTGAAGATCAATAACGAATTTCGCGAATACGATTTTAAGAAAAATCTGGAAACAAAAACAGGTCTTTGTGAATCTGCTGAAAAACTTGCCGAAGAGACAGATGTTGTCATTGCTTTTCGCCAGTTGCAGAAATTGCACGAAGACTGGCGCGAAACAGGACCTGTTGCCAAAGAATTCCGGGAGGATATCTGGAATCGTTTTAAAAATGCATCAGGTATCATCAATAAAAAGCATCAAGACTTTTTCGAACGTCTTAAAGGCGTTGAAACAGAGAACCAGTCTCAAAAAACCAGTATTTGCGAAAAAATTGAAGCTATTGATTACACGCAGCTAAAATCTTATAAGGATTGGGATGCCAAAACAGCCGAGATTATTAATCTGCAAGGACAATGGAAAGCGATCGGTTTTGCTCCAAAGAAAGTAAACGTTAAGGTTTTTGAACGTTTTCGTACAGCTTGTGATCAGTTCTTCCGAATGAAAAGCGAATTCTATAAAACATCCAAAGACATTCTTAGCCAGAATCTGGAAACTAAAAAAGGTCTTTGTGAGAAAGCAGAAACACTGAAAGACAGCACAGACTGGAAAACTACGGCGGATACTCTGATACAAATCCAAAAAGAATGGAAAACCCTCGGCCCTGTTCCAAAGAAATTCTCCGAAAGTATCTGGAAACGTTTCATTGCCGCCTGCGATTATTTCTTCGAACAAAAAGAGAAGAATGCACCTTCACAGAAAAATGAAGAACAAAAAAATCTGACAGCAAAAAAGGAACTTATTGAACAAATGGGGACTATCTCTCCTGAGATGTCTGACGAAGAAGCCACAAAATTGCTTTATGAACTTATCGCAAAATGGAATGCCATTGGTCATGTCCCTTTCAAGGAAAAGGACAAAGTTTACAAGACATGGCATGATGCCGTTGACATACAAATGGAACGCTTGCATCCCGACAAAAATAATCATCGTAGCAGTTCCAATTCCAGACAAAATGAAGATGAAGGTACAAGAAGCCAAGGTAAAGTCTTACATGAACGAGAACGTCTATTGCGTCAGTTTGACAGCTTAACCAGCGAAATCAAGGTTACAGAAAACAACATCGGTTTTTTCAATACCTCCAAATCCGGTAACAGACTCCTCGATGAAATACAAAAGAAAATTGAAACACTCAAAGAAGAGCGTGACACAATTTATAAAAAAATCAAAGACATAGACGAGAAACTCTAATACTCCGTCTTACACAAACGCGCCCATGCGAGAGACCTTTTAAGGAAGGTAACTGCATGGGCTTTTTTATGTCCATATATTAAATTGTGTTAAAAACTCTTCTCTTTCTTGTTTTCTACGAACTTTTCGTATATTTGTGACGTTATCGTAATAAACTGATTATATGGAAAAGCTAACACATCAAGAAGAAGAAACAATGCTGATCATTTGGAGAACAGGACCCGGCTTTATCAAAGACTATCTGGAAAAGTATCCTGAACCTCGTCCGCCCTACACGACGCTCGCCTCCATTGTAAGAAACCTTGAACGCAAAGGATATTTGCAGTCCAAACACTACGGGAACACGTATGAATATACTCCGCGCATTGCGGAAGAAGAATACAAAAACAAGTTTCTCTCAGGTGTGGTTGAAAACTATTTTGACAACTCGTACCAGAATATGGTAACTTTTTTCGCAAGGAAACAGAAGATTTCCACAGACGAACTGAAGGATATTATTCGAATGATCGAAAAAGATCAAAAAGACTAAACCTTAATACCATGAATGCTATTATCCGTTGGCTTATCGAAGCAAACATCGCATTTATCGCTCTTTACCTGTTTTACGTGCTGTTTCTGAAAAGGGATACCTTCTTTAGGGAAAAACGTTTCGCTTTTCTCCTTGGTCTGCTGTTTGCGCTCCTTTATCCGTTTATCGATTTATCCATCTACATCCAGGACAGCAAACCGGCAGCAGACATAGTCCGGGCTTTCAGTGCAACCCTGCCGGGTGTGATTGTTACCACAAGCCAAAAAGCAAGCCTGACCAATGAAGAAATCGTTATCGGACTCTACCTGCTGGTTGTTGCCTTCTTCTTCATTCGCATGCAGTTGCAACTCGGTTCTGTGCTGATTCTCGCTGCACGCGGGCAAAAAGAAAAGCTGGACACTAGGACCATCATTCATCTACCAACTGGCTCGGCACCATTTTCATTTTTCAAATGGATCTTTATTAACCCCGATGAATGTTGCTCTCAGGATATAGATGAGATCTTGCATCATGAACGGGCACATGTCTCCCAGTTGCACACCTTTGACGTGCTTATTTCAGAACTTCTCTGTGCCATGTTCTGGATCAATCCTTTCATCTGGCTTTTAAGAAATGCCATTCGCGAAAATCTGGAATACCTTGCCGACAGGAAAGTCATTTACTCTGGCTTCAACCAAAAAAGTTACCAATACCACCTGTTGCGACTCAGCGCACAACAAACGACCTCAACGATGGGTAATTATTTTAATGTCTCTCAGCTTAAAAAACGAATTATCATGATGAACAAGAAGAAATCTTC
>Ga0302286_10000275_pt1 | contig 43185 bp, 57 predicted proteins | sample III_Fen_E2_3_FD_198765 | JGI IMG/M metagenome (GOLD analysis project Ga0302286, IMG submission 198765) | Peat permafrost microbial communities from Stordalen Mire near Abisko, Sweden - III_Fen_E2_3 | ecosystem: Environmental > Terrestrial > Soil > Wetlands > Permafrost | place: Sweden: Abisko...
GTTTCCCATATCTATACAATTTCTAATTCATAATTTATAAAATACACACCATAATTCGCTTTTAGTTTTTCTCCGTATATTTGAACTTCAAAAATACAACAAAAAAATGAGCCCATTGACCATTTTGGCAAAATATTACGATACCGACAGCCGCTTATATGCTATTTTATTAAATCATAGCCAATCGGTAACAAAAAAAGCGGTGGAAATTTCTCTCAATCATCCTGAATTGAAAGCCGACACGGAGTTTATTGCGGAGGCTGCAATGCTGCACGACATTGGCATTTTTCTCACTAATGCTCCCTCAATTGAGTGTTATGGAACCCATCAGTATATTGAGCACGGCTACCTTGGCGCCGATATTTTGCGCACCGAAGGATTGCCTCGCCATGCATTAGTCTGCGAACGGCACACCGGCACCGGTCTTAGTCTGGAGTACATCGAGAAAAACAATCTGCCATTGCCTCATCGCGACTTGCAACCTGTAAGCATTGAAGAACAGATAATCTGCTATGCCGATAAATTTTTCTCGAAATCTAAAGAAAATAAGGAATTATCCTTAGAGGATGTGCGTGTAAACCTGCTGAAGTTCGGCCATGAGGTATTGGCTCGCTTCGATCAGTGGACTCGCTTGTTTCTTGCCCTTATATTGTTGAACTTATAGGCAAATCCAAAGCTCATCAGCTCTTTGAACTGTATTTTTGCCCGCTGGCTGCCCGTCTGTATCACCGAAGTATCGTATCTCGGATGAATGGTGGCACGCATGGACAGGTAGCGATTGAACATAAAGTTGAAACTTGTTTCCCAGTCAACTTCTATTTTGTTGTAATTGGTGTAAAACGAGAAACGGGAAGCGACATCAATATCGCCCGACAATTTTTTGGTATATTCCACTTTGACCAGACTACCAAACTCTTGCAATGATTTCTTGCCCGGTGTCACGCCAAAATTCTTGATATTATAATTCAATGTGTCGGAAAAATGAATGTATTTAAACGAAAGTGGCGTTACCAACACCGATAGTTCTTTCTTATACTTATAGTCCATACCCAGCCCAAGGTCGAGACGGAAAGGAGATAAAAAACCGTTGACTTTTGTCCGCGAGTTGAGTGCCGAATAAGATGTCAACGAGTAAGTTGTAAATTCGCCTGAAATACTGTAATACCAATTTTCAAAAGCTTTTACCCCGAATTTACTGCTCAGTCGTATCTGATTTTCAGTCACCGAATGATGCCGAACCGTATCGGCACTTTCACTCTGCAAACCCATTTTTATGGAGAGATTGTTATCAAACTGAATGCTTTTTTGATCGTCATAGTTAGCATTCTCTTCGAGCACAAACAAGGCAGCCAAATTATTCTTTCCACCCTGATACCAGTTTGACGAAGTGTAATTTTGCGATAATTGACCTAAAACCGTTCCTTTGGTTGACCATGGAGCTTTTTCTATTCCAATCACAGTCATTGCTTTAGGCTTAGTGGGTTCAAATTTACGCTTCAATATTAAATCACGACGACCGGGTGTGGCAAGATAATGAGGGGTAAATGACTGTGGATCGGGTAAATTCCAAACGTGAGTACGAATATGGCTCGGATTAGCCACAATCAGTTGTTCCTTCTGCCATGCACGCAAACTATCGAGATAATTCACGATGAAAAATTGTGGCGAAAAATAGCTTTCTGAGCACTTGTCATAAAACACATATTGCTTATGCATTTGCGCAATCAAAGGCGCTTCCGGTGGATTAAAATTCAATTTTAATCCGGTAAAAATCAGATCCATAAACAATGGATTACTTACAAAATACGAACGGTCGGGCAAACATTTATGGTAAATATTACCGGAAAGGATACTGTCAATAATGGTGCGTCCATTTTGTAACGACACGAGAGCGATAGAGTCAATATTGACATGCAACGTTTCCTGTTGCGAATTACCCCTGATTTCGAGCAGTTGTTGCCCGTAACCAATACCGGTAAAGCTTGCAAACAAGGCAAAAAGTACAAATTTCTTCATTATCATTTCAATCGACTTTCAAGACTGCAAAAGTACACATTATTGCTCAGGCGCAGGAAGCTTTTTATTAAAAGATGCTTGTTTTTGAGATTTTGTGACGTAGTTTTATTTATTTTGATTTATTTTGCACCCTCATGTTGACAACAAACTTTATATGCGTAAAAAAAACCTTCTACTTTGCCTCTTACTGAGTTGTTACTCGGTAATGAATGCACAACAATTTAATGATTATTTCACCGATAAAGCCTGTCGTGTGGACTTTCATTTTTGTGGTAATGCCCATCAAACAGCCGTTTTTTTGGACAATGTCAAACAAGAACCCTTTTGGGGCGGACGCCGCAACCATCTTGGCAACGATTTAAATCTGGGAGATTACCGCTTTCGCCTGCTCGACAGCCTCAGCCACACGGTAATCTATATTGATGGTTTTGATGCGCTTTATCGCGAATGGCAATCCACTCCCGAAGCCTCCATTACCCGCAAAAGTTTTGAGCAATCGCTCCAGTTTCCTTTTCCCCAAAAAGAGGCGATTCTTTTGATTGAAAAACGGGTAAACTATGACCAATGGCAAGAGCTCTTCCGCTTTGCACTCAATCCCGAAGACAAATTAATTGAACGCCGAATGCCTCATCAGGTGCCGGTAAAGACCATTTGCAAATCAGTAGCACCGGAACATGCCATCGACATTGCAGTAATAGCCGAAGGATATACCGCTGGCGAACAGGATAAATTTTACAGGGATGCACAACGATTGGCTGACAACTTGTTTACACACCAGCCTTTTGCCTCTTACAAAAACCGTATCAATATCTACGCCATTGCGGCTCCTTCTGAAGATTCGGGAGTCTCCATTCCGCAAGATTCGGTGTGGAAAAACACCGCTGTCGGGTCTCACTTCTACACCTTTTACGAACCCCGTTATCTGACAACTCTCAATACAAAAAAAGTACGCGATTTGGCCGCATTGGTGCCCTACGATGCCATCTATATTTTAGCAAATACTGCCACCTACGGCGGAGGCGGCATTTACAATTTCTATGCACTGACAGCCGCCGACAACAAACTGTCCACACCTGTAACCGTGCACGAATTCGGTCACTCTTTTGCAGGGTTGGCCGACGAATATTTCTATGAAAAACAAGATGTGCTATCGGCTATTTACGACATCAAACAAGAACCCTGGGAACCCAACATTACTTCGTTGGTGTATTTTGACCAAAAATGGAAAGCCATTTTATCGAAAGACACGCCCGTTCCAACACCACCAACCGACCAATACAAAACTTCAACAGGCGTTTTTGAAGGAGGTGGCTATCTCGCCAAAGGCATGTATCGCTCCTCGTTCGACTGCCGGATGCGCACCAATACTGCACCTGCTTTTTGTCCCGTTTGTCGTCAGGCTGTAGAACGGATGATTAAATTCCTGACCGAGTAATGTCCTCATCGACAGTGCTTGTAGCTCCTCTCAACTGGGGATTGGGTCATGCCACCCGATGCGCACCCATTATCCACCGACTACTCAACGAGGGTCAGCGGGTAGTGATTGCTGCTGATGGCGATGCCCTGAAATGGCTGCAAAGCGAGTTTCCTGACTTGGATTTCATTACACTGCCAGGATTAAAAATCCGCTATTCTACCTCGAAAACTCAGGTAGGTGCCATGCTATGGCAAATTCCATTTTTTATCAAAGGAATAATCAGAGAACATCAGGCACTGAAAAAAATTATCCGACACGAAGGCATCTCACAAGTAATTTCCGACAACCGATTCGGCTTGTGGAGCAAACGGGTAAAATCCGTTTATATCACTCATCAATTGATGATTAAAGCGCCTGCCAAATGGATGGAACCCATTTTATGGTACCTTCACCGATGTATCATCCGCCGCTATGACGAGTGCTGGATTCCTGACATTGAAGGCGAAGGAAATCTTTCGGGCGATTTATCGCATAAATATCCGTTACCCCGTAATGCCCGTTTTATTGGTTGGCTTTCACGTTTTTCCACACACGATACTGCAATTGTTTCCAAGCATTATCAAAATCTCGGCATCATATCAGGACCCGAACCTCAACGCACGCTATTTGAACAACAACTTATTGAGCAATTTCGCAATTGCTCTGAAAATACATTGATAATTAGAGGAAAACCTGAAAGCGACAATGCGATTCATTCGGTTCACAACATCGACCTTGTGTCGCACCTGTCAACAGCCGAAATGCAGGCTTATATTCTTGATACGCCTTCCATCATTTGTCGCTCAGGCTATTCGACGTTGATGGACTTAAAAGTGCTCGGAAAAACAGCAACCTTAATTCCCACGCCGGGACAAACCGAGCAGGAATATTTGGCAACGTTGCATCACTCTTAATCCCTTATTTTTGTTACCTTTGCCCATCAAAATTGTTTCATTATGCGACATGTCTATGCTCAAATTACGGAAGCTGCCAAGCAAAACCGAAAGCTTTTTATCGTGTTGATTGACCCGGATAAATGTGCCGGCAAGGAACAAATAACTGCATTCGCCACCCTACTCACTAAAGCTGCACCCGACTTTATATTTGTGGGCGGCAGTCATACCACTGAGTCAATTGCGCAGACTATCAAAGATTTGAAAGCCAATTGCAACATACCTTTGGTGCTCTTTCCAGGCAATGCATTACAATTTACACCCGAAGCTGATGCGTTGCTTTTTTTGTCGCTTCTTTCGGGACGCAACTCCGATTTTCTAATCGGACAACATGTAATTATTGCTCCTGCCGTGAAAAAATCATGTATCGAAACAATTTCCACAGGATATATTTTAGTAGAAAGCGACCATGCCACAGCCGTTGAATATATAAGCAATACCCGCCCCATTCCACGCAAAAATCCTCAATTGGCGGCGACCACTGCCATTGCAGGAGAACTGCTTGGTAGCCAGATGATTTACTTAGAAGCTGGTAGCGGTGCATACCCTCCTGTCCCGTCTGAAATGATTTCACAGGTGAAACAATCTATCACCATTCCGTTAATAGTTGGTGGAGGTTTGCGCAATAAAGTCGATATTTTAGTTGCTTTACGCGCCGGAGCTGATGCCATCGTGGTGGGAAATGTGCTGGAAACTTCCCCTGAATTAATGATTGAGTTTGCAGAAACGGTGCATCAATTTTAAAAACTCATTATTTATAAATCTAATTTTCAAACAGATACAAAATAGGGAAAGAAACAGTGTCCAAATTTGATTTGTCAGCTTGGCAGTTACAGAAAAAGACGCTATCTTTGCATCCGCTTTTTGCAAATCGCTTGAAGCCCTGATTTAGTAGCTCAGCTGGTAGAGCACATCCCTTTTAAGGATGGGGTCCTGGGTTCGAATCCCAGCTAAATCACCTCTTTTCAAGAAAAAATCCTGATTCCAAAATCTCGATTTAGTAGCTCAGCTGGTAGAGCACATCCCTTTTAAGGATGGGGTCCTGGGTTCGAATCCCAGCTAAATCACCTCTTTTACACAACAAAACCCTTGCAAAATAAATGTTTGCAAGGGTTTTGTTTTTCTATGATTCTCAATAAACTGTGTCTGATTCCCCACCCCAGACAGGTAAAGAATTTCTCTTGATTAGTGTATTTCAAACAATTGTTCTTTGCTTTTGCGTACTTTTTTGGCATTTGCCAGATAATCGTTTGCTGCATCGCGATATCCGAGTGCAAGTATCGTGACAGCACTCAGATTTTGCGCGGTCAAGTCCAAAACCTTATCCAGTGCCTCTATGCTGAAGCCTTCCATGGGGGTTGCATCCACTTGTTCGTCGGCAGCAGCCACTATTCCCACGCCGAAGGCGATATAAGCCTGACGGGCAGCCCACGCATAGTTTTGAGCATCCTGCCCGTTTACAACACCGGCAAACATTGCTTTGAAGCCATCCAACGACTCAAGTGATACCTGACGCGTGTCGGCAATCAGTTGAATATATTCGTCCACCTGCGATGCCGGAATCTTAGTATTGGCAGCAAACACAAGTATATGCGAGCCCTCTTTTATTTGAGGTTGTTGGCAGGCTTCGTTGAAAATTTTTTCACGTAGTGCCGTATTTTCTATTACAATTACTTTGAAAGGTTGCAAACCCATTGACGTGGGAGCCAGACGTATCGCCTCCAAAATATTATCGATTTTTGACTGTGGCACTTTGGCGCCGTTCATTCTTTTTGTGGCATAACGCCATTGAAGGTTGTTTAATAAACTCATAATGAGATAGTTTTAATTTTATTTTTTAATAAGCTGCCGTGAAACGTTGACGCGAAAACTGATGATTCTCAGCCTCATCGGCAATAACAACAGCCAGGTCTTCGACCGAAAGCACACATTTTCCCTGTGTATCGAATACAGGATTATCTTTCCCCAGACGATATTTGCCGGTACGTCCGGTAGTAATGCCCGGATGCATCTCAATGGCGGGACTAAAGAACGTCCAATCTAATACTCTCTCTTTCTTCAACGTATTCAAATAATCGCGTGCAGCAGTAGCTCCGGGCTTAATTTGAGGTGGAAAATCGGCACCATCCACTAATTGCTTTCCATCAATTTCGAGACTACCGGCACCACCGATAACCAAATAGCGTGTTACACCCGATTGTTTCACCGCCTCTTGAATCGCCGCTGATCCTTTCAGGAAATCATCATAAATATTAGGATTTGTCCACCCTGCATTATATGCACTTATGACAAGTTCGTTGCCTTTCAACACTTTGGCCAAGGCGGAAACGTTGAACACATCCACTCCGGCAACTTTCAGAAGGTTACTTTTGTCGGTTACCTTGTCCACATTACGCACAATGGCCGTAACCTCATGATTACGGGCGATAAGTTCAGTCAACAGATGTGACCCGACAAAGCCAGAGGCTCCTATCAATGCTATCTTCATAAATCAATATTTTTTTGTTGAATAAATAGAATATACTTATTTGTAATAAATATTGCTACAGTTATAATCAAAACAAATTATACAAATTGCTTGGCAAACTCCGCCAGAGTCTTGGTACGCAATTGTTCCAAAAGGGCATCTTCGCCCATCAGAAATATTTTTTCCAACTCTCGGTTTATCTGTCTCCCAATGGGGCATTGAGGATTAGGATCGTTCGGCTTATTTCCCAGAATATTCTGTGATCTAACACACAGATAAACATCGGCCAAATTGATTTCTTCCGGTCGTTTTGCCAATGAAGTCCCACCGCTCTTACCCTCTTTGGTGGTAATAAAACCAAATTTACTTAAGTTAGAAAGCTCTTTTCGCACGGTTACAGGATTAATATTGATGCTTCCGGCTATAAAGTCGGAACAAAGGCGTTCTTCCTTTGCTTTTGATAAAAGCGCAAGAATATGAATCGAAGTAGCAAAGCGTTTATTGTTCATTCTGTAACTTATATTATTACAGTACAAAGATAGAATATTGAATTGCCCATGTCAAGAGCATTAAAGAAAAATAACAGTTAACCTTTTTCGTGGAACTGACAAATAAGTGCGTAGAGCGTATCGCGCAGTTGTAGCAATCGGTCTTGGGTAAGCTGGTCGCTCACCACCTCTGAAAAAAGTTTTCCAGGAATGGATGCTGCCTCTTCACGCAACTGCATTCCCTTCTCAGTCAAAGAGATCAAAACCTTCCGTTCGTCCGCCACATCTCGCCGACGCGACAATAATTGCTGCTTCTCCATGCGCTTCAACAGCGGAGTTAACGTATTGGTATTGAGTATCAGTTTTTCTGATATGTCATTCACTGTCAATCCGTTATTTTCCCACAAAACCATCAACACAAGGTACTGTGGATAAGTAATCCCCAGCTTATCAAGATGAGGCTGATACTCGCGTGTCACCAACCGTGATGCCGCGTATAAGGGAAAGCAGATTTGGTTTTCGAGTTTGAGTTGCGCGTAATCCATTATCGTAAATTTTCAGAGGTAAGTGCTTATTGAATTTTTGCTAGCAATTTTTCGATGTCTTTCTCCAATTTTTCGGGCTTGGTGACCGGTGCAAATCTCTTAACAGGTGTACCGTCCGCATCAATCAAAAACTTGGTGAAATTCCACTTTACTTTTTTATTGAACAGGCCTTTCAGCGTGTTGGTTAGATACTTAAAAATAGGATGTGCTCTGTCTCCGTTCACATCTACTTTGGCAAACATTGGAAACGTGACACCATAATTGATATGGCAAACTTCGGAGATTTGTTCTTCCGAACCCGGCTCCTGATTGGCAAATTGATTACAGGGAAAACCAAGTATCACAAGCCCTTGTTCTTGATATTTTTGGTATAGTTTTTCAAGCCCTTCGTACTGTGGTGTCAAACCACATTTACTTGCTGTGTTTACCACCAATACTACTTTCCCTTTGTATGTATTCATTAAAATTTCTTTCCCTTTGAGTGAAATTGCACTCAATTGATAAAATGAAGATTCCATGATTTTATTATTGTTTTATTTGTATCGCCTATGATTATATCATTTGCGATACAAATAAAAGGACAAACAGAGGCAAATGCAATTAATTTTAGTTTTATTGGCGAATTATCAGAGAAATTTTAGCTCCAGTTGTTCTCCATTTACCGGCATCCGATTAAATCCGTACCTTTACCACTTAATAAAATTAATGCATGGAAATATATTTAGCACCTCTTCAAGGACTCACCGATTGGATTTTCAGAGAATCATTTAGTCAGCATATTGGTCAATTCGACAAAACATTTGCCCCGTTTATACGAGTGCAGCAAGGGGAGTTTTATCGTCCAAACCAGTGCAATGATATTTTGCCGGTGCACAACACTTTTCAAAAACCCGTCCCTCAATTTTTGGGAAACGATGTGGCTTCGTTCCAGCGTTTTGAAGCGCTTTGCCACGAACACCAATACACGGAGGCGAATCTCAATATGGGGTGCCCTTTTCCGATGATGACCGGCAGGCGCTTGGGAGCCGGACTTTTGACACATCCTGATGAAATAGCAGCTCTATTGGAAGGAATTTTTGCCGTTACACAACTGAAAATCTCCGTTAAATGCCGGTTGGGACAAGAGAGTGCCGCTGAATTTGAACCGTTAATTCCGATTTTCAATCAATTTCCATTGGAAGAAATTATCATTCATCCCCGTTTGGGGAAACAACAATATAAGGGAGAAATCGATATCGATGCTTTTGTCCGTTATGCACCACAGTTGAAATATCCTGTATGCTATAATGGTGATTTACTGACCATTGCCGACATAGAAAATATTCAGGTTGTAGCTCCGCAAATAAATCGAATAATGATTGGCAGAGGCATTCTTCAAAATCCTTTTTTATTGTCCGAAATAAGAAAACAGACACTCACGAAAAGTGAAAAGAGAGAGATGCTCTGCAAGTTTCACCTGTCAATTATCGAATATTGCAAACAAAAATATTCGGGCAATTTACATGTAATCAAACATTTGGAAGAACTTTGGGAGTATCACTCAAAAGGATTCAATGACGGAAGGAAGATATACAAACAAATAAAGAAAAGCAAAACGTTGACTAATTACGAAACGGCTATTTTCAAGGCCATCAATGATTGGGATAATTAAGAGTTAACTTCCAACTCCAACTTAATAACACAAACGGCTGTCTCTAAATAAATTAGAGAAAGCCGCTTGTTTGTTTATTATTTATATGTGTTTTAATTTATCGCTGCACACTTGGCTTTCAGCCAACTCTTTTCAGCGTCAGTGAGGTGCGGACTTACACGACTATACACCATTTGATGATAATCGTTTAGCCATACTTTTTCACCTGCGGTCAATAATGACGGTTCCAAAACTTTGGTATCGAAAGGAAACAATGTCAGAGTTTCAAATTGATAAAACTGTCCGAATTCAGTCTTCTCTGCTTCGACCACAGCCACCAGATTCTCGCAACGAATGCCATGTTTTCCGGCACGGTAAAGTCCCGGTTCGTTAGAGATAACCATTCCGGGTACCAGTTGTGTGGGGTTTTCATCCATCCGAATACTTTGCGGACCTTCGTGCACACAAAGGAAGTGCCCTACCCCATGACCGGTTCCATGTCCGTAATTCCAGCAATTATCCCACAAAGCCTTCCGTGCCAAAATATCGAGTTGTGAACCGCGCGTTCCCATCGGAAACTTCGCCATTCCAAGAGAAATATGACCTTTCAGCACCAATGTGAAATCGGTTCTTTCCTCATCTGTTAAAGCACCCAAAGCCACAGTGCGGGTTATATCGGTAGTTCCGTCAAGATATTGTCCGCCCGAATCGAGCAACAAAAGACCTTCCGGACTCAATGTAGAAACGCTTTCGGGTGTGGCCGAATAATGCACAATAGCCCCATGTTCTTTGTATCCGGCAATCGTTCCAAAACTTTCGCCGATAAAAAGCGACTGTTCTGCTCTTAATTCACGCAAATGATCGGCTATACTGATTTCAGTCAGAGTTTTCGATGCCACGTGATCTTCGAGCCACATAAAGAAACGAGTCAACGCCACTCCATCTTTAATCATCGCTTCACGGGTGCCATCCAGTTCTGTCTGATTTTTAATGCTCTTTTGATAAAATATCGGCGATTGGGCTGCCACTACACGGCAATGGGCGGGAATATCCTGATAGAGAGCAAAATTAGTCTTGGCTTTATCAATCAGCACCGTAACATTGAGATGCAGCGTAGCCACGTACTCAAATACAGCATTGTACGGAGCCACCGAAATGCCTTCGTCCGATAGCAGATCTGCTACATTGAGCGACACTTTTGAAGGATTCACAAACAATGTGGCTTTATCTTTATCAATAGAACCGAAAGCAATCGCTACAGGGTTGTATTCCACATCGGAACAACGGATATTGAACACCCATGCAATTTCGTCCAACGCAGTAAATAGATACGTATCAGCTCCTTTCTTAGCCATTTCCTGGCGGATTGCAGCAATTTTTTCTTTGGCGCTTTTGCCTGAATACTGGGGCGAATACACAAAAACTGGAGCATCTGGCAATGCCGGTCTGTCATTCCAAAGTGATTTTATTAAATCCACATCGGCCACTAATGACAAGCCTTTGTCCTTTAACTCATTTTGTAGATTAACAACCGAGTTGACAGAAAAAAGGAGTGGATTAATCCCCACTTTGCTTCCCGATGGCAACACTTTGCCCAACCATTCGGTGATAGAAGGCGTATCAGGCAAACCTTCTTTAAATAAATCGATGCCCGAACCGGATAATTGTTGTTCGGCTTGCAAAAAATAACGCGAATCTGTCCACAACCCAGCTTGCGAACTTGTAACTACCACTGTTCCTGCAGAACCCGTGAAACCGGAAATCCATTGACGTTCTTTCCAATAATCGGCTACATACTCACTGGCATGAGGATCGGTACTGGGAATAATAGTTGCTGTAACTCCCTGAGAAGCCATTAGTTGGCGCAATGCAGATAATCGGGATATAATAATTGACATGGCAAAATAAATTTGGATAAAAGTTTTCTGAATTGCAAAAGTACGTTTTTTCTTGATAAAGCGGTTTATTTATATGATTTTTACCAAAATTTATTACCTTTGCCCTCTCGTTCCTTTTAGAAGTATAAAAATTGAATTGATTTATGGAACGATGCTTTTTACCAAAATCTACTTGAATTTTGTCAGTTATGAGAAAAATTTTAATTTTACTCTTAGCTCTTATCTCTCTGTGCGTAAAAGTGCAAGCCGCTTTTACCATTATACAGAACAGGGGAGAAAGAGATATTTGGATATATAATGGACAAAGCTCTGCCACAAACAGAATTTCAACATCCATATTATCAGGCAACAATCTGCCCGAGAGCGATTTCTCACAAAAGCTCAGAAGTATTTCACAGACAGGAACTACAAACAATGCCATTTCGGATACTGACATAAAATATTCCACCTATTTTGTCATTGGAAGAAATGATTCCAAATATATGTTAACCCGGTCGATTGCGACAAACTGCGGGGCATCACTATCTAAAAAGTTCCAGCTTTTTTCACAACGGTTTTACATATTTCTTCACAAGTTTTCGGCATTAAATGCAAATGGCATAGCTTTATTTATATCCGACGAAATAAATTCGACGGTTATTGCCTGCAATAATCCTATGTTCTCTCCGATTATAAAAACAGAAAATTCATATACAGATATTTCTCGCTTAAGCACTAAGAACACCTCATACTCGTTTCATACTAAAAAAAACTATGTTTGACGACAATTATTATATGAAACAGGCTTTGTCCGAAGCCAAAAAAGCACGTGAGAAAGGAGAGATTCCAATCGGAGCGGTTGTGGTATGTCAAAATCAAATTGTGGCGCGTGCCGGAAATCAAACCGAAACATTGAACGATGTGACTGCTCATGCCGAAATGTTAGCCATTACTGCGGCTGCCAGCACTCTCGGGGGTAAATACCTAACAGAGTGCACATTATACGTAACTATAGAACCCTGTCTTATGTGCGCCGGAGCATTATCATGGGCTCAAATTGGCAAAGTGGTATATGGAGCTCCCGATCATAAACGGGGATTCCACACATTCGCCAATAATGCTCTCCATCCAAAAACTATTCTTGAAAAAGGGGTGATGGAAGCTGAGTGCTGTGAACTGGTGACTAAGTTTTTTCAACATAAGCGTGCAAAAAAATAAATCCAAATAAAAAATCATCATGTATCTATTTCAAATATTTTTAATGTTCAACCCACTAAAAAATCTACTGCCGTGAAACGTTATGCGATTATAGTTGCCGGAGGAAACGGAGAAAGAATGAATGCAGATGTACCCAAACAATTCTTGGAATTAAGAGGGAAACCTCTCTTAATGCACACGCTCAATGTCTTTTTTCGTTACGACTCCCATATTGAGTTTGTGGTCGTCTTGCCATCAGAACATATTACTTTATGGAAAAATTTATGTGTTCAGCATCAGTTTAAGATTCGCCACATAGTTGTCGAAGGTGGAAAAACGCGTTTTGCATCAGTCAAAAATGCATTAGCCACTATCAAGGAAAAATGCATTATTGCCGTGCATGATGGAGTGCGCCCTTTGGTAAATGAGGACACATTGCATCGTTGCTTTACCACAGCCGAAAATATGGGTACCGCAATACCTATTCAAAATGTGGTCGATAGCTTACGACAAATGAGTTCTTCCGGAAATCAATCGGTTGACAGAACCCGTTTTTTAATCGTGCAGACGCCGCAGGTGTTTCAGTCGTCCATTTTACAAATTGCCTACAATCAAACCTACGAAAACAAATTCACAGATGACGCCACAGTGGTTGAATCGTTAGGCATTGGGCTAAATTTGGTAGAAGGTAATCGTGACAATATTAAAATAACAACACCACCCGATTTGAAAATTGCCGAAGTTTTACTATCTTGCGTTTAAATAAGTGATATTCGGCAAACCTGTGGCAAAAAGTCCACTTTGTACAATTTAATGATAAACCTTGCGTCAAGCGAACTAAAGTTCTTAACCGGTGTTGGTCCCAAACGAGCTGAGATGCTCAACAAAGAACTTGATATCTTCTCCTTTGAAGATCTGCTCTACTATTTTCCATATAAATATGTGGACAGGAGTCGCTTCTATACCATTCGCGAACTGCAAAGCGACAGTGCTTATGTGCAACTCAAAGGTAAAATCAACCGATTTGAGACAGCAGGTGAAGGACGCAATCAACGATTAACTGGAGTTTTTTCAGACGGCACAGGCTCAATAGAATTGGTTTGGTTCAAAGGAATAAAGTATGTAAAAGACCAATACAAAATCAATACCGAATACATTGTTTTCGGTAAACCGTCACTTTTCAACGGACGAATCAATATTGCTCATCCCGAAATAGAAATAGCCGACAGCTCCGAAGAGCGTCAGAAAATTGTGTTGCAGGGCTTTTACAACACAACAGAGAAAATGAAAACTAATTTTCTGAATTCCAAGGCAATTCAGAAAATTATATACAATCTTATCTCCTCTTTTACCGGGCGAATTCCCGAAACTCTGCCCGAATATTTAATTCAGCAATTTAAACTACTGCCTCTACACGAAGCACTTGTCAATATTCACTTTCCGACAAGCACTCAGCAACTTGCCAAAGCCCGTCAACGACTCAAATTTGAAGAGCTTTTCTACATTCAACTGGCATTATTGCGCATCTCCAAACTACGCAGCCAGCAAAGCAAAGGGTATCGGTTTGTGCATGTAGGCGACCATTTCAATCAGTTCTACTCGCAATTTCTGACCTTCGAACTAACCAATGCCCAAAAACGTGTTATCAAAGAGATTCGTGCCGATGTGGGAAGCGGGCATCAGATGAACCGACTTCTGCAAGGAGATGTGGGAAGCGGTAAAACTCTGGTGGCACTTATGGTGATGCTTCTTGCCATCGACAATGGTTATCAGGCATGTATAATGGCTCCTACCGAAATTTTAGCTCAGCAACACTTCGAAACCATCTCCTCTTTTCTTGCCGACATGGATTTACAAGTTGCGCTACTTACCGGTTCTACCCGAAAATCAGACCGTGTTATTCTCCACGAACACCTGCAATCGGGAGAAATAAATATCCTAATCGGCACCCATGCACTACTTGAAGATAACGTACTGTTTGCTAATCTCGGGTTGGTGGTAATTGACGAGCAGCACCGATTCGGAGTGGCACAACGCGCCAAACTTTGGTCAAAAAACGAACAGTCACCTCACATTCTGGTAATGACTGCTACTCCGATACCCCGCACACTTGCCATGACCATCTATGGCGACCTTGATGTATCGGTTATCGACGAATTACCTCCGGGACGAAAACCGATAGAGACTTATCACTATTACGAAAACAGACGCAACTCGATCTATCGTTTTGTCAAAAAAGAGGTGGAAGCCGGACGGCAAATTTACATTGTCTATCCATTGATTGAAGAATCGGAAAAAATGGACTTTCAAAATCTTACCGAAGGGTTTAGTCAATTGTCGGAAGTTTTCCCCGAATACAAACTTAGTATGGTGCATGGCAAACTAAAATCGGCAGAAAAAGAGAAAGCGATGCAACTGTTTATCGCCGGAGAAACTCAAATAATGGTAGCAACTACTGTGATCGAAGTAGGCGTAAATGTGCCCAATGCCTCAGTAATGATTATCGAAAGTGCTCAACGTTTTGGGTTGTCGCAATTGCATCAATTACGTGGGAGAGTGGGCAGAGGTGCCGAGCAATCATTCTGTATCCTACTCACACCCTTTGAATTAGGCAAGGAAACGCGTAAAAGGATGGAAATATTGACCCGCACCAATGATGGCTTCGAAATTGCCGAAGCCGATCTTAAGATGCGAGGCCCCGGAGATATAGAAGGAACACAGCAAAGCGGACTACCTTTCAACCTGAGAATAGCCGACTTAGCACGTGATGGGCAGATGCTACAATTTGCCCGAAATGCCGCCAACGACATACTCGATCACGACCCGCTATTACAACATCCCAATCACTTAATTTTAGCCAAACAATTACAAAAAATGCAAAAAGAGGCTACGGACTGGAAAAAAATCAGCTAAAAGTGGTTTTAAAAGTTTGGTAGTATCATTTTTTATTTGTTACTTTGGCATATAAATAGCGAAATAGCCCCTAAAATGACCATGGAGAGAACACTTATAATACTGAAACCCAGCGCGATAGAAAGAGGGTTGATTGGCGAAGTTGTCTCCCGTTTTGAGAAAAAAGGATTGTTTTTTGTCGGAATGAAGATGATGCAACTCAACGACCTATTGCTGGATCAGCATTATGCACACCTGGCCGACAAACCATTTTTTCCTCCAATCAAAGCCTCGATGAAGAGGACACCGGTAGTGGTAGGCTGCTTAGAGGGCAAAGACAGTGTACGGGTAGTACGACAACTGGCAGGAGTCACAAATGGACGTGATGCTGCACCCGGTACTATTCGCGGAGATTATAGCATGAGCGTTCTTGAAAATATTATTCATGCCTCCGATTCTGTTGAAAACGCCCAAACGGAAATTAACCGTTTTTTTACACCAGAAGAAATATTCACGTATGAGTTGGTAACGCATCCTGTTTTGTATGCTCCCGACGAAATACTCTAACCAATAACACCAACAAGAATGAAAAAAGTAATTTTATTCACCCTTGTGTGGCTATTCACTTGCGGTTTGGCAACCGACATCTCTGCAAAAAAGAGAGTGAAAGTTAAACGCACATATCACCGGGAAATCGCCGCAGTCGATGACGTTCAGAATCAAATCAATGCACTGAACTCATTGATGCAACAAAAAATGCAACAAGAAGAAGATCCGTATGCTACCGAAGAAGATTCGGAAGTACCGGCAAACGGTGTATATGAAAGCTGGACTAACAGTCGTATAAATCCTTATATGACACCTATTTCCAAGCTTCCTGATTCGGTGAGAATTAATCTTTCACAATATGTACCTCCTGTAACTTCATTTATCACGTCTCACTTTGGGATGCGTCGCTACCGTTTTCACTATGGTACTGACCTGAAATTGAACGTAGGCGATCCTGTACATTGTGCATTCAACGGCAAAGTACGTATCACCGGTTACGAAGGAAAAGGTTATGGTAACTATGTAGTTGTGCGTCACGACAACGGACTGGAAACAGTATATGGCCACTTATCGAAAATATCGGTTCATGAAAACCAAGCACTTAAAGCAGGTGACGAAATTGGATTGGGTGGCAGCACCGGTCGCTCCACAGGCCCACACCTTCACTTTGAAACCCGTTATTTGGGGAATGCTATCAACCCTGAAAAATTGTTTGACTTTGCATATCACATGCCACTTAACGACCAGTACGTGATTACAAGAAATCACTCTTTCGATTACCAACATGTTGCTCAGGCATCTCACTCTTCAGCTTATAAGAAATATATTGCCAAAGCATCTAAATCTAAAAAACATCGCAGACGCTAAAAAGTCTGATGATGGATACAAAAAAAATCACCTCAAAAGGGTGATTTTTTTATTTTAAATAAACCGAGACTGTTCCGCCAATTAAGCAAGACTACATTCTTCCTGCCCGAATTACGCCTTTAACGCCTTCAAGTTTCTTTATTAATTGAGACAACTGAGTGGTGTCGCTTACCATGACCGTGATAGTGCCATCGAACATACCATCGTGTGAGTTGACGGAAATAGAACGCATCTGCACCTTATTTTCTTTCGAAATAACAGAAGTAATATTGCTCACAATTCCGATATCGTCTTTGCCTACAATTTGCAAGGTTGCCAAATCGTATTTACCCGACTTGCCTGCCCATTTTACCTCGATGATGCGATAGTCAAATCGACCTTTGAGTTGAGAGGCGTTGGGGCAATCGTCGCGGTGAATTTTGATACCGCCTGTAACCGACACAAAGCCGAAAACATTATCTCCAAATATTGGGTTGCAGCATTTAGCCAGGGAATATTGCACGTTTTTCACGTTATCGCCAATCACCAGCACATCATCTTCTGATGTGATTTTTTCTAAATCGGTTTGCTTAGAAAAATTTTCCACGCTGCGCAGTGCAGCCACGTCGGGCGATTCTTCATGTTTTGCCAGTTCCTGCAACTCATCACAAAGAGTTATTACATCCAATCGCTCATACGAAATAGCCTGATAAAATTCGGACACAAATTTATATCCGTGTTTACGTGCCAACTTCATTATCTGAGCCTCATCGAACTCAATTTTGCGGTTCTTCATGCGCCGTTGCAACGACTCACGTCCCAAATCGGCAGCCTTATTCTCCTCTTCTTTGAGCGACTGTTTTATTTTAGTACGCGCCTTTGAAGTAACGGCAATTTTCAACCAGTCGCGTTTCGGAGTTTGGTTGGATGAAGTTAAAATCTCCACCTGATCGCCATTCAGCAATACATATTTGAGTGGCACATTGCGTCCACCAACCTTTGCTCCCACACAGCGACAACCAAGCCCAGAGTGGATAGCAAACGCAAAATCGAGCACCGTAGCCCCTTTTTTCAATTTATGCAAATCACCGTTAGGAGTGAACACAAACACATCATCGTCGTAGAGATTGAGTTTGAAGTCATCCATTACATCGGCGTTGTTAGTTTCAGGATTTTCGAGAATGTTTCGCAGGTTTTTCAACCATTCATCCATCCCTCCCGAATCGCTTTTAATGCCTTTGTATTTCCAGTGAGCTGCCACCCCTTTTTCGGCAATTTCATCCATTCGCCGCGTACGGATTTGCACTTCAACCCACTTGCCTTCATGGCCCATTACCGTGATGTGCAACGACTCGTATCCATTCGATTTGGGAATAGACAACCAGTCGCGCAACCGCTTAGGGTTGGGCATATACATATCGGTGACAATAGAATAGGCTTGCCAACACTCTGATTTCTCTTTTTCAAATGGAGTATTGAGCACCACGCGAATAGCAAACAGGTCGTATATATTCTCAAACGGCGTGTTTTGCTTTTTCATTTTATTCCAAATCGAATGTATCGACTTGGTACGCCCCTTTATTTCAAAATCGAATCCCGCTTCCTCCAATCGTTTCTTCACAGGGGCAATAAACGATTCGATATAATGTTCGCGTGAACGCTTCGTCTCGTTGAGTTTGTGCGCAATATCGCGATAAGTATCGGGTGCAGAAAATTTGAGAGACAGATCCTCCAATTCGGTTTTGATAGCATACAAACCCATGCGGTGAGCCAACGGAGCATAGAGCGTAGAAGCTTCGTGAGCTACTTTCCGACAGCTCTCCTCGTCTTGCTCTTTAAGACTGCGCATGGTGTCAAGACGGTCAGCTATCATGATAAGGATAACCCGTACATCTTCGGCAAAAGTCAATAAGAGTTGGCGGAAGTTCTCCGTCTCGATGGCACTATTGCGTTCATATAATTCGTGTGCACGGGTAAGTCCATGTACAATAACCGAAACCGATTTGCCAAATTGCTTTTCAATCGATTCCATTGTTTCTGTTCCCGAAATCAAACTATCGTACAAAATAGTAGCCAAAATAGCTGAACGACCCTGTCCGAACTCATTGACCAACACCTGCGCCATTCGTAAGTGTTTTATCACTCGTTGGGTAGGCATCGGATCACCTTTTTCCAGCATCCGTGCAATAGAATTGTACATCCATTTCCGTGACATTTTAATGTCGTCTTTGGACAAAATATTATCCACGGCATGCAACATATCGCGATAATTACGCGATACTTCAAGTCTTTCTTTTTCGGCAATTAGGGAGGATGATACCATAGGAGAAACAAATATATTGACCTGTTTTTTCAAACAAGGTTATAACCAATAGGAATCAGTGATAGAAGCTACTATTCACTGCGATTAAAAAGATAGTTATTTGCCTGACGAGCAGGGGTTAAAAAAATATCGTTGATATTGACATGAGCCGGTCGGGTTACTATATATTCCACCGCATCGGCAATATCTTCGGCATTCAACGGAGTCAACCCACTATAGACAGCATCTGCTTTAGCCTTATCACCATGATAACGCACCATCGCAAATTCGGTTTCGGCAGCTCCAGGTGAAACAGAACTTACCTTGATATTATGTTTAAGTAAATCGAGCCGCATCCCTTTGGTAATGGCATTTACCGCATGTTTGGTGCCGCAATATACATTTCCGTTGGGATATACTTCTATGCCGGCAATTGACGACAGGTTGATGATATGTCCCGATTGGGCGGCTACCATCAACGGAGTGATGAAACGACTGATATAGAGCAAGCCTTTCACGTTGGTATCCACCATTTTATCCCAGTCATCCAGATCGCATTCATTAAACGGAGAAGCTCCTGAAGCCAGTCCTGCATTGTTGACTAAAAGGTCTATTTTCTTCCATTCGGGAGGTAAATCTTCCACTGCCAATCGACAAGCATCCTTGTCGCGCACATCAAAACAAAGTGGCAACACATTGACAGAATAATGATTACGTATATTTTCTGCCAACTCATCCAGCCGTTCCTTACGGCGACCAGTGATAATGACATTGTAACCCAACTTTGCCAAACGCAAGGCAATTGCTTTTCCAAATCCGGATGTGGTACCGGTTATAAATGCTATTTTCATGAGTTCTATATCGTAAATAAATTATGTTTCAAAACATCAAAAATCAAACTTTATTTCTAATTATCAATTAAATACCGGCCAATAACAAAGATAGTACTTCTTAGCCTCTTTGGTTAATACCTGGAGGTTGAACATATCGGAGGCTTCAGTAATATCTTTTACTTCACCATTATTATACTTAATCTGAATTCCATCTTCATCCGGGCTATACACCTCATTTGCAACTTCTTCTACAGCCCAAAAGAAATTCGCATCGTGTTCGCAAATATCAAAATGTTGTTGATATTGCGCATTCAACTCTTTACATTCTTGTTTAGAAAGTGGCTCTTGCAGAATTTTTATTTTAAATAATCGTCTGTTTATAAACCCATTGCTTAAAGTTGACAACACTTTATCTGGATACGTCATCCACACCTTGAGTGCGGAAATAATATCGCTATCATCGAGCAGGGCATATTGCTCCAACACCTCTGGACGAGACAAAAAATCATCTTTCGAAATGGAGTTGTACAAAAAGAAGTGCAAAGCCGGCGAAGCAAACAGCTCCTGACCTTCTAACGCCAGTTCTTTGGCACGTGTCAGGGTGTGGATAAGCAATCGTTCGGCAGCTACCGACGTTTTATGCAGATAGACCTGCCAATACATCAACCGGCGTGCCATCAAAAACTTTTCAATGGAATAAATTCCTTTTTCCTGCACCACCAGGCGACCTTTATACAAATCCAACATCTTGATTATACGATCCGAACCGATATTTCCTTCAGTGACTCCTGAATAGAAGCTATCGCGACGCAAATAATCAAGTCTGTCCACATCCAACTGACCTGCAACAAGTTGATGAAGGAAATGTTGTGGATGTTGTCCCAAAAATATTTTTATTGCATTGTCCAAATGTCCATCCACTTCGCTATTAATCTTTTGCATCATCAACAACGAAATCTCCTCATGCGAAATGCCGCCCACCAAACTATTTTCGAGCACATGCGAAAATGGTGCATGTCCCACATCATGTAAAAGAATAGCCGCAAGTGCCCCTTCGCCGTCCTCCCTACTTATGTCGTAACCTAAGGAGCGCAACTGATTGACCGCCTCGCTCATCAGATACATAGCACCCAACGAATGCTGAAACCGTGTATGCTGTGTGCCCGGATAGACAAACGATGAAAGACCCAATTGTTTAATGCGCGTAAGGCGCTGCACAAAAGGATGTTGTATTAAGTCATACAAAAATTCGGTGGGAATGGTTATAAAACCAAACACCGGATCATTGATTATTTTGCGTTTATTTCTCATTTATAAAGGAGAGTTTTCACTACATTTTAATTTGAATCAGAAATTTTGAAGGTCATTGGCAGAATATACTTAACTCGTACCAACCGTCCATCATTTTTCCCAGGATTCCATTTTGACATTATTTTGATAATTCTCAATACTTCTTTGTCAAATTCCGGGCATAAACTTCTTATAATATGAATATCCGACAAAGTCCCATCTTTTTCAACAATAAACTGAACTACTACGCTTCCTTGTACATTTCTAAAAGACTCACTACCGGGATATTTAAAGTTTTTTGCAAGATAAGTAGATATATCTTCCTGATATGAAGGCATCTCTTGAGCTACAGAAAATACCGAAGCTGTATCTTCTGAATTTTCGCCAATTCCCCTTTGAGCATATAAAGCTACTCCCTGCGGCAACTTTGAGGAGAATGAAAGTAAAGCAAAAGTCAACAATATCAACAGTATAAAACCTCCTTTTCTCATATCAACATAATAAAAAGTGAATTCACTATATTTTATATTGTTTCTCTAGATGCCACATACGTTCTCCATTTTTCGAGCAATAGTTGCATATCTTCCGGCATCTCGCTATCAAAATAGAGTTCTTCTCCGGTTGATGGATGCACAAAGCCTAGCGTTTTGGCATGAAGCGCCTGTCGGGGACAAATATCAAAACAATTTTGGACAAACTGCTTATATTTAGCAAATTGAGTGCCTCTCAAAATCTCGTGCCCCCCATATCGTTTATCGTTAAAAAGCGGATGTCCAATATATTTCATGTGCGCCCTGATTTGGTGCGTACGCCCCGTTTCGAGACGGCATTCTACTAATGTAACATACCCCAAACGCTCCAAAACCCGATAATGAGTTACTGCGGTTTTCCCATAATCTCCATTAGGGAACACTGTCATCATCTGCCTATCCTTCAAACTTCGTCCTATATTTCCTTCAATTGTACCTTCGTCTGCTTCGGGTTGTCCCCACACCAACGCCCGATAGAGCCGCTTAGTTGTCTTATTAAAAAACTGAGCCCCAAGTTTAGTTTTGGCAATTTCGGTTTTGGCAATTACTAAAAGGCCGGAAGTATCTTTGTCGATGCGATGCACCAAACCAACCCGCTGATCGTTGGGATCGAAATTTGGAGTATCTTTTAGATAATAGGCCAATGCATTGACCAAAGTGCCGTCGTAGTTTCCATGCCCGGGGTGTACAACCATTCCTGCAGGTTTGTTGACCAACAACAAATCAGCATCTTCATACACAATGTTTAATGGAATGTTTTCGGGAATAATTTCCACGTCACGAGGAGGATATGCCATCACAATGGCTACCACATCGAGGGGTTTCACACGGTAGTTCGATTTTACAGGCGTGCCGTTGACCAGAATAAATCCACCGGCGGCAGCCTCCTGAATACGATTGCGCGAAGCATTTTGAATCCTGTCAACCAGGAACTTATCTATGCGCAACAAGGTTTGGCCTTTGTCGGCTACAAACCGAAAGTGCTCAAAAAGTTCCTGACCGAGAATCTCGTCTAAATCGTCCAATTCCTCTTGCTCGTCTTCATTTTCATTGATCATAGCTTCGGATGTTGGCTGTATGTTATCAGAAGAATTTTTCAATGTCTTCTTTCTTTTTCTTTTTTTCTTCTTTCTTCGGAGGTGCAGGAGCAGCCGCCGATTCGTCGGCAGATGCCTTCCCTTTTTCCTTTGTCAGCCATATCGTAATCGCCTTACCTGACGGTACAGAATCGTTTGCTGCCGGCGATTGCTTATAGACTATATAGTTTGCTTTATCCTGCTCGTTGGCAGGTTCCACATCAAAGTTTGTGGCTCCGATAGTCAACATGTGGCTATTGATGAGCATTGTGGCCTGTTCAAGACCCATTGACATCAAGTCAGGCATCAGTTGACTGCCATCATCTTCGGTTGTAGAGCGTCCCACCACTAAAGTAACTAAACTTCCTGATGGAATTTTTTGTCCAGGAGCCAATACCTGGCCCTTATATTTAATATCTCTCACTAAATCACTGTATTCCGAAGGTACATATTCCACATTATCAACTTTAATACCCATGCTTTCGAGCAATGACTGTGCGTGGCGCAATGAGAGATCTCTCACATCGGGCAATGCAATACCCGGAGGTAATTTAGCATTAATTATAAGATAAATACTCCGGTACGATTTGATTTTTGAACCTCCAATGGGCGATTGTTCCATAACCACACCCGGATCCTTGTCGGGTTTATACACGGAGTCAATAACCTGATATTGCATTCCTCTATTATCTAGCAGTTTACCTGCATCTTCCAGTTTCAGACCACATAAACTTGGCACTGTTTCAGCCTCACCATGATGGGTATAAAAACTCAATAAGAAAAGAACCAATAACAGTAAACTTACAAAAATAATTGCCGAATAGAACAGGTTTTTCAGTATCAAACTGCCTTTGAGAAAACTCATAAATTGAGAAAAGTGCTTCTTATCCATAGTGTTAGGAAAGTGTATATATTATAGTACAAAAGTAGCTATTTTTCCGTTATGAACTTCATATTAAAACCGTTTTCTTCATACCTTGTATAAAACCATTATCGACAAAGACACATTTATTGGATAAACAACTGCATATCTGATATTTATAAGCAACAACCCACAGGTTGAATTATATGCTATAAATCACTAAAATACCACAACAATTGTTGTATACAACTAATATTCAACCATTTATTGATATTTTTTATAGAAAATCGATTCTGTATTCCAATTAATGTGCCTATCTTTGCGGGCTTTATTATTGCAATTTTAATACTCACAGGTGTATCTCTGCTTTGTTGTACAGAATAAAGAACAGGTATTTATCCGAAAGTGTTAATACAATATAAAAACAGGGCAAATTTTATCCTAAATGCAACGAATGAGACGGTCACGGCATCTTAAAATGAGGTGTCATGCATCTTTTAGAAACAAATTTAAGAAGGAAAATATTCTACGGATCATTTTCTTACCTTTGCAAAAATTTTGACGAATGGAATTTACCGCACAACAAATTGCTGATTTCTTACATGGAGAAGTGGTTGGCAACCCTGATATTAAAGTAAATAACGTTTCTAAAATTGAAGAAAGTAATTCCGGCACGTTGACTTTTTTATCAAATCCCAAATACACACACTACATTTATACCAGCAAAGCTGACATCATTCTTGTAAATAATGATTTTGTCCCCGAGCATCCAATTTCTGCCACACTTATAAAGGTAGAAAACGCCTACCAATCATTGGCATCCTTACTTCAATTGGTGGATAGTTTCAAAAAAAACAAAACCGGCATCGAACCTCTTTCATATGTATCGGCCTCTGCCACAATTGGTAAAGACCCATATATTGGTGCATTCAGCTATATTGGCGATAATGTGTGCCTCGGTAAAAATGTAAAAATATATCCGCAAAGTTTTATTGGCGATAATGTCACCCTTGGCGATAACGTGATAGTATATTCAGGAGCTAAAATATATGCCGACAGCATTATAGGAAATCGTTGCGTCATCCATTCGGGAGCCGTAATTGGTGCCGATGGATTCGGATTTGCTCCTATGCCTGACGGGAGCTACAATAAAATACCCCAAATTGGCAATGTAACTTTAGAAGACGATGTGGAAATTGGAGCCAATACTACCATTGACAAGGCTACGATGGGATCAACCATAATTCGCAAAGGAGTGAAGCTCGACAATCTTATTATGATTGCACACAACGTCGAAATAGGCTCAAACACCGTAATGGCAGCTCAAAGCGGCATTGCAGGTTCCACAAAAATCGGTGAGAACTGTATGTTTGGCGGGCAAGTAGGCATTGCCGGCCACCTACGCGTGGAGCAAAACGTAAAACTCACCGCTCAGGCAGGAGTTGGAAGCAATCTTTCAAAAGACACCGTATATATGGGTGCCCCGGCTATTCCCATGATGCAATTCAATAAAGCGTATGTCTATTTCAGAAAATTACCCGAACTTGCACGCACAATTGATGCTTTGCAAAAAGAGTTAGACCAACTACGCAGCCAAATTAACAGAAAAGAAGACTAACAAACACCAAAAAATGCCAAAGCAAAGAACGTTAAAAAGCTCATTTTCTCTTCAGGGGAAAGGCCTTCACACGGGAGTAGATATTCAATTGACATTTCTGCCAGCACCCGAAAACCACGGATGTATTATCAAACGTATTGATTTAAACAACCAACCTACTATTCCGGCTTTAGCCGAATATGTAACACAAACCACACGAGGCACTGTACTGACATGCAATGAGGCGCAAGTGAGCACTATTGAGCATGCAATGGCAGCCTTGTTCGCTTCGGGCATAGACAATTGCCTGATGGAGGTAAACGCCCCTGAATTTCCTATTCTCGATGGGAGTGCAAAACCATTTGTCGAAGCAATTCAATCGGTTGGGATTATTGAACAAGAAGCCGAAAAAGACTATTTTGTAGTAAAGAAGAAAATAGAATATAACGACCCTGCCACTCATTCTTCTATCGTTATCTTACCCGACGATCATTTCAGCATTCAAACTTTGATTGGTTTCAAATCATCGATTCTTCACAATCAATATGCAGTTCTCAACCATTTGGATGATTTTGCTGCTGAAATTTCTTCTTGTCGCACCTTCGTATTTGTCAGAGAATTAGAGCAGTTGCTTAAAATGAATCTGATAAAAGGTGGTGATTTAGAAAATGCCCTTGTTATCTATGACGAACCTATAGCACAAGCCGAATTAGATCGCATTGCCGACCTGCTCAACCATCCTCATAAGAAAGTGGAAGAACTGGGTTATCTGTCAGCTCTTCAATTTGATAACGAAGCTGCGCGTCATAAGTTGCTGGATGTAATGGGCGATTTAGCATTGATAGGTAAACCTATTAAAGGTAAAGTAATTGCCACCCGTCCCGGTCACAAAATCAACACCGCCTTAGCCAAGGTTATCCGTAAAGATATAAAGCGTCAGGAAGCACCGATACCTTTCTACGACCCAAATCAGATTCCGGTACTCGACACCAATCAAATTAAACAATTGCTTCCCCACCGCTGGCCTTTCCTGATGGTAGATAAGATTCTCGAAATCAGCCAATCGACAGTTATCGGATTGAAAAACGTTACTGCTAATGAAACTTTTTTCAATGGACACTTTCCAAACGAACCTGTAATGCCGGGAGTTTTATTAGTAGAAGCAATGGCTCAAACCGGTGGTATTTTGGTTCTCCATCAAATAGAAGATCCTGAACACTATTCCACCTATTTCATGAAGATTGACAATGTCAAATTTCGTCAAAAGGTAGTTCCGGGTGACACTGTAATATTTCGTTTGGAGCTAATGACCCCTATCCGCCGAAATTGTGCAACAATGAAGGGATTTGCATTTGTGGGTGATAAAATTGTGGCCGAAGCCGAATTTATGGCTCAAATTGTCAAGAATAAATAACTGAAAACCAACTAAATACTTCATCGCTATGAAACAGCCTTTAGCCTACATACATCCTGAAGCAAAAATTGCCTCAAATGTGGTGATTGAACCGTTTGTCACTATTGATAAAAACGTGGTGATCGGAGAAGGAACCCATATCGGGTCTAATGTGACCATCATGGAAGGCGCACGTATCGGTAAAAATTGCAATATATTTCCCGGAGCTGTAATCAGTGCAATACCTCAGGATTTGAAGTTCAAGGGAGAAGATACTATTGCCATTATTGGTGACAATACTACACTCCGCGAATGCGTAACGATAAACAGAGGAACTATTGCGAAAGGAGCAACCACTATTGGCGATAACTGCTTGATTATGGCCTATTGCCATGTGGCTCACGACTGCATTGTTGGAAACAATGTTATCATGTCAAATGTAACACAATTAGCCGGCGAAGTCGTCATTGGAGATTGGGCTGTGATTGGTGGTGGCACCATGATACATCAATTTACACATGTTGGCCCTCACGTAATGATACAAGGCGGAAGCAAGGTGAACAAAGACGTTCCTCCATTTGTGAAAGCAGCACGAGAACCAATTTCATATTGTGGTATAAACTCGGTGGGACTACGCCGCAGAGGTTTTAACAATGAGCAAATCCGCGACATACAAGAAATCTACCGTTATATCTATCTAGCCGGAATGAATACCAGCGTAGCTGTAGAACATATTGAAGCCGAAATGCCTGCCACAAAAGAGCGCGACGAGATTCTCCTCTTTGTGCGCAACTCACCCCGTGGTATTATGAAGGGATATTTCGAGTAAAATTTATTTCTAAAGAGCTTTAAAAACGAAGAGCCGTTCCTAATTATTGGAACGGCTCTTCGTTTTTTATTAAGTAAGCAATCTGATTACTCAGCAGCTTTTTCTTCTTTAACTTCGGTAACTTCAGCAACCGGTGCAGCAGCTGCAACAGGAGCAGCAGCAACTTCAGCAACTTTTTTGCCGGCACGACGGGTACGTACTGCCTTTTTTGCTGTGGTTGTTTTCAACAAGTTTTCGTTGTAGTCAACCAACTCAATAATACACATTTCGGCAGCATCTCCCAAACGGAAACCTGTTTTCAAAATGCGGGTATAACCACCCGGACGTGTTGCAATTTTTTGAGCTATATCACGAAATAATTCGGTAACAGTTTCTTTACTTTGTAAGTGAGAAAATACCGTTCTGCGTGAATGTGTATTATCATCTTTAGCCTTTGTCAACAAAGGTTCGATATATACTCTTAATGCTTTTGCTTTTGCAAGGGTAGTTGCAATGCGTTTGTGCTTGATGAGCGAACAAGCCATATTAGCCAACATAGCTTTTCTGTGCGACGAAGTACGGCCTAAGTGATTGAATTTCTTATTGTGTCTCATTTTCTATTACTCTTTATCTAATTTATACTTAGTCAAATCCATACCGAACGACAGATGCAATGTTTCTAATTTTTCATCCAACTCATTCAAGGATTTCTTTCCAAAATTACGGAATTTCAACAAGTCATTACGGTTGAATGAGCACAACTGACCTAAGGTTTCTACATCGGCTGCTTTTAAGCAGTTCAATGCACGTACCGAAAGGTCTAAATCAACCATTTTGGTTTTCAACAATTGACGCATACGCAATGCTTCTTCGTCAAATTCTTCATCCACGCTCTCTTCTGTCGATTCCAATGAGATTTTTTCATCAGAAAACAACATAAAATGTTGAATAAGAATTTTTGCCGATTCACGCAATGCATCTTTAGGATTAATTGATCCGTCAGTTGAAATTTCAAGGACGAGTTTTTCATAATCCGTCTTTTGCTCTACACGGAAGTTTTCGATAGCATATTTTACATTCACAATAGGTGTAAAAATAGCATCGATAGGAATTACATCCACTTCAGTTCCTGCAACTTTATTTTCTTCTGCCGGTACATAACCACGACCTTTGTTGATTGTCAAATCAATTTGCAAAGTATAACTAGGATCGATACGACAGATTAGTAAATCAGGATTAAGCACAACAAAACCGGTCAGATAACGACCAATATCGCCAGCCTTAAAGGAATCCTTTCCTGACACTACTATGCTTACCTTTTCGTTTTCTACATCATCCACGCAACGTTTGAAACGTACCTTTTTGAGGTTAAGGATAATGTTTGTAACATCTTCCAAGACTCCGGGAACCGTAGAGAATTCGTGCTCAACTCCATCTATTTTGATAGAAGTGATGGCGAACCCTTCCAGTGAAGAGAGAAGGATACGACGCAACGCATTGCCGATGGTGATACCGAAACCGGGTTCAAGAGGACGAAATTCGAAGACGCCCTTTTGTGCTTCCGATTCAAGCATAATGACCTTATCGGGTTTTTGGAATGCTAAAATAGACATGGATAAACGTATTATTTTGAATACAATTCGACGATTAATTGTTCCTTGATGTTTTCAGGAATATCAGCTCGTTCCGGAATGTGAAGGAATTTGCCGGACATTGTAGTCCTTTCCCACTCCATCCAGGGGTATTTGCTATGATTGAACCCATTCAAGGCTTCGTTGATCACCAGCATTGATTTGTCTTTTTCACGAACTGCAATAATTTGACCGGGCTTAACCTGATAAGACGCGATATTTACTACAGAACCATCAACAACAATGTGGCGGTGACTTACCAATTGACGGGCACCTGAACGTGTAGGAGCAAGTCCTAAGCGAAATACTACATTGTCTAAACGACATTCGAGCAATTGCAATAGAATCTCTCCTGTAATACCTTTTGCACGTTGTGCTTTTTCAAACAACAAACGGAATTGGCGTTCCAACACTCCGTAAGTGTATTTTGCTTTTTGTTTTTCACGAAGCTGAATACCATATTCAGAGGTCTTTTTGTGACGTCCGTTACCGTGTTGTCCCGGAGGATAATTCTTCTTCGACAACGTTTTATCGGGACCAAAAATAGGCTCACCAAATTTACGTGAAATTCTCGTTTTAGGGCCAGTATATCTTGCCATTATTCTTAATTTTTGCGATTATTATTGCTTGTGCCATTCCTCGACTTACTGTGCAGCCGCGATTACAGAGAGAGGGTTGAAGATGTAATCTTAAATCACCGTCTGTCGTGCAATGACCAAGCCGGATTGATTGTTATACTCTTCTGCGTTTAGCCGGACGACAGCCATTGTGTGGCAATGGAGTCACGTCAACGATTTCGGTAACTTCGATACCTGCACCATGAATAGTTCTCATAGCCGATTCGCGACCGTTACCCGGACCCTTCACATAAGCCTTCACTTTTCTCAAACCAAGATCAAAAGCTACTTTGGCACAATCTTGAGCTGCCATTTGTGCAGCATAGGGAGTGTTCTTTTTAGAACCTCTGAATCCCATTTTACCGGCCGATGACCAGGAAATTACCTGTCCGTCGCCGTTTGCGAGGGTTACAATAATGTTATTGAATGACGAGTGTACGTGTAACTGACCTACGCCGTCAACTTTAACCACTCTTTTTTTGGTTGCAACTGTTTTCTTTGCCATATCCTAAAAAATATTTGCTAAGTTAATTCTTACTTGGTTGCCTTTTTCTTATTGGCAACTGTTTTCTTCTTACCTTTACGTGTACGAGCATTGTTTTTCGTACTTTGACCTCTTAAAGGTAAACCTAAACGGTGACGAACGCCTCGATAGCATCCAATATCCATTAAGCGTTTGATGTTCAGTTGAACTTCCGAACGAAGGTCACCCTCTACTTTAAACTTAGCTCCGATAATTTCACGGATTTTAGCTGCTTGGTCGTCAGTCCAGTCCTTCACCTTAGTGTCTAAATCAACACCGGCTTCTTCCAAAATTTGTTTCGCACTACTGCGACCTATTCCGTAGATATAAGTCAATCCAACTTCGCCTCTTTTGTTTTGAGGCAAATCTACTCCAACTATTCTTATAGCCATATACTTAATAAAGTTAAAATATTATCCCTGACGTTGTTTGAACTTAGGATTCTTTTTGTTGATTACATACAACCGCCCTTTGCGTCTCACGATCTTGCATTCGGGGGTGCGTTTTTTTATGGATGCTTTTACTTTCATAATATTATGTTATTTGCAATGAATTTGCTTAATAATGGAATGTTCTCGCGACATCCCTCCATTTATTTGTACCTGAACGAGATTCTTCCTTTTGACAAATCGTAGGGCGACATCTCTACGCGTACGCGATCACCGGGTAAAATTTTGATGTAATGCATCCGCATCTTTCCCGAAATGTGCGCCGTAATGACATGACCGTTTTCCAATTCTACACGAAACATTGCATTTGATAATGCTTCGGTGATGGTTCCGTCTTGCTCAATGGCAGATTGTTTTGGCATATAAACGTTTAAATTATCAATAATCTTATTATCCTATAGTACGCCAACTATTTTTTCTAAATAATCGAACGTGGAAAGTATATCGGCCTTCCCCTGCCTGATAGCTATCGAATGTTCAAAATGTGCTGCAAATTTACCATCGGCAGTACGAGTTGTCCACCCGTCTTTTTCAAAATGCAACTTATAAGTTCCCATTGCTACCATCGGTTCAATGGCAATTGTCATCCCACTCCTGAGCCTGACTCCATTTCCTCTGCGACCTGTATTGGGAACCTGAGGATCTTCGTGCATCTCGCGTCCTACGCCATGTCCGACCATTTCACGGATAACTCCGTAACCATGGCTTTCGCAATGCGACTGAACAGCAAAACCAATATCTCCCAAACGGTTGCCTTCTATAGCTTGTTCTATTCCGAGATAAAGCGACTCTTTTGTCACTTTCAACAATTGCTTGACTTCTGCTGTTACTTCACCCACACAAAAGGTATAAGCCGAATCGCCTACATATCCGTTTTTAGTGGCTCCACAATCAACCGAAATCACATCACCTTCTTTCAGTATAGCTGCTTTTGAAGGTATTCCATGTACAACCTGATCATTCACTGAGGTACATAATGTGTTTGGAAAACCGGAGTATCCTAAAAAAGTAGGAATGGCTCCATGATCCCGAATACATTCTTCGGCTATTTTATCTAAATCGAGTGTAGAAACACCCGGAGCTATTGCTTTTGCTACTTCGGCTAGTGCAGTCGATACTATCAAATTACTTTGACGAAGCAGCTCAATTTCTTCTTCTGTTTTGAGATAAATCATCTCTTTGGTGTGCTTAATTAATAAGCAGCAATATTTCCTGTACGTCCTTTGATCCGACCCGATTTCATCAATCCATCATAATGGCGCATCAACAGTCGGCTTTCGATTTGTTGCAGTGTATCTAACACAACACCTACCAAAATTAAAAGTGATGTCCCACCATAAAATTGAGCAAAGCTGGTACTCACACCTGAGATACGAGCAAATGCAGGTAAAATAGCTACCAATGCGAGGAAGAAAGAACCTGGCAAGGTAATACGTGACATAATTTCATCAAGATATTCTGCCGTTTTCTTACCTGGTTTTACACCGGGAATGAAACCATTATTGCGTTTCATTTCCTCGGCCATTTGAGTAGGATTGATTGTGATTGCAGTATAGAAATAGGTAAATGCTATAATTAATACGGCAAACACAAAGTTGTACCAAAAGCCTGAGTTATCGGTAAATGAGCTGAGAAATCCACTTGCTGCTTCAGAGTGAGCAAAACCCGCCAATGTAATAGGAATAAACATAATTGCCTGAGCAAAAATAATAGGCATTACGTTGGCTGCATTTACTTTCAGGGGAATGTACTGACGTACACCACCATATTGTTTGTTGCCCACAACTCTTTTTGCATATTGTACAGGTACTTTGCGTGTTCCCTGAACCAATAAGATACATAGTCCGATAACAAAAAGTAAGCAAACAATCTCTGCAATAAACATAATCAAACCACCTGCTGCATCACCTAAACGAGAAGCAAATTCTTGTACAATGGCTGTTGGGAAACGGGCAATAATACCAATCATAATGATAAATGAAATACCGTTACCAATTCCCTTGTCGGTGATTCTCTCTCCCAACCACATTACAAACATACTACCTGCGGTCAGAATAATGACAGACGATATCTGAAACCAAAGAGATTGTGGGAAAGAGGCACCTACGTGTCCAAGTTGTACGCTTAGATTTACCAGATATGCCGGCGATTGAAACAACAATATGAGCACCGTCAGATAACGGGTAATTTGATTCATCTTCTTGCGTCCGCTCTCACCTTCATGTTGCATTTTTTGGAAATAAGGTACCGCAATACCTAACAATTGTACAACGATTGAAGCAGAGATATAGGGCATAATTCCTAACGCGAAAATTGATGCGTGAGAAAAAGCACCCCCGGAAAACATATCGAGCAACCCAAGCAGCCCACCCGAAGTTTGACTTTGGAGTGATTCCAAATTAACTGGATTAATACCGGGTAACACTATGTAAGACCCAAAACGATATACCATCACAAACAATACAGTTGTGATAAGTCGCTTTCTCAGGTCTTCAATCTTCCAAATATTTTGGATTGTTTCAAAAAATCGTTTCATCAGATTACAATTTTACCACTGTTCCACCTGCTGCTACAATAGCCTCTTCTGCCGATTTGGAGAAAGCATGTGCCTCTACCTGTAGTTTTGCTGTCAAAGTACCTTTGCCTAAAATTTTGACAAGGTGTTTTTTTGCAATAACTCCTGTTTGAAGCAGCTCTTCTATTCCAATTTTGGTTAAATTACCAGCTTCGGCAAGCGTTTGTAAGGTTGCAATATTAATCGGTTTATATTCAACACGATTGATATTTTTGAAACCGAACTTTGGCAAACGGCGTTGCAAAGGCATTTGACCACCTTCAAAACCGATTTTTTTGCTATAACCAGAACGCGACTGAGCTCCGTTCATACCACGGGTGGAAGTACCGCCTAAACCAGAACCTGTACCACGACCCACTCTTTTTCTCGTTTTGACCGAGCCGGTTGCCGGTGTTAAATTACTTAAATCCATATCTTTATGCTGTATTATACGTTTGGAACAATATTACTTTTGAACTTCAACCAAATGTTTCACCTTATTGATCATTCCTAAAATGCTAGGAGTATCTTCGTGTTCAACAACGGCATTTAACTTCTTCAAACCCAAAGCCTCTAATGTCAATTTTTGACTTTTAGGGCATCTGATTTTACTTCTTACTTGTTTTACTTTAATAGTTGCCATAGGTGTAAATTTTAGCCTTTAAACACTTGTTCGAGCGAAATACCACGATTGGCTGCAACTGTAGCTGCATCACGCAGTTCAGAAAGTGCTACCATAGTGGCCTTCACCAAGTTGTGAGGGTTTGATGATCCTTTTGATTTAGCCAATACATCGGTAATACCTACGCTTTCGAGCACGGCACGCATAGCGCCACCTGCTTTTACTCCCGTACCATGTGATGCCGGTTGGATATATACTTCTGCTCCGCCAAACTTGGCCAACTGTTGATGAGGAATTGTTCCTTTCAACACCGGTACTTTAATCAAGTTTTTCTTTGCAGCTTCAACACCTTTGGCGATGGCAGCTGTTACTTCGCTGGCTTTTCCTAAGCCCCAACCAACTATACCATCTTCATTTCCTACTACCACGATTGCCGCGAAACTGAATGCACGACCACCTTTGGTAACTTTGGTTACGCGGTTGATGGCAACTAATCTATCTTTTAATTCTAAATCGTTGGTCGATTTAACTTTGTTATTTATTCCTGCCATAATGATTAAAATTTAAGCCCTCCTTTACGCGCTGCTTCTGCCAATTCTTTCACTCTGCCGTGGTACAAATAGCCATTACGGTCGAAAATGACAGTAGTCACTCCGGCTGCTTGTGCATTTTTTGCAATTAATTCGCCCACTTTAGCGGCTTTTTCTTTTTTAGCTATCTTTTCGGCTATTGCCAATGAAGATGCTGCAGCAAGGGTTGTGCCGGTTTTATCGTCAATCACTTGCACATAAATTTGATTATTGCTTCTAAACACCGATAAACGGGGTCTTTCTGCAGTTCCGGCAATTTTGCCACGGATATGTGCTTTTATTTTGATTCTTCTTTCTGTTTTCTTAGTCATAACTCTTCTTATTTCAAAAAATTATTTTGCGCCTGCCGACTTACCGGCTTTACGACGAATAACTTCGCCCACAAACTTAACACCTTTTCCCTTATACGGTTCAGGCTTACGAAACGAGCGTACCTTTGCACATACTTGTCCAATCAGTTGTTTGTCACAACTTTCGAGTATAAGCAATGGATTTTGGTTACGTTCACTTTTGGTTTCCACTTTGATTTCGGGTGGCAACAACAAGTGAATGTTGTGAGTGTAGCCCAATGAAAACTCAAGGAGTTGACCATTGTTTGACACACGATAACCGACTCCTACCAATTCCATTTTTTTGATATATCCTTCGGACACACCAATAATCATGTTATTGATTAATGAGCGGTAGAGACCGTGCATTGAGCGGTTTTCCTTTTCATCATCAGGACGAGATACCGTCAATACGCCATCTTCAATAGCGATAGTGATGTTAGGATTAATTTCTTGAAAGAGTTCTCCTTTAGGGCCTTTTACGGTTACCTGAGTATCCTTTACCGTAACTGTAACACCTTTAGGAAGGCTTATGGGTAATTTTCCAATTCTTGACATCTATATTTTCCTCCTCTGATTAGTAAATATAACACAATACTTCGCCACCGATTTGCAAATCGCGTGCTTCCTTGTCGGTCATAACACCTTTAGAGGTCGAGAGGATAGCGATGCCTAAGCCGTTCAATACACGTGGAAGGTCTTTATGACCAGTATATTGACGTAAACCCGGCGATGAAATACGCACGAGCTGTTTAATTGAATTGACCTTATGTATCGGGTCATACTTTAAGGCTATTTTGATGGTACCCTGAGGTCCGTCTTCTACAAATTTGTAGTTCAAAATATAGCCTTTTGCAAAAAGAATCTTAGTGATTTCTTTTTTCAGGTTCGAGGCAGGAATTTCTACCACACGGTGTTTGGCACCGATGGCGTTCCGCAATCTCGTCAAATAATCTGCTATTGGATCTGTCATAAACTATTGGTTTTAAATTGATCCGGTCTTTCCGGACAATATTTATCACGCTGCTCTTAAAATACAAGTCTGAAAATTAGTACTCAAATTGCGTTTGAGTTTATTTTTTTCGGGGCACAAAAATAGTGTTTTTCCTCGAATTAAACAACATTAACGCAAGATAAATTCAACTAACTTATCAACTGCCTTTGCAAACTCTTACCAGCTTGCCTTTTTTACGCCTGGAATTAAGCCGTAAGAAGCCATTTCACGAAATTGAATACGTGAAATTCCGAAAATACGCATATAGCCTTTAGGGCGTCCTGTGATTTTGCAACGATTGTGTTGACGAACAGGAGATGAGTTTTTGGGAAGTGCTTGCAAAGCTTCGTAGTTGCCCTCTTTTTTGAGTTGTTCGCGTTTTGCGGCATATTTTGCACACAACTTCGCTCTGTTTACCTCACGGGCTTTCATTGATTCTTTTGCCATTATTTCTACTTTATTAGTTGTGCTTAAAAGGTAATCCGAATGATTTCAACAGTGCAAAACCTTCTTCATCGGTTTTAGCATTGGTTACGAACGTGATGTTCATTCCCAACAAACGGGCAATGTTGTCGATATTGATTTCAGGGAAAATAATTTGTTCCTGAATACCGAGTGTGTAGTTCCCGCTACCATCCAACTTACTTTCAATACCCTTGAAGTCGCGGATACGAGGTAATGCTACCCGAACCAGACGTTCGAGAAATTCGTACATCTTATCGCTGCGAAGTGTTACTCGTACGCCGATAGGCATTTGTTTACGCAACTTGAAGTTCGAAATATCTTTGCGTGAAAATGTGGCAACTGCTTTTTGTCCGGTAATGGTGGTCATCTCGGTAATAGCGGTATCGATAATTTTTTTATCGGCTACAGCGATCCCCAAACCTTGGTTCAGGACAATTTTTTCGAGATGAGGCACTTGCATAATGGACTTGTAGCCAAACTCTTTCATCAAAGCAGGAACAATACGTTCCTTATAGTCGTTTTTTAGACTGGCTGTATTCATTATTTAATTTCCTCCCCTGATTTTTTGGCGTAACGCACTAATTTACCTTCAGCATTCAACTTACGACCGATACGTGTTGGTTTGCCCGGATTCTTGGGATCAACCACGTTGAGGTTCGAGATATGGATGGATGCCTCTTGTTTTACAATTCCTCCTTGAGGACTTTTGGCATTGGGCTTGGTGTGTTTCGACACTAAGTTAGCACCTTCAACGATTGCGCGTTGGTCACTCACAAGTACTTCGAGAACACGACCTGTCTTGCCCTTGCTTTTACCAGTGTTTACAAACACGGTATCACCTTTTTTGATATGTAATTTACTCATCACTTATAATTTTACAAGGGTTAAAGCACTTCGGGCGCCAATGAAATGATTTTCATATTGGAGGTACGAAGTTCACGTGCAACGGGGCCAAAAATACGGCTACCGCGCATTTCGCCTGCATTGTTGAGCAACACACAAGCATTGTCATCGAAGCGTATGTAAGAGCCGTCAGCACGACGGATTTCTTTCTTTGTGCGCACGATAACTGCTTTGGATACGGTGCCCTTTTTCATGTCGCTGGAGGGGATAACGTTTTTTACCGCGATTACGATAACGTCTCCCAAAGAGGCATAGCGCTTGCCAGTTCCGCCTAATACACGGATTACCAAAGCTTCGCGTGCGCCGCTATTGTCAGCTACTGTTATTCTGGATTCTTGTTGTATCATAATTACTTAGCTCTTTCTGTTATTTCAACTACTCTCCAATTCTTCGATTTACTCAGCGGACGGGTCTCCATGATGCGAACGGTATCACCGATTCCGCAGTCGTTTTTGTCGTCATGAGCATGGAACTTTTTCGTCTTGTTGACGAACTTACCGTAGATGGGGTGTTTTTCTTTCCATTTTACGGCAACAGTAACGGTCTTGTCCATCTTATTGCTGGTAACGACCCCTGTTCTTTCTTTTCTTAAATTTCTCGTTTCCATTCGGCTCAATATTATTGTTGTTTATTTTCTCTCAACCGTAATTCAGTCGCAATACGAGCTATACCTTTTCGTACGTCCCTTATTTGCGAAGGGTTATCGAGCGGAGAAATAGCGTGGTTCAATTTTAAGCGTACTAAGATAGCCTTGTCGTTATCAAGTCTCTCGTTCAGCTCTTTCACACTCAGTTCTTTAATTTCTCTTGTCTTCATATTCCATTACACATTAAGGGTTGGGTCAAAATCTCGTCTGACGACAAATTTTGTCGTAACGGGCAACTTTTGAGCTGCCAAGCGTAATGCTTCTTTGGCAATGTCAAAAGAAACGCCTTCCACTTCAATAATCATACGGCCGGGAGTAACAGGAGCCACGAATCCTTCGGGAGCACCTTTACCTTTACCCATACGTACTTCAGCAGGTTTCTTGGTAATTGGTTTATCAGGGAAAATACGTATCCAGATTTGTCCCTGACGTTGCATGTAGCGGGTTACGGCAATACGGGCGGCCTCAATTTGGCGACCGGTAATCCATTTCGATTGTAATGATTTTATGCCGAAAGAACCGAATGCCAGCTGATTACCTCTTTGGGCAACACCTTTCATGCGCCCTTTTTGCTGTCTTCTGAACTTTGTCTTTTTCGGTTGTAACATAAGTCTTAGAATTCAATGCGTTAGAAATTATTTTTTCTTTTTACGGAAGCCACCTCTACGGTCTCCACGATCCCCACGATCTCCACGATCGTTACGGTCATTGCGTTGGCCACGGTTATTATTGCCTTCTTTGGAGACAGCGAATTGAGGAGATAAATCTCTTTTACCATAGACTTCTCCACGGCAAATCCACACTTTTACTCCAATAAGACCAACCTTGGTCAAGGCTTCTGCGAGAGCGTAATCAATATCAGCTCTGAATGTATGCAATGGTGTACGGCCTTCTTTGTACATTTCCGAACGAGCCATTTCGGCTCCATTCAGACGACCTGATACCTGCACTTTGATACCTTCGGCTCCCATACGCATTGTGGATGCAATGGCCATTTTGGTTGCGCGACGATAAGCGATCTTGCCTTCAATTTGGCGGGCGATGTTGTTGGCAACAATCACGGCATCCAATTCGGGGCGTTTCACTTCATAGATGTTGATTTGAACGTCTTTGTCTGTGATGGTCTTCAACTCTTCTTTCAACTTGTCCACTTCCTGACCGCCTTTCCCGATAATGATACCGGGACGGGCTGTGCACACGGTGATTGTGATGAGTTTCAGAGTACGTTCAATTACAACACGCGAGACACTCGCTTTTGCAAGACGGGCATGTAGGTACTTTCTCAGTTTACTGTCTTCCAACAACGTATCGCCATAATCGTTGCCGCCATACCAGTTAGAATCCCATCCGCGGATGATTCCTAAACGATTACTTATCGGATTAGCTTTTTGTCCCATCTGCCACTTCTTTTGTTTCGTTAATACTCTTTGTGTCTACAAATAACGTTACGTGATTTGAACGTTTACGTACTCTGTATCCGCGTCCTTGCGGAGCCGGACGCATACGTTTCAACATGCGACCACCGTCAACGGTGATGCCGCTTATAAACAAATCGCCGGTTTCGGCTTTTTGTTCTGTTTTTTGTTCCCAGTTTGAGATGGCGGAACGAAGCAATTTCTCTAGTCGGGCAGATGCCTCTTTTGTTGAGAATTTCAATACTCCAAGGGCTTTATTGACTTCCATACCGCGAATCATGTCGGCCACAAGGCGCATTTTTCGTGGTGATGTAGGAACATCGTTTAAGCGGGCAAAATATTGTGCTTTGAGGGCTTCTTTCCTATCTTCAGCTGAATTTTTTTTTCTTGAACCCATTTTATTGATATTTTTATTTTTTCAAGTAAATGAATCAACGGGTTATTTACGGTTACCGCTATGACCGCGAAATGTGCGGGTCGGTGAAAATTCGCCGAGCTTGTGGCCCACCATATTTTCGGTAACGTAAACCGGAATAAATTTATTCCCGTTGTGAACTGCAATCGTGTGACCTACGAAATCAGGTGAAATCATAGAAGCGCGTGCCCATGTTTTGATAACCGTTTTTTTGCCGGCTTCATTCATGTCCAACACTTTCTTTTCAAGCTTCAGGTTGATGTAGGGTCCTTTTTTTAATGAACGACTCATAGTATATTTCTAATTATGCGTTATTTTTTTCTTCTTTCGATAATATACTTGCTTGATTGCTTTTTGGGAGCTCTTGTTTTGTAGCCCTTAGCCAACAAGCCTTTGCGAGAGCGCGGGTGTCCACCCGAAGCGCGTCCTTCACCACCACCCATGGGATGATCGACTGGGTTCATTGCAACACCACGTACGCGAGGACGTCTGCCTTGCCAGCGTGAGCGACCGGCTTTACCGGAGCTTTCAAGATTGTGTTCAGAGTTGCCAACGCTTCCTACCGTTGCTTTGCAAGTACATAAGATTTTGCGTGTTTCGCCTGAAGGCAATTTGATGATTACATAGTTTTCTTCGCGTGAAGTCAACTGTGCAAACGTTCCTGCCGAGCGAACCAATGCAGCACCTTGACCGGGACGTAATTCGATGTTGTGAATTATCGTACCGAGCGGGATATTTTGCAACGGAAGCGAGTTTCCTACTTCAGGGGCTGCTTGAGCACCTGATAACAAGGTTTGACCAACTTGCAGACCATTAGGTGCAAGAATGTACCTTTTTTCACCGTCAGCATAAAATAACAATGCGATTCGCGCTGTGCGATTCGGATCGTATTCGATGGATTCTACCTTTGCAGGGATTCCTTCTTTATTACGCTTAAAGTCAATTACTCTATATTTCTTCTTGTGACCGCCTCCGATATAACGCATGGTCATTTTACCAGTGTTATTACGTCCGCCGGAATTGCTTATACCTTTCACAAGAGATTTTTCCGGTACGCTCGAAGTAATTGTTTCGAATGTGCCGATAATTTTGTGTCTCTGCCCCGGGGTAATGGGGTTTAATTTACGTACAGCCATTGTTTTGCTTAAATATTGCTATAAAAATCAATGTTATCTCCAACTTTCAACGTTACTACTGCTTTTTTATATGCAGAGGTTCTTCCGTTGATTGCACCACCTTTTGTATTGCGGCTCTTTTTTTTGCCCGGCATGATTGCTGTGTTAACAGATAATACCGTTACGCCATACATCTCTTCAACTGCCTTTTTGATTTCAATCTTATTTGCCTGTCTTTCAACACGGAAGCTAAAGCGATTGAGTTTTTCACTAAGGCCGTTTGCTTTTTCGGTAACAACCGGTTTAATTATAATTCCCATCTATTTTATCTCCTTATGCTTTAAAGATTTGATCCAAACCGTCGAATGATGCTTCAAGTATCACGAGTGATTTTGCATTCAGAATTTTGTAAGTATTTAATTCCGAAATAGTTGTTACATCGATATACTTCAGATTACGAGCCGACAAATATACGTTTTTATTTGCTTCCGATAAAATAATAAGAGGCTTTTTATCAGCAACTTTCAAATTTTCGGTCAGGGCTATCATACTCTTGGTTTTTGGAGCTTCAAATTGAAGTGCATCTACTACTACAATTGCATCGGCTTTTGCTTTGTATGCCAAGGCTGATTTACGTGCCAATTGTTTCAGTTTTTTATTCAATTTAAAACTATAGTCACGGGGTACCGGACCGAAAACTCGGGCTCCTCCCACCAATACAGGTGAGTTAATATCTCCACGACGTGCGCCTCCTCCACCTTTTTGGCGGATCAGTTTGCGGGTACTACCGGACATTTCGCTTCTTTGTTTGGCTTTGTGAGTACCTTGACGACGGTTCGCCATGTGTTGCTTCACATCCAAATAGATGGCGTGGTCGTTTGGTTCGATGCCAAAAATAGCTTCGTTCAACGTAACCTTCTTTCCGGTTTCCTTTCCTTCTATGTTATATACGTTCAGTTCCATTACTTATTGATAATTACGATTGAACCTTTTGCCCCTGGAATAGAACCTTTGATAAGCAACAAGTTATGCTCAGGGATCACTTTTAACACTTCCAGGTTTTGTACTGTAATAGTATCACCACCTGTACGACCGGCCATTCTCATGCCCTTTACTACTTTAGAGGGATAAGAGGATGCTCCCAACGAACCCGGTGCACGTAAACGATTGTGCTGACCGTGTGTAGCTTGTCCTACTCCGGCAAATCCGTGACGTTTAACAACGCCCTGGAATCCCTTCCCTTTTGAAGTTCCAACAACATCTACCCAGGTAGTGCCGTCAAAGAATTCAACAGTGAGTGCATCACCCAATTTGAATTCTCCTTCAAATCCTTTGAACTCAACCAAGTGTCTCTTGGGAGTTACGCCTGCTTTTTTGAAGTGGCCTGCTTCAGGTTTTGTAGTATGCTTGTCTTTTTGCTCTACAAATCCTAATTGAACTGCTTCGTAACCGTCAGCTTCGACGGTTTTAATTTGCGTAACAACACAAGGACCAGCTTCGATAACAGTGCATGGAACGTTCTTTCCATCGGCACTGAAAACGGATGTCATTCCGATTTTTTTTCCAATTAATCCTGGCATTTCAAATAAAATTTAATTATCACACTTTAATTTCAACTTCTACTCCACTTGGCAATTCCAGCTTCATCAACGCATCAACTGTTTTAGCTGTAGAGCTATAGATGTCGATAAGACGTTTGTAGTTTGCTAACTCGAATTGCTCACGCGATTTTTTGTTCACGAACGGTGAACGCAACACGGTGAAAATACGTTTGTGGGTGGGCAACGGAATTGGGCCACTCACTACGGCTCCGGTCGCTTTTACTGTCTTTACGATTTTTTCGGCAGATTTATCTACCAGATTGTGGTCGTAAGACTTTAGTTTGATTCTGATTTTTTGACTCATTGTCGTTATTGATTAATATATAAATAAATATAGCGTTAACAGTGGTGGGTTAAGAGTCATTTGCTAACCCGCCCTGTTTCCACTCGTTTCTATTTTACAATAGTTCTACTTTACCTTTAGCTTCGGCAACCACTACTTTAGCAATGGCACTTGATACTTCGGCATAGTGTGAGAATTCCATCGAAGAGGTGGCACGACCCGAGCTGATGGTACGCAATGATGTTACGTAACCGAACATTTCGGCGAGAGGCACTTTGGCTTTCACAATACGTGCGCCTGTGCGGCTCGATTCCATACCTTCCACTTGTCCACGGCGTTTGTTTAAGTCACCAATTACATCACCCATATTTTCTTCAGGTGTAACCACTTCAATTTTCATGATTGGTTCCAGAAGTACAGGTTTAG